>Ga0114931_10002277_pt1 | contig 24452 bp, 24 predicted proteins | sample 2SBtaG_FD_89579 | JGI IMG/M metagenome (GOLD analysis project Ga0114931, IMG submission 89579) | Deep subsurface microbial communities from Kolumbo volcano to uncover new lineages of life (NeLLi) - 2SBTROV14_V59a metaG | ecosystem: Environmental > Aquatic > Marine > Volcanic | place: Kolumbo... | reverse complement strand
TGATAAACAAGGGCTGCTCCATATTATCGCTCGTACGATATTTGAGCTTGGCTTATCGGTCCATGCCGCACGGATCGGCACACAATTGGATCAGGTGGTCGATGTGTTTGATGTCGCAGGGACCAATGGGACGAAAGTAGAGGATCCTGCGATGTGCGAGAACATTCAGACAGCTCTTCAAAAAGCTGTGGATCAATTCCTCGGCCGGAACCTTTAGGCCACGTCCTTTTGTTTGGCGCAAAGGATTTAACAATTGTTGTGCCTAAGCTACAAACCCCGATAGAGTAATAATTGGTGATACTCATAAACAAAGGATGACTGTAAGAAATCCCGAAAGGAAATTGAACCATGCGTGATTTTACAGCAGTTATTGAGCGTGATTCTACCACAAAGATGTACGTTGGATACGTGCCAGGGTTTCCAGGGGCACATTCACAAGGAGTAACTCTGGATGAGTTGAACAAAAACCTGGAAGAGGTCTTGCACATGTTGCTTTCAGTCAAAGCATTTAGGCCCACCCCTCTTTCCCTTTTGAAGAAGTAGCGAGATTGCGTGGAAGATAATTCAATGCTTCCAGGGTATCAATGACGCGCTGCAAACTGACCTTGGAATCTTCCTTGTCTGTCTCCAGGATCAACTCGGGATGAAGTGGTTCTTCATACGGATCTGAAATTCCCGTGAAGGTCGGAATGTCCCCGGCCATGGCTCGTTTATAATGGCCTTTCACATCACGAGCGATGCACCGTTCCAAGGGACACTTCACGTAAATTTCCACAAATTGTTCAATCTCTGTTCTCGCATCCTCACGCAATGCCCGGTAAGGAGAAATAGCCGCGGTGATCGCGATGATCCCATTGCGGGAGAGGAGCTTCGCTACGAAGGCGATTCGCCGGATGTTTTCATCACGATCTTCCTTGGAGAAGCCCAATCCCTTGGTTAATCGTTTGCGAATTTCATCCCCATCAAGGATTTCCCTCTTGAGAGCGCGACGATGCAGTTCCTCGTCTAATAGATGAGCAAGCGTGCTTTTCCCTGAACAGGGAAGGCCCGTAAACCAGACCACAAATCCGTGATGCAACATCAGACTCTCCTTTGATTTTCTGTAAATTGGCTGCAATGTTGGGTATTGATCAGATGGATTCAACCATAAATGGACCATCCCATCTGGCACAGATGTATCAAGCTGGAAGCCGGAGAGTCAATGCGAAAAACCATCCCTACTGGTATGAACAGTAGACTAAAACGACCACAATACATCCAGACGCCCCTCAAAAGCGGAATCGCCCTGAACAAAAGCAGAACCTGGGATAAAATAGCCGGTTCGGAGCCGCACCCGAAAATTTTGAATTTCTCGATATCCCACAATGAGGTCGATTTCATCTCCCACGTTCGTACTCGTACCGGTCAGATCTCCTTTGACATCGATATCTCGAAGCGATGAAGACCGAGTATTCTGCTCGTAATGATGGTACACCACATCCATGGATGATTTAGGAAGAGGGCGAAACCCTAAGCCAGCGGTAAAAATGGAAAGGTTGCTCAGTTCCGGATCGAACAGAATGCCATAATAGTCAAAATTCACGACCCCTCCGAACTTGCCGGTGTTACTTTGAAATCCGGTCTGCCGAAAGTTTCCATTCATCCCGCGATTGGGGTTGGAATCGCCTGAACCGTAGGCAAAGCCCAGCGTCAGATACGGTTGAAGCTGAAATTTCCGGGCCATATAGCTGGCACCGACATCGAAGGCAAAGCCACGGAGGGATTGGGATTGGACGGTTCCCCCCACAAAGGCGGCATCCAGCCAATAGCGGAGGCGGGGTTTGAAGAGCTTTTTCATGAATTCTGATTTCCCGATTTTGAACTTAAACTTGGGCCGGCCGTAGGACCGGATTCCCACCCAAAACGGATCCGCATCGGCCGGAGAATCATCATTGCGGATGAGCAGATAGCCTCCTATCTTGGACTTTTGGGATGCCGGCTGCATGTCGTAGGACGTCTGGATCAGGAAATCCACCTGATCCCGACTTCGAAAGATATCATCGAACGCCCGGATGCTGGTATCAAAGCTGGGAACCGGTGTGGAGACGGACAAGTTCACATGAAAAGGATGAGGATCTAAAAACAACCGGATCCCGTCAAGGTCGTCATTGAGAAACCAACGGCGCGGTTCAAAAAATTGTTGGCGTCCAATCCTGAAGGCTGACGGGACGGACAGGGGCAATGGCACATGAACAAAAAACTCATCAAACAGAATGGAATAGACGTTCATGGGTTTGACCTTGTCACGAAGGGTTACCTTGTCTTCCAAGCCTAACTGGGTAAAAAGAAGAATGTCATGGGGAAACGAAAAAATAAAATTAGCCTTCAATTCAGGTGTCAGCCGGATCCGGTCATTGTCTCGCGTGGAATCCAGATCCAGATTTTTTTGAGGATTGAGATCCAATCGGACCGCCCCTGTCATCGTTAACACGGTCCGACCAATGGTCGTTTGAAATTGCGATTCCGGCCGTAACCGTTCATCGTCGCCTCGTAAGGCGATGGATTTCGTCGCTTTTTGCAGTTCCTCATCACTGGCGGTTGTTTGGTCGGTTTCCACGGCTGGCAGGGGCTTCGGAGATTGAGCGTGTACACCAATCGGTTTGCCAAAGATCAGGAGGAGGATGACGAGAATGAGTCCTGAGCGACCTACCCGTGGAAGTCTGTGCCTCTGGACGCTTTCTCTTTGCCCTTCACCGACAGAGCGAATTGTCTGCTTGTCTCCCCTGACGATCAAGAAGAGACGCGCCTCGCCTTCCTGCTGTTTCTATCAACCGGTTCACGATCAAAAAGAACAAATGGAGGAGGGTTTCCCCCACGCAGGATCCCTAGGTGAGTGAACGTCCGGGAATGGTTGGCCTTGGTTAAGGAGCGTCGATAGTTTACAGTGAGCCATCGGGACCATGCGAAAGCACTGAAGGGCGGGTTGTCACTTTTAGGCAATTTGCCGGCGGTACAGGTCATAGTAATGCCCTTTTCGGTCGAGAAGCTCTTTGTGGGGACCATGCTCAACAATGTGGCCATTCTGGAGAACTAGGATTTGATCGAACTGATTCATGGAAGAGAACTGATGAGCAATAAACAGAGTGGTCTTGCCATGTTGACTCTGCGCAATCGCCTCTCGAATGAGAGAAGCGGATACGGGATCCACGGCGGCCGTTGGTTCATCCAATATCAAGATAGCGGGGTTTTTAATTAATGCCCGGGCTAAACAGATCCGCTGGCGTTGTCCGCCGGACAATGTGTTGCCTCTTTCTCCCACAATGGTTTCATACCCATCAGGGAGCGAGAGGATAAAGTCATGGGCATGGGCTTGTCGCGCTGCGGTTTCCACTTCTTCTATTGTGGCATCCGGTTTCCCATAGGAAATATTTTCTTCAATGCTCGCCCCGAACAACACGGTATCCTGAAGGACAAGCCCGATCTCGTGGCGCAAGGATTCACGTTGATAGTGAGTCAGTTCCACATTATCAATCCAAATAGACCCTTGCTGCGGATCATACAGTCTGAGAAGAAGACTGACGACCGTGGATTTCCCTGCTCCCGACTCACCAACCATTGCCACCCATTGACCTGGATGAATATGAAAGGACACGTGGTTCAAGACCCTGGACCCTGTGCCATACCCAAAGTCCACGGTTTCAAAGCGGATATCTCCGTGGAAGTGAGCCGCGGGGATGGCTTGAGGATGGTCCTGGATGGTTGGTTCAATCTCCAACATTTCACCAATGCGGTTGGCGCTGACCATTGCCCGGGAGATTTTGGCCGACAGTTTGCCCATGTCCCTGACGGGTTTATAGAGACTTTTCACATACGCGACGAAAATGAGAAGGTCGCCGGGCGTCATTTGTCCTTTCAAGACTTGCCAGGCTCCAAAGAGCACCGTCCCGGCCGTTCCAAGGGCGCTGATGAGAGCCACGGCCTTGGTAACGGCCGCGGTGGTTTTGGTGGTCTGAATTCCGGCCTCCAGATGTTTGGCGCTTTCGACCTCAAACCGGGTCTCTTCATATTCTTCACGGCCAAATGCCTGCACCAGGGAGATGGAAGCGAGCACCTCATTGATTCGCGAAGCGAGGTTCCCTTCCTGTTTCCGCTGAGTGATTACGGAAGATCGGACCCGTCGATTCAATTGAAATAGAACCACGGATAGCACAGGCAAAGAAATAAACACCACAAGACTAAGCTGCCAATTCAGCAGAAACATGATGACTAACATTCCGGTCAGCGTGAGAAGATGCGCGGCCAGCGTCAATACCCAATCCGCAAACACATCTCTCAGAGTGGTGGTGTCACTGGACAGCTTTGTCAGGATTTCCCCGGTTCGTGATTGTGTATGAAACGACAAGGATAAACGTTGAAGATGCGTGAAGAGTTCTCTCCGAATGGTATACACCAGCTCATACCCAATCTTCGAGGTTGTATAGATTTGTAAATAGGAAAGCAGGCCGCCCAGCATGGCGATCACGGCAATACTGCTTGAAATCACAATAAGCGAGAAGAGGGCGCCATGCTGAAGCAGTCCATCAAGAAAAGAGAACGTTGGTGAAAGCGGTTTGCCCAGTAGAATATAATCAAAGATAAATTTCAGGGGCCAGGGAGCGAGCAATTGCAAGGCAATGACGCCAACCAGGCACAGCGAAGCTCCTGCCAAGCGCCATTTCACCTGTCCGAGATACCCCAGGACCAGATAAGCAAATCGACTCGAACCGGCATGGCGCATGGTGATCATGAGGGCATCACTGTTGTTTTTTCGGCCAATGTCGCAAGACTATGCAGCGTGTGAAATTGAACGATGGGTGACTGGCTGAGTTCTCGTAATAGGCGATCCAGGAAACAAAAGGCGGCCGCATCCATGACCTTATGGTGAAGCAACAGTCCGACCGTGGAGGAGCTGTGGAGCTGGTAAAGAAGAGCATCCACGATGTCTGCCGGTGGTTTCATCGTTGCCCCACCCTTCCAATGGTACAAATCAAGCGTCGTAGAGATTTCCTGAAACCGGTACCCGGTTACCGGTTCTTTTCCCTAATCTTTCGAAAGAACCTGAAATCCTAATTCATCGAGAACCTTGAATGTTTCCTGGGTACACCGGTTCCATGGGGGGGTAAACGCGGGAAAGAATCGCAGAGGGAAGGCTTGTTCCATGATCGCTTTTCCCCGGGCAATATCGTCGTATTGTTCCTGGTAGGTTCTGCTTGGTCCGAACTCGCATTTTCGTCCCTCCTGCTCATGGTTGACGTGTGTCCACCCATGCTGGTGGATCTCGAGCAACGTGGGAGCGGCGCGTTTATGGCGCTTGAAAAGCTGAATGGTCGCATCAGTCAATTTCCCCGGGATAACGGCGAGGGTCAGGGGAACCTGTCGAGACAAGGAAATATCCAGAAGATGGCGAAGAGTCTCTTCGTCTTCATCACTGTCGTCATCCCGAAAAAAAATCCGGATTGTTTGCTGAATAGAGTGAAGGCATTTAAGGGATTCTCTCAGGGTATCCTCCCATAAAGGGGCTGAGGGTGCAGGGGATGCGAAACGGTTAGCTGAGAGCGATGTATCTGGCTTCTCAAGAAATTTGTTCACCAACCGTGCTGTCTTTGCCGCGCCATCCGTGTTCAGCCGGGCACGGGTTTGCTCCCCTGTCCCTGAAAGAATGTGTGAAATTTTCTCGCGCAGGATATCAGGATCCAATTCATAGGGTTCAATGATTCCTAAGATTCCGCGTTGTTCGAGCTTTTGCGCTCGAATGCTCTGCTCGTCGTTCCCGTGTCCGGTGAATGGCAGAACTAACGACCGAACGCCTGATGTGACAATATTCATGCAGGTATTGTATCCGGCCATTGAAAGAGAAAGATCAGCCTTCTGGAGATACTGAAGGAACTGGGCTGTATAACGTTGTAGGACAAGACCTGATCGGCCCTCAACCAATTCTTGAAGTCGGTGGAATTGAGGCTCGGGAAGATTGGGTCCACTCAAGACCAGCATGCGATGAGGAAGGGTCGCTTGCAGCAGGATACCGGCCTTGATGGCACAATCCAGGAGTTCATAGCCCACTCGTCCCCCGCCGATACTGACCACGATCAATGGTGAGTCGTCCTGTCCCAGACGTGTGTCAATATCGGCATTAGTACCGGCAGCATCGGGTGGTTGCGCGATGAAACCTGTATGCCGTATGTCACATTGAAGGTCGTTCGCACGGCCAAACGTTTCATCCAACGTTTGAAAGGTCGGATCGGAATGCACAAGGACCAGATCAAAGTATCGGTTGATCAGGCTGCACACCCACGCTTCATGACGGGCCGGGTCCGATTTGCTGACTAGGATATCGCGCAAGCTGCACACGATTTTTGAGGGAGACCCCGCAAGTCGGTTCCGAGCCAGCAGCGGGACTAATTCGAGAGCAAATCGCTTGCGGCCGAATGGGAAGAGCTCGAATATCACAATATCCGGTTGGATCCGTTCCCATTCCGCAAGCAGCAATTCTCGCCGCTTTCGTTGAATAGTTTCGATTGGTTGCTCCCGGTCACCGGATTGAATGGTCTGAAACTCTTCGTCCATCTGAAGGGCTGGAAGGTCGATCATGGTGATCTTGGGTGGGAAGGGGATGCCGGTAATCCTGGTTCCGCCGTTGAGGAAATAAATCTCGCACTTGTCTTTCAGGGCCTTCACTAACGAAAGGCTTCGCATCAGATGGCCGATGCCAAGAACATGCTGGCAGTAAAACATGATTCGCGGTATTGTCATTTTTGCCTCTGCTTATTTCGAATCTTCTCCCAAAATGGGAAGTTCAGCCATTTGAAAGATCCGGTTGACGGTCTTGGCGCATCCAGGGCGGTGTTGCAGAAAATACCGATAGGCTTTGTTCAAGAACTGAATCTGGAGATGCCAATTCAGCCGGGTCGCCGAGAGATCATCGCTCGAATATTTGCGATACTCATGGTAGAGGTGAAGGCACATGAGTTGAACCAAGGCCGGGTCCAGCCCGCGAAAATGTAAATCCACAATGAATTGGGCAAGGTCTTTCAGGGGGTCTCCCAAACCCATCTCATCGAAATCTAGGATGGTCACCTGACCATTATTAGCCAGAATTTGATTGATATGAAAGTCTCCATGAACGGGAAGGCAGGGATTAGAAAATGTATCAGGCGCAAACGTTTCCAACCGGACTTCGAAACGATCAAACGTTGGAGTGAGCTGAGGGATGACCATTCGCAATTTCGACAACTTTTCCTTGGCTTCTTCGACGCAGCGCTCAATTGTTTGGGGAGAAAGATTGGGGATTTCATACTGCTGGAGTCGAAATAAGGCTTTGATGACGGACTGGAGGTAGGAAGAGAAATTGCTTGTACTGATGACCTGACTGAGGGGGAGTCCCAAGGCGCTCCACAACCACATCGTGTGAATTTCTTCCGTGAACCCAAGAGGTTGGGGAACCCTCGGATTGTCAGGGTTCTCCAGAAACTTCTTCCAAAGGTACTCCATCCTGTGAAAAATGACCTGGCCGACGTTTGGTCTATAGGTTTTGCCATAGATCGTCACGGTTTGGGGATGGTGAGGATGACCGCCCCTCACGGTGAATTTAGTCATACAGCGGAATTCAGGGCGATAATTCACCACCTCTGATTTGATTTCAATGATGTCGTGAGGCATCAAAAAATCCGGTGAGATTGGCGTTGCCGGAAGCAAGGGTTTCACGCGCTGGGCATCCAGGGCATGGGCTAAATGAGGTAATTGAGGATCATTGGGAAATGTCCACACCAGGAGGTCATATTCCGGAATATGAATAAGCGGGTCGCCAAAGGGCGGCGCGACCAATGCCCCCTTGTCCACGCTCTGAAAGACCTCTGTGCTGCGAGACTCAGCGTAGGCCTTGCAGTACAGGATCAGGGTTCCTACGGTGTTATGGCGATGATCCAGAATTTTGAGTTCGTAACATGGAGAAAAGGACCGTTTCTTTTGCTTTTTGTGTGGCTTGAAACGGGCATTGAGCACCCGGCAGTCTTGAATGCTCAGGTCGTTATTCTGTGAAAATGCAGGGAGATGTTCCTTGAAGTATACCTTCATGTGTTCCGGGTCGTTAAAGGCCACAAAATGGTCCATGGTTTTGCAAAGTCTAGGAGAACATGACCATGAGATGGTCTTAAAAAATGTCCACTCTTTGGTTTGGGATGGGCGTCATCGTATCATGTGGTAAGAATAGATTATATAAGAAATCCATCGTGCAAGGTTCTTTCCCCATTGGCTTTCAGTATGATTGTTTGCATGGAAGGTGATTCACCAAGACTGATCTCGTAGACAAATTGACTGCGGACCTTGATGTCGCACAAGGTCTCTTCCGGCCATTCCATGAATGTCCCGAGGAGCACACGATTGACGCTCCGATGCCCGACGATCAAAATCGTCCCACCCTGTTGCTGCTGAAGGATATCCTCGAGGCGGGGCAAAATCCGGTTGATCAATTCAGGAAAGGTTTCTCCTCCGGGCACACGGTACTCAAGCATCTTCCGGCTTCGTTCCTGCCATATCCGCTGAGCCTCTGGGTCCCGTTCATCACGAAATCGTCCTTGCAGGTCCCCGAAATGAATTTCTTTGAGCGCATCCAAGGCCTGGATTTCCAGATGGTGATCCAAGGCGGTAGGCCGGGCTGTCTCAATGGTCCGGGATAGCGTGCTGGTATAGATCGCCGTGAGGGGAATGTGGTGAAGGGCCCGCGCTAATGCGCGGCTTTGTCCGAGTCCCTTTGGCGAAAGGGGAGGATTGCATTGCCCTGAAATCCGCTTCGTTCCGTTCCATAGACTCTGGCTATGTCGCACGACATACACTGTTGTTGAGGCATGTTGAGTCACATGCTTCATGGGTTGCGCCTGATTGTATGATCCGTTGGTTCGCATAGGTCACAGGCGAGCGGATTGCGATGACGACTGATGGCGTCGGCCAGTCCGAGAAGTTTGGGGATCAGATCGAACCGCCCGGCCTTAAGTCTGGTGACGCAGCGATAGGCGCGTTCCGTGATAAGCGCCATCGCGACGAACCAGGCCAGGGTCTCATGAGAGACGGGCTGTGGTGTGTGTGTTTCATAGGTCTTCAGGAAACAGTCCGCCAAGGTTCGAGTGGTCCCTGGGTCGCTTTCCTCAATAAGGCCCTGGTGATAGAAGCCCGCCAGAAAACTACCGATATCGTAGAGTGGTGAACCGGTCAGGAGATTATCGAAATCAATTAACGCGATGCCGTCGGAGGTGGCCAAAAAGTTTTTCAAATGAAGATCGCCATGAAGCATGATGATATGACCCGGCTCGAGCAATGAGACTTGCCGCCTCAAACGATCAGTGAACTGGGCCAACAGGGTTCGACAGGGGGGCATGACTTCCCCCAAAAGTTCCTGAACGTCCTGCAACAACCGGATCTGCTTTTCGATGGTATGGATTGGCGAACAAGGGACCGGTGTGTGATGCAAGGTCGCAACCGCGGCTGCAGCTTGTTGCAGGAGGTGGAGTCCTTTCGTTCGATGAAGATCATGGTCAGCAAGCGTCGTGCCTTCAAGACCACATTGCCAAAGAGTCAGCAGGTCTTTGTCGTACCAAAGGGGCTGTGCCATGAGTAACCGGCCGTTTCTTCGGGATTCGCTATTCCATAGAGCCTGCATGGCCTGATAGGAGAGGGCCCCTTCGTCGTTATAGTACGTTTTTCCAAAATAATTCAGGGTTTTGGTTCTCCCATTGATTGTGTGTTCGAGAGAAACGCACACGCGGATCGTACACGTGTGTTCGCCAACGTAATGGACGAGATCCGTCGAAAATGTTTCTATCTTCCAATTTTCACCAAGATGAGCGCGGACAATGAGCGGAAGGACCACGTTCCTGAGGTAATTCCGGTTCATCAGACCGGGCAGCCCTCTCAGTTTCCGGTCATTGGGAAAGGCCCACAGGACCATGTTGAGCTCCGGGATGAGGCTCAGGGATTTCCCGAATGCTGAGGGCACCACGTATGGGGTCTGAGCTTTCTGAAACCGAGAAACGGCTCCGCCCTCTTCAAACATCCTCGCACAGAGAATCTGTTCGCTCGTCTGGGCGGCTTGTGACTCTTGTAAGATTAACCGGTAACAGATCATGCAAGACCGTCCCCGTTTATACCGTGTGTGGAAGATATCACAGCGAATGATCAGCGGCTGTGAACGAAATTCTTCGACAAAGAGATGAGACTGAAGAATGATTTTCATGACCGAAGGATCCAGTGCGGTAGGAAGTGTTGGAAGCGCCGGATCTGTTGGGAAGGGATGGTCGTTCATCATGGCTCGTTTCTTAGAAAGCGTGTTTTCGGATGATATGCCCCTGTTCATTTTTCCGAAAAAAAAGAACGTGGTCGCGGCAAGTTATCTGGTCGAAGCGGCATGCCTCATCCGATTCTGTATGCCTGAGAAAATAGGTGTCATACAAGGTTTGATTGTGGCGTGTGATGGTTACATACAACAGGGAGGCATCTTTCACCGGCAGGGCTCCGTTTCCGGCGCGGACCTCGCCGGTTTCAATCGAGATAACAGGAGCGATTGTTTTATAAGGAACCAACACGGTATGAAACAAGGCGCAGGCGCCCCATTGAGAAAAACGAATGATTGGCGCGGGGAGCCTCACTCCATAGCGAGGGGAAAGAGAGCCTTCCTCGATCAATGGGAGAATCTCATCATGGACTGGTTGCGCCATGATGAAATGAGGCGAATGAACAGTGAGTGTGTTGTTCTTGAATTGCATGAAAACATTTTTATGGGCAAGAGACGAGAGATGAAAACGGAGATCATACTTATGAGATGTATTAGCCGTCAGTCGATCGGTCATGATCCAATATTCCGGACAGACGAAAAAAATTTTCCGCTCATGAATGACGGGATATTCATGGCTTCGTGCGATTCCATGGAGAAAGTCACAGTCGGGTTGAGTCACAAACCTTTTTAATTCATACTCCGGAGGCGGCCCCTGAATTTTGTAACGGGTGCGACTGAAGACGAACCGTGTTTGATTTTTCCCATCGATCAGCACCGTATTGTGGGCAGCGGTCTCCCGGAATCGAACGCGCCAGTTGATTTCCCCCGACTCATCATAGGTGTACCGACCGGGATCAACGATCAAAGATTGGCCATACGCCGCCATCTCGAAATTGAGGAGATCCAAATGTCCATGGTTGCCGGCGCCCAGTGGGCCGCAATCAAAGATCAAATACCGTTCGTCTTCAAATGGTTCTCCTTTGTTCCCCCATCCGCTCCGCAGAATATAGTATCCCCCGTGGGGGAACCCTTTGGACCGTTCTTGTGGGGGTGTGCCTTCCCGTCCTTTAGACGCGATGTAGCGGTAGGGTTCCTTCCCATATAATTGATAGCCCTGTTCCAGGAGATTTAAGAAGCATCGACTGTCTCCGTCGCTCAAGGACGGGATCATTCCATCCGGCTTATGCGCATAGAGTGCGAAGTCCAACGCCTTGATCATGAGCTCATCGGCCATGGCGGGGAATGTGAGGTGATTCAACGCAGCCAAGCGCCGAACCCAGAGGTAATTTTTGAGGACCAGATGGTGATAGTCCGTCGAGAGTTCGCAATGAACTCCATCCGGGAGGATGTCGGTTTCCATATTCGTAACAAGTTGCTCCTGTCCGAATTTCAGCCAATGAGCGGCTTGGCGTAATTCAGGAAACACCACGCCGGCTAGAAAGATGGCGCAGAGTTCCAGCGTCCGATGGTTCCTTGCGGGCGTAAGGTGGCGGCACAGATATCCGACTTGTTGGGAAAGCGATGATAGAAACTTGATGTAGAACTCCGGGGTTATGGCGGAAAGAGTCTGCTCAGTCACAAAATAATAATGGGCGAAAATCCAATTTTGAATCCGCCGGCCGGCCACGTCGCTGGACAAAAAGTTCAATGGGACTTGGGTAATCCAAGATTCCTTCAGCTCCATCCACTTTTCTGCGTAACGAAGATCGTGGGTCTTGTCGAAGGCGATTCCCAATCCGACGGCATAATAAAATTTATGGAGGAGGATCAGCCATTCAAGGTCTGGACTCGGGTTATGGGTCCAGCGGACCGGAGAGGGAAGATGATGAGTTTCGCCATTGAACTCAAAACGACTCTTCAGAATATTCTCAATTTTATCGCTGCCGGTTTCGACGGGGTCCACGACAGGAAAATATGTGACCGACGTTCGCGCCTGGAAATAGTCCAAAATTTCCTTCGCGGTCCAGTGGCAGTAGGGATCCTGAAAGAGAGTCTGAATTTGCTGTGTTACGTGGTTTGTAAGAGATTGTGGGTGTACCGCTGGCATGGGGTGGCTTCCTTTAAGAAGTAATGAGCCATTTTCGGTGAGCAGGTAGGTCCGGTGTTTCCCGTTGCACCTCCTCCCCTCGGCCATTCTTGTCATCAAGAGGAGAGGTAGCCAAGTTGCCGTCTCCGAGCCTCGGTATTGACAGCGTGGCGGTAGAGGTTTCTTGGGCGCCTGAAAGTTGGGCTTGGAAAAGGTTCGCTAAGGCCTTGATAGTGGCGCGAGCACAGAAGAGCTGCAAGATTTTTTCCCTTCCCCCCTTGGATAGGGCGGTTTGGAATCTTGGATTGATCAACAGCGCTTCCAACGATTCGGCCAAAGCTTGAGGATTTTTCTGTGGAACGAGGAGCCCGTCTTTTCGATGCGTAATGAGTTCCGGAATGCCGGAAATGTTTGTGGACACGACGGGGAGCCCCGACGCCATGGCTTCCGCGAGGACATTGGGAATCCCATCCCTGTCTCCATTTTCCACGATATGGCAGGCTAGCGCGAAGATGGTTGCTCGATGGTAAATCTTCCTGAGCGCCTCTTGGGTCAGACCTGGCTGTAACTCAACGATTTCTTCCAGTTGGTGCGTGGCAATGAGCGTCCGGATACAGGTGGTCTCTTCATCGGGTTCACCCAAGATGACGCAACGAAACAGATAACCGCGTTCCTTCAAAATGGCACAAGCCTGAATGAGGTAGGGGAATCCTTTTTTCTTTACATGACGGCCCACTGAGAGGATCACCGGCAGCGTTTGATTTCTAGGGGGTTTGGGAAGAAATCGACCGGTATCCACCCCGTGATACACTCGATAGATCTTGCGGGAGGCTTTGGGATACAGATGTTCAAGATGCCGGAGGTTGGCTTCCGTACAGGTCACCACAAAGGCGGCTTCTTGCATCTTGATCGACAAGAGGTTTCCAGGATTCAGTCGTGACAAATAGATATCCTTGGCATGGGCGGTGAAGCTGTAGGGGATGTCCGTGAGCAATCCGGCGAACAGGGCCATGGTCGTGGAACCATGGCAGAAATGCGCGTGCAGATGGCGTATGGATCCGGCTTCGAGTATCTTGCAGGCAATAAACCCAGCACGGAGAAAATCCTTGTAGAACGCTTTTTTGATCCAAGGGAAGGATTGGCTTGGGCAGGTCATGCTGAGCCTGATGGCTTTCAGCATCACTCGTCCATAGGCGATGGGACGCAGTCGAAAGAGCCGCCGATGACTGGGCAGATAGAGGGGAAGGTTCGTCTTCAGCCAGGGCAGGAAAGGGCGGTTCATTGATTCCGGCGCCTCCGGAAGATACGTCACCCGGCTCCGAATTTCCCCTGCGATGGAAGAGGGCGCGATATCACCAGGAAAGGCGGAGAATATATGAAACTTCATGCCCAGCGCCTCAAGACCAAGAATTTCGTTGGTGATGAAGGCTTCCGAGTTCCGTGGAAACCCCTTCAGAATATAGGCAATGGTTGGTTGGTCTGAGTGATTCATGCGACGAGGGGGTAGGGCTAATTCGCGTATGCCACCGATGGGATGGCGAAGAGTTTCTTGAGGAGCCGGGCATTGTTCCCCGCTTGAAAGTCCCTGTTGATTTTTTCATATCCTGCCGTGGCAATTCTTTCCCGTGTCTCCGGCTCCGCAAGGAGGAATTGTAACGCCTTTGCGAGGGTGCGAGGGTCCTTTTGTGGGACGAGCATCCCTGTCCGGTTGTGCGCGATGAGTTCCGGGATGCCGGAAACATCGGTGGACACCACAGGGAGCCGCATGGCCATGGCTTCGACCAGGACATTGGGGATGCCATCGCGGTCTCCGTCTTGCGCAATCTCGCAAGGCAACGCAAAGATCGTTGTGTGTTTGTAACACTCGATCACTTCTTCTTGTGTTTTTTTCCCCAAAATGATGACAGTCTGTTTGAGGTCGAATTCGCCGATGAGTCCTTCCATGTGAGATTGAAACGGCCCATATCCGATGATCCGGCAGTGGAAGCGATACCCCGCGGTCTTGAGGAAATGGCAGGCTTTGATCAGCGTGAGGAATCCCTTCTTTTCTCGAAATCGACCAATACTCAGAAGGATGGGCATGTCGTCGTGAGAGACCGCAGTGTGATGGGGATTCGGATGATACAGGGTCGCATCGATCCCATGATAGATGCGGTGAATCGGCGTGCTATTTGTGGAAAGATGCTGGAGATACCGCCGGTTGTACTCCGTACAGGTGACCACGAATTGAGCCCGGTTCATTTTCCGGTTGAGGGTGTCGGGAGGGGAAAGATAAATGTCCTTGGCATGAGCGGTGAAGCTGAATGGGATGCCGGTCAACAAATGCGTTAACTCCGCCACGCCGGTGGGTTCGCTGGCAAAATGGGCATGAATATGGTCGATGCCTTCCTCCCTGGCTTTCAGGGCGAGACTTCTGGCCTGGAGAAACTCCATCGGCCGTCCCTGTTCCTCTCGTTTGTGCGAAAAGCATAAGGTTTCGACGTATCGGTCAGCGCTCTGTGAAAACAAGGACCGATGATCTTGAAAGAGGGAGGAAGACGAACCAAAAGAGGCTGCGGGAAGGTAATGCACCTTGGCCCGGACCAAAGAAACACAGGGATGGGTCTTGACGTCTGTTGGAGGTTGAAGAGAGAAAATGGTCAGTGGAATTCCCATGCGCTCCAGCTCCAGGATTTCCTGAAGGATAAAGGTTTCCGATACCTTAGGAAACGTTTTGACCAGGTAGCCGATTTTGGGGAGGGCGCGGGTGTGTCGCATGGTGGTTCTCAAAGTGACTCACCATACAAGGCCGGTTGGGCTGCGGCGAGGGCCACTAGTGCGGAAAACGTGTAGCTGGTTCCATTGCAATGGTGCACCCGTTGCCGACATCCCTTCCTGAAGAGGTTTTGGATGGCGTTGGTGAGGAAGGGAAGAGCATTGATGTTCAGGTGAGAAGAACCACGCGCCGTTTCCTTTGTGGGGTCGAGTTCGGATTGGATGGTCCGCATCAACCCAAGGGGGTTGAGCCGATCGGGATGGATCATGGTGAAAAGGCCCAGCCGGGCCATGCGGCGCGCACGAATCCATTGCTCCTCAACCGGTCGTACACGAGACACAACCACGGCCTGCTTGTTCAGTGAGAGCAGTTCACACACGGTGCCATATCCCCCCATGGAGATCATCAGATCGGCGGCATCCAGATAGCTTATGAAGTCGTCAGTGAAGGCCATGGTTCGAATTAATGGGAAGTGGTTGGCCTGTTGGCAGATGGTGGTTTGTTGACTGGCCGGCATCTCCGGCCCCAAGATCATCAGGCTCTTCATCTGCTGGTGCTTGGGCAACTGCTGGTATCCGGTGAGATAGTTTTCGAAGAGCTGTGTCCCATCTTCCCCTCCGCCAGCAGTCACCAACACCAAGGGTTCGCCATCATTCAACTCTAATTCCATTCGCATTTGCATTCGATTTTTGAGACCCGGTTCCCTTTGAAGATACCCACAAAATCGGGTTTTGCTTCTGACGGTAGCGGGAAATTCGTATTCCTTGGGGAGATCAAAAACCTCCGGACTGCCCAAGACAAAAATGTCATCATAATGCGTTTCAATGGCTTCAAAAAATCCGTGTTTTTTCCAAACTGTTTGAGTCGTGTCGGGGCTGTCCAAAATGTCCCGAAGCAGGAGAGCCAATTTTGTGTGGGGAAGATGTTCTTGGATGTACGCCATCGTGGATTTTAATTCATCTTGGACACCATAGGGTTTCTTGTCGACGATCATCAGATCGGGTTTGAAGTTGGCGGTGGTGCAGAGAATGATGTCGGCTCTGAGTTTGACTAAGCTGTGCGAATCCTCATCCAGAAATTTTGCCGTATATCCATCCCGATCGGTCCGAGTAAGGCACGGGAGCTTCACGTAGTCAATCCCCTTGGGAATCCGGAAGCTTTGAATCATCGGGGACCCGGACACGATCAGTATAGAGAGATCGGGAATGGAGGTTATCAGGGAACTGCAAATGGACAGCGTCCGTCTGATATTGCCTAGGCCGAATGTATCGTGAGAGTAAAACATCAGCTTTTTCATGATGTGTCCTTATTGAATCAAGAGATGTAAGATTTATCATTTGAGCAACATTGGTCAGGGCTCAGGCTGCCGGGTAAATTGTTCGCCGTTGAGTCCTTTCCCAATACCGGCTTCTTCATCGATGGGTTTACCTTTCCCGTCATTTCTTTCTGGAATTGTGAACCGTGGAACCCGTGAACTCTGAACCTAGGCGAGATAATTGTTGATTCTACCTGGATCTCTGAGGTTTTCTCGTTTTAGAAGACAGACCATTGACAATGACATGCTCCTGGTTTTTTAAGAATCCGCAGGTTCCTCAAAATTCTTGTTTATCCCTCTGCCGACAAGCATGGAGCCCGAAGAGGTCAGGAACCTAATTTTTTCCAACAGCTCTTCAAAGCCAAATGGTTTGGAAAGATGATCCATGGCACAGATTGGCGTTCCTCCCTCCTGAAGCTTTTCCTGTTGCGGCGCGGTGAACAGAAGAATGGGGGTAAAGACCCGTTGTTGTCTCAAGATCTTGCAGATGTTGACTCCCTCGTTCTTTCCCACACAGGCATCAACAATAATAAGGTCGTAAGATTGAACGGTGGCCATGGGTACCCATTGATTTTTAGTTTGAGCAACCATCACGTCATGAGATTCAGCCTGAAGCCCGCGAATCACAAAACGGATAATTCTTTCTTCATCTTCTACAAGCAAAATGCGCACAGGTTGTTTTCCTCTGGTTTTATTTCTTTTTCTATAGCCCTTTATCGCTTGTTCAATGCGATCGTGGTTCCCTCATTCATTTCCCTAATTGCCACCTGTACTACCGAACAATAGGATACGAGAAAAAATTGAGAGGGTGGTGAAGAAAAGATGAGAGCGAATTAAGAAAATTATGGGGAATTCATGAGAAGAATTCCGGGCAAAAAATAGGAGCCTACCGGATGGTACGGATTCCATCAGTTAGAAAACGAGAGAAAGGTTGGCGAGGAAGGTAAAGAGAGGGAGGAGTTATTCTGAAATCTTATAGCCGATATCTCGGACGGTGTGAATCAACCTGGGTTCAGCATGCGCCTCGATCTTTTTTCTCACATAGCCGATATACACATCCACGGTATTCGTGAGGGTGTCGTAGTCGTAGCCCCACACGTGGTCCAGAATCTTAGACCGGCTCTGCGGTTTGTTTGGGCGGGCCATTAAGAATTCCAAGAGGGCAAATTCTTTGGCCGTTAAGGAAATCGCGCGATCTCCACGCCGGACCTCGCGTGTTTCCTTGTTTAAGGTCAAATCCGCCACGCGCAATTCTACCTGGATTTCTTGATAGCCGTGACGCCGCTTGAGGGCCGTGATCCGAGCCAGCAATTCCTCAAAAGCAAAGGGTTTCGTTAAATAATCATCCGCTCCGGCATGGAAGCCCTTGACCTTGTCTTCGACTGTGTCCCTCGCGGTCAACATGAGAATCGGGGTGTAAATCTGTGATTGGCGCAAGGATTCGCATACCTCGATACCGCTCTTTTTCGGTAAAAGCAGATCCAGGATGATGAGATCATAGTCTCCATACCCCAATGCCAGCCCTTCCTCTCCATCGCGGGCCGTATCAATCGTATATCCTTCAGCAACCAAGCCTCTCTGAAGGAAGGTCGTGATCCGTTCGTCATCTTCAATAAGGAGAATGCGCATGGCGTCAGGTTTCCTTTATTGCGGAAGGTGTAAGGGAAGGATGATCGTCACGGTGGTGCCTTGACCCAACCGGCTATCGACCGTGATGTTCCCCTGATGAGCGTCGATAATCCATTTGGCGATGGGGAGCCCCAATCCGGCGCCGCCAGGAATATCCGGATGTGGGCGCTTGACCCGGTAAAAACGGTCAAAAATGTGCGGAAGATTTTCTTCAGCAATCCCCAGACCTGTATCGCGTATGATAATGGAGACCTCTGTCTGATCAATAAGGTGGCGTAATGCGATAGAGCCGCCTGATTCAGTATACTTTACGGCATTATCGATCAAAATCATGATAGCTTGTTTTAATCGTTGCTGATCGCCGTTAATCAGCTGGTTTTGGCCGTGATGGGCCTGAAAGATGATGTGTTTTGGTTCGCAAAGCACCTCTCCCGCATGAATACATTCTTGGAGAAGAGGCTCCAACGCAAAAGGTTGCTGGTGAATCCTGATGGCCCCTGCCTCTGAACGGGAGAGGAACAGAAGGTCTTCCACAAGCTTATTGACCTCTTTCGTGGCAAGCACAATGCGCCCCAAAGTGGTTTTGTACTCACTGAGGGGTTTGTCCCTTCCTCGCAACGTGACTTCTGCTTCCCCTCTAATGACGGTTAAGGGGGTGCGCAGTTCATGGCTGATATCCGCGTAAAACTGTGTTCGGAGTCGATCCAGTTCACGCAATTGTTCATTGGCTTTGCGCAACTCTTCGTCCTTGCGCTTACGCTCGGTGATGTCGCCGAAGGAACCGGACATACGGACCGGCCGGCCCTGTTCGTTTCTCATCGCCTGTCCTCGCCCGGCGAACCAGCGCACCTCTCCCTGTTTCGTGATCATCCGGTACTCGATATCGTAGGGGATGTTTTTCTCTAAGTGATCTACCAGAGCTTGAAGCGCCCGATCTCGATCTTCAGGATAGAGACGAGAGGACCAGCTTCCGACGACATTTGCAAATTCATGATCCTGAAATCCAAGCAGCTCTTTGAATCGTGGTGAGTAATACACAGGGTGTTGAGAATTGAGCCAATCAGTGGAAACCGCCCACGCATCCCATAACCCGTCCTGGGAACCCCTGACGGCGATGTCGAACCGTTCGACGCTTTTACGAAGAGCCGTCTCAACGGAAGCCCGGCGTTGTTCATTGCGGTAGGCCTCAATAAGATTGCCGCACGTTGAAAGGAGCGGCTGCAGGAAATGAATGATCTCTTCATCGAAACCACCGGGCCGGTTGGCCAGACCAACCATGCCGACCAATTGTTGTCCGGAAAAAAAGGGAAGCCCCAGAAATGATGTCAGAGGAGGGTGGCCGTGAGGAAGACCGCCGGATCGAGGATCGTGGGTTGGTTGGTTGCTCAGGACCGGCTCACCGGTAATGAGCGTTTCCCCAAAGAGCGTCTGCAGATTAAAAAATTCTAAATTAGGTCCTGAGCGGTAAACTGCGCTCGGGTTTCTTCATCCCATGCGATGTTTGAGATCGCATGCGTTTTGAGGTAGGGTTGCCCTTCCGTCGTGACAAGTCGTTCTCCGATAAATCCAATGTCACTTCCGGTCAAGGAAAGCAGGGAGACAAGTAGTTCATGAAACGTGGCATGTGGATCGCCCGCGGCAATGAACTGGGCTTGTGCTTGGTCAATGGCATGAAGCAAGCCGAGTGAAAGGGTCAGATGCGTTTCGGCTTGTTTCCGCTGGGCGATATCATAAGCGACGCAGGCGAAACCCTGATGGGTTCCCTCGTGATCATACATCGCAGCGGCAGAAAAGAGGACCGGGATACGTGTACCGTTTTTTGTGAGATAGGTGGTCTCTCGATGCCCAAAGCCCTCTTGCCAGAATGGCTGGGGGGCATCCCATTTCAGGGGGCATTCGCCCTGAGGAAAGATGTTTACCATCGATTGCCCGATCAGTTGGGATTCAGGATACCCCAGGAGCTGGACGGCTGATTGGTTGACTATTTGAATGCATCCTTCCGGATCCACCACAATCAACGTCTCTATGAGGGAACCGATGATAGTGTCCACATACTGTTTGGAAACGGTGGTCTTGTGCAACTGATCGGTCATGTCATTAAAACACACGGCGAGTTCCCCTAGCTCATCCTGGCTCATGACGGGGACCGTTGTGGTCAGATCTCCCTGCGCGATCTTTCGAGTGGCTTCCGTCAAGGGGCCCACGGTTTTCAGGGATTTCTGAAGAAGCCAAACAAAGACCATTCCGCCGAAAAGGGCGATCATCCCGCTGAATGAAAGAATGCGTATGAGAAGCGTCTCCATTCGTTCCTCAAGGGCGCTTCGATCCAAAAGAATTCGAATCCATCCGAAGGGAGCGTGAATGTTGGCAATGGGTGTGCCAACACGATGGTCCGGCGCCACACTCTTTCCGAATTCAGACACCAGAGTTCCCGTTTCGAGAGACCAATCACGTTGCCACGCATTTCCTTTGGGTATGAGGATGAGTTCCCTTTCCATGAGTTCGATAGCAGAAGATTCAATCCATAAGACCTTTGCGCGATCATAGGCCAGGATCGCCAGGACTCCCTCGGCCTCCCCTAACGATTGTAAGAGAGAGGTAAACCCCTCAAGATCGTTCTTTTGGTAATACGTTTGGGATTCGGAGGCAATTGCTTTTGTCAATTCTTTTCCACGAATTTTAAACTCGTTTAAGAGAGCTTCATGGCTGGTGTGATACACCAAATACGAGAGGGTGACTACCGAACAGAGGAAGACCCCCAGGAAAAGAAGGAGCAAGGTTTGCCAAAGCGAGCGCCTCATGGGATAGGCCTTACTGACTGGGAATCATTCCAATCACTTTGATGTGTTGACGAGATGGCTGGGCGATCTTTGAGGCCCAGGTGTATCCGATGGCGCCTTCGATGGTTGCCACAAAGCGGATAACGGCATCATCAGACCGTTGGATAAGACTTTGAATGGTAATAGGGGTGCCCGGGCGATAAAATTTTTGGCCGGGCTTCGCGTTCAGGACCTCCCGATAAAATTTCCTCCTGATTGGTGAGGAGATTTCCCTATTCACCAGTTTGATTCGTTTTCCATATGACCAATGAAGGGTTTCACCGCGATAGATGCTCGCAATCTCGGAAAGGGTTAAATGACTGGTCGGGTTTGCTTGATTCACAATAATGGCCAGTGGTTCAGCCGTTGCAAGGGCTGTCACATTTCCCGTTGTGAGCACAACGGTCAGAACAACCAACGCGCGAGACAGGATTGGCATGATGAGTGCGAAAATGAAGAACGGTTCGCTTAAAAGAGCCAAGCGACGGAGGCGAGAAATCCATTCTGGCTTTCTCGCTCAATGGCACCGTTGTTAATTTGGTATTCTGTTTTGATCACATACTCCTCAATGGGGCGGTAGTTCAGCCCGATGGTGAATCGGTCTTCCGTGAGGTTGCCGGTTCCCGCGGCCCTGTTAATGGTGGCATGATCATATCGGCCGACAAGCGTAAACGTTGGGCTGTTAAATGGCTGGCCCAGAATGGTTTCATTCAAAAGGGATGGCCAAAAGTGATAGTTCATCTGAATATAGGCTCCATACAAGTTTGAGAGGGTGGTGGAATTTTTTATGGTGAAATGAGCGAATTCCCCTTTGAGTTCAAAGTCCTCCAATAGGGGGTCGCCCCTGGGTTTGAATTCCAGGTCTGCCCCGACTCCGGTCATGTCTTTTGAGGAATTTGCTCCGCCATCGCCGCGATAGCCACTCAGCCCAATTTCATATTGATCGTGGAATTTCAATGTCAGTCGCCCGACGACGGCCTTGTCGCCATTATTGTCCTTCCCTAAATTGGGCCGGGCATTCCGCAATCCGCCGTTTGTCGGTGAAAATTGGTCCGTCAATCCATTGATCACGGCGATTTGGTATGTGCCCTTGAGAGCGGAACTTAACGGCGCTAACCCAAACAGACCGACCCCGAGATCCGACCAAGTAGTGGGTGTGATTTGTCTGGCGACGAGCGGCCGGTCGGTTAAATCGCGGCGCGGGTCAAAGTGATCCAAATTAAATTTGCCGAACGGGACAAGCATGACGCCTCCTCGCAGGTTGATCCACTTGGACAGGAGGAAATCAACGTATGATTGTTCGGCTTTTGATGTTCCATTCGGCACACCTAGGTCAATTTCATTATAGAATCGGATGCGATCGTGAATTTGTCCCGAAATCAGTACTTCCAATTTCCCTTCAAACGTCGTCCCTGAATTGTCAAAGTCTTCAAATTCCAGTGATCCATAGCCGCCCAGGGTCACACGCTGGGCGATTTCATCAACAATGGTGCTTTGTTGGGTTTCCAGTGCATCCAATCGTTCTCTGAGGCGGCGGATTTCGTCGGTCTGCTGCTGGTCGATAGAGGCAGGTCCATACGTGCTCTCAAGATTCACGGTATCTTGTGACTTCGCGAAACCTGTCTCCGGTTTGATCGTCACCAGACACAAAAGGGTCAGAACGATGAGAGGGCGGATGAGGCGGCTGCCCAAAAGCCTGCGAACGTTAACAGAGTTTTGAGGGAACCGTACCTTCATCATCCTTCTTAAGAATGGGGCTGTGAAAGGGTAGGGACAGGCAAAATAATCCAATTAGATCGAAGGCCTTTGTTCTCGGATCCGGTGGTGAAGAGGTGTTGACTCTCGCGGGGAGCCAATTCCCATCGTGGTGGATTCGGCTGGGGAACCATCTCCGGGCTTTGGAAGGCCGGAAACTTGATCTGTTCAATCACCAGGTGCATGTCATGTTCCTGAATAAAGCACCATCCTTCGGTGTAGCGCTGAGCGTTGGGCTCCTGCCGGACCCGAAATGCCACAATTTCCTGTGGTAAGGCTTGATCCAGGCCTCGGGATATCTCATGCGAAAGCAATGTGAGTTGATAATCGGTAAAGACCGGCTGAGGTTTTCCGAAAACAAAGGAAAAAATCGTGCTTTGGCGGTAAAAGACCGAATGCAAGACCCCTTGGACCTCCTTCTGAGAAAGGGTGATGGGATGATTGTGGGGAGGAAGGTCGGCATACCCTGCCGGCATCTCTCGAAGGTCGACCCATTCGGTGTCTGTTTGGTAGACCACCAAGTGCGGTGGATGACTGCAAGCTGATGCAAGCATAAGAAGAAATCCCGCCATGAAAAAAGACCGATACAAAGGGACCATCGCTAGGATCGATCGATAACGGAAAAAGCATCATGTTAATGAGTGGAAGGATCTGGCGCAATGGGTGCGATGTTCTAACGGAGCGATGCCGGCCTGCCTGAGCTCTCTGTACGAAATGAAAACGTACGGGCTCAGGAGGCTGGAGGACCCAACGGCTATTTTGTTGGGGAAGACGGGAGAGTGGCCTTTTTCACGACATCGAGCAAATGAGTCGCTTGAGGGTTGCTCACATTGCGAAGGATGAGAATATCGATCGTTTTCGTCGGTTTGCCGTAGTAGGCGGTATCCCAGGCGTCACGTGCTGCCACAGCGGCCCCCTCCAGCGAAATCCCGGCGAACAGGCCTTTGGTTTTTGCGAAAGACAGCAAGTCGGCGCTGAGGTTGGGGGCAGTGGATCCTTCAATCCCACGGCCGACGGGGCCAGCCGCGATCGAGGCATCCGCCCCAAGTTTGACGGTGGTGGTCACCAATGAATCGACGCCTTTCTGCGTCATGACCAACAATACCACTTCGGATGCCTGCCCTCCGATTTGCAGACCAAAGCTCACACCCCCCAAAGTAAAAAAGGCGGGATAACTCCATTCGTTCGTTTTGTCATCACGGACGATCAAGACGCCGCTTCCTCCCGACCCGCCGAAGAAGAAGGCGCCTTTCAACAACTGAGGAACGATCAGGATCCCTCGCGCGTCTGTGAGATGGTCCCTGAACCAGTCCATACTATCATCAGCCAAAAAACTCTCCAGCGTCATGCGGGCTTTTTCAACGAGAGCCTTTTGTTCGCCGGCATCCTTAGCGAAAGCAGGGATGGAAAGGAACAGGAAAAACACGGCGACTGCAAGAACGGTGAAAAAACCCTTGAGGTCATGTGAGAAGAGTGGTTGATGGGGATCATGTGCTGCCATAGGTGTTTTCTTTCATGAAAAGGTGAGAATAGGAAGGACAACAGCACAATCAAACCGCCAACCGGATGGTGGTAGTTTATACGCTCGTTGTCACTGGTCGTCTTATACCATTGGCTCTCCATGCGGTCAACAACAAAGAGACGCTGGTCGATGAGGAAACAAAATGCAAGGAGATACATCAACAATAACCACTCGGAAAATTTGACAAACAAAGAAAATTTTTCCATGGTGGGGAATCTTGTGGAGGCGAATCACGCTCATCTAGAATTTCAGGGATCATACAGAATGGATGGTTTTCGTGTCGTCGTTCATCACGGCGTTTTCTGATTGGATGGGCAGACGAGCGTTGTTCTTTCGACCATTTTTTTGTCAT
>Ga0114931_10002276_pt1 | contig 24453 bp, 15 predicted proteins | sample 2SBtaG_FD_89579 | JGI IMG/M metagenome (GOLD analysis project Ga0114931, IMG submission 89579) | Deep subsurface microbial communities from Kolumbo volcano to uncover new lineages of life (NeLLi) - 2SBTROV14_V59a metaG | ecosystem: Environmental > Aquatic > Marine > Volcanic | place: Kolumbo... | reverse complement strand
TGGCATCGGCATTTTGGAAGGATTTGCCTCCGGCTCGCCAAAACGGGTGCTGGCATTTGACGTGTGGTTGTTCGACAAAACAGACATTCGCACCATTTCTGTGCCCGTGATGAGCGAATATGCTTTCAATGACGATATTCTCCGCTCAAAATTGCCGCGGCTGGCCGAGCCGGTGATGGCGGAAGAAGGCAAAGTCTTCGATCTGGAAACTTCGGCACTACTGGTTAAAGCACGAATTCTGGAAGTGGATTACGGCGATGGGCCTCCCGACAATAGCTACTTTGCCCAATTGAAAATCCGGCTCACGGCATATCTTAAGCCGGAAGTTGATGTGAATGCTGATATGCCCATCCCCGAAGGGTACGAATAGAAATAATCTCGCACAAAAGTGGGTAGTCAAAACGACTGCCCACTTTTTTGTTGTATTGGTTTTTCAACTATGTTATAATCCATAGTATCAAGTTACGCGCAACACCCAATAGACTCAAGATGAGGACACAACCGGTGCCAAATATCTACCAACTCTACAAATTGCAACAACTCGATAGCCGTATTGATGTCATCAATCGGCGTTTGAAGGAAATTGCCACCCAACTGGTTGAAACCGAGGCATTGAAAACAGCCAAAGCCGAATATGCCACTGCTGACAACGCTTTCGCCAAAGCGCGTGCCGCAGTTGCCGATTTGGAATTGGAGGTAAAAAGCCTTCAGCAGAAGATTGCCAAACACGAAAAGAGATTGTATAGCGGCAGCATTTCTAACCCCAAAGAAGCCGCATCGTTACAGCAAGAAGTGGCATCAACCAAACGTTGGTTGTCCAAACGCGAAGAAAATTTGCTGGAGGCAATGATTGCTCAAGAAGAAGCCGAGGCTTTGCGGGCAGAGAAAGAGACGGCATTGGCTCAAACGCAGCAAACGTGGGAAAACGAGCAATCGGCGTTGCTGGCCGAGAAAAAATCGCTGGAAAGTGAACTGGCACAATTGACGGCAGACCGCCAACAGCAAGCCGGTTTCATCGAACGTACCACGCTTGCAACGTATGATGCGCTTCGTCGTAAAAAAGGTGGTGTGGCGGTCAGTGGGGTAAAAGACGATACGTGTATGACTTGCGGCGTGATGCTTTCGCAACGAATGATACAGGCCGCAGAAGATGATTCGACCCTGTGTTACTGCGAGGGTTGCGGCAGGATTTTATTTATAGTGTAAGGAGACGCATCATGGCATTTAAGACCATCGGCATCGAAATTGACGACCAAGTTTTTAAACGTGTGCAGGCCAAAGCCGACGCCGAAAAGAAAGACATCAATCGGGTGGTGGTAGAAGCGTTGTACACTTACATCGGAGAAACACCGCCGCCCTTGCCTGAACCGGAAGAACCGGCACAGCCACCTGCCGAAACGCCGGGCATTCCCAAAACAACCATTTATGTGGTGCAATCGGGTGATACACTCGGCGCGATTGCCAAAAAAGTGTATGGAACGCCCACAAAATACTATATCATCCAAAAAGCGAACAATTTGGCTGACCCCGGTAAAATTTGGGTGGGGCAAAAATTGGTCATCCCGGTGCTGGATGACGACCAGCCCAGCCCATCGCAGCCGCCAGCCGCCCCGCAACCGCCTGCGCCACCGGAAACACCCCCGGAAACACCCCCCGCTCCACCGAAACCGCCCGTGGCAGATGACAGCACGCTGAAAAACCCAAAACCGCCCAACATCAAATTTGTCGGGTCACCCAATTTTAACAAGCGCCCCACCGGCGAAATCAGCGCTGTGGTGATGCATGCCACCGCCAACGGCAGTTTAGAGCGGGTGATTGACTGGTTTAACAACCCCAACGCACAGGTCAGCGCGCATTACACCATTGGCAAAGATGGCACCATTGTGCAGCACGTCCGCGACGAATTCCGCGCATGGCACGCCGGAAAATCGGAATGGAAAGGCCGAAAAGACCTCAACAGTTGGGCAATCGGTGTGGAGATGGTTAACTGGAATAACGGCGAAGACCCCTTCCCCGAACCGCAGTATCAAGCCGGGTTTGCGCTGGTATCATATCTGTGCGAAAAATATCATATCGACCCGGATATGATTGTGGCGCATTACGATGTTTCGCCGGGGCGGAAAACTGACCCCAAAGGGTACGATATGGATCGCTTGCGCGCCGAAGTTCGCAAACGATTGGGTATGTAATTTAGTTACAGGATTTACGCGAACCGGTTACCAAACACACCCTTCGATAAGGCTCTCCCTGCGGTCGAACCTACTCAGGATGTGTTTACCGCTCACCCTGAGTAGCCCGTTAGGGCGTATCGAAGGGTGAAAACTGCGTAACATCAGTTAGTTAATTGAACCACCCACGAAAATTACAACACTCATTTCAAAAGGAAATTTTATGCGCTCAACACACCGATTTCTCATCAGCATCGCTTTATTTTTGATTGTGACGCTTGCCTGCGGCCCCGGTGGGCGATTGACAGAGCTGGTAGAAACACCCACCGTCCCCCCGACCCCCGCTGCCAGCCCGACCCCCGCACCCACTGATGTCCCCGCCACCCCGACAGTGGCTGCGCCGACCCCCGCACCCACCGCAGCGTTAATGTCCAACAATGGGCTGCCGCTCAATTCGGTGGTAGAAATTTGGGCGCTGGACGCAAACAATGAGCCAATGTGGACCGGCTCCGGTTCAATTGTTGACCCTGCGGGGTATGTGCTGACCAACGCTCACGTTGTCACCCCCGATAAAGAGTTCCCCCCCATTGCAAAGCTGATGATTTCGGTGACGCAAAAAGAAGACGAACCGCCCCTCCCGGCATATTTCGCCGAAGTAGCAGTGGTTGACCGCGACCTGGATTTGGCTGTTTTGCGCATTATCAGCGACGTTGAAGGAAATCCGGTCGACGCTGCCACACTGAACCTACCTGCCATCCCGCTGGGCGATTCCGATGAAGTGCATTTGGGTATGCCGTTGCGAATTTTGGGCTATCCCGGCATCGGTGGCGATACCATCACCCTGACCACGGGAGAAATTGCGGGATTTACCAGCGAACCCGGCGTAAAAGGGCGAGCATACATCAAAACCAGTGCCACCATCGCCGGAGGAAATAGCGGCGGTGCCGCGTTGGGGGCAGATGGCGCTTTGGTTGCCGTGCCCACCGAACTGGGTTCGGGGAGCGATGCGGATGTGGTGGATTGCCGCCGTTTGGCAGACACCAACGGCGATGGATATGTTGATGAGCAAGATGCTTGTGTCCCGGGCGGAGGCTTCATCAACGCCTTGCGCCCCATCAACTTGGCAAAACCGTTGTTGGTAAAAGCGCTCGCCGGTGCAACAGAAGTAATGCCCACGCCTCAGCCGGAGCGCCAGCCGGTGGAACAGCCGGAAAATTCGGGTGAGGTGTTATTTGCGGATGATTTCTCTAACCCACCCGGTACGTGGGGCACAACCGATGGCATCACTTTTGAAGATGGTGCCCTTCATCTGAATGTGGTTGATAGCAACAGTTATCTGTGGACCACCACCGGCGATGTTTTTGATAACTTCGACTATCAGGTGCAGGCACTGAAATTGGGCGGTCCCGATGACAACAGTTTCGGTGTGGTTTATCGTTTTCAGGATGCCGATAATTTTTATACGTTTGAAATTAGCAGTGATGGCTTTTTTGCCGTGAATAAATTTGAAAATGGCAAATGGGTACCGCTGACCGAATGGCAATCGTCCCCCGTGATAAAAACCGGATTCGACAGCAATTGGGTGGGTGTGTCGGCGGTGGGCAATCAGTATGCCTTTTTCATCAATGGTGTGCAGGTTGAAACTCTGGTTGACGACACGTTTTCCGGCGGGAGTATCGGTGTGATAGCCTCAAGCTATTCCGAACCGAATGTGAATATCGCATTTGATGATGTGCTGGTGCGGGTGCCGGGTGGCGAGCATCAAATTGTTACACCCTCCGAAGGCACTCAGAGCGATGTAACCACGGTGCTTCAGGATGATTTTTCTACCGTTGATTCCCGCTGGAATTTGGAAAGTTCCGATACGGTGACACGTAATATTACCGATGGTGAATTTTTGCTTCAGATAGATGACACCAATACCGATGCATGGTCCACCTATCCTCTCTCGCTGGAAGATGTGAGCATCACAGTGGATGCGCACAAAACCGCAGGGCCGGATGTGAACAATTACGGGGTGATGTGCCGCTATCAAGACCCGGACAACTACTATTTTCTGCAATTGGGCAGTGACGGCACCTATGCCATCTCGCGCTATTTAAATAGCGAATTTACCCCGCTGGTTGATTGGACGGCTTCTGACGCGGTTCGCACCGGCGATGGGCTAAATCACATTCGAGCTGAATGCCGGGGTAATCTGCTCAGCTTGTATGCCAATGATGAATTATTGGCAACTGTGGAAGATAGTGCGTTGGGCGTTGGTAAAATTGCATTGGCAGCCGGCACATACGATGATGCCGGAGTGCAGGTGCGGTTCGATAATTTGGAAGTACGCACGCCTTCGACAGAAGCGCCGCCGAGTGGCGATAGTTTGCTGATGTTTGACGATTTTTCTGATAATGCGGCAGGTTGGGCAGAAAGCGATAGCACCGAAGGTACGCTTGCGGTTCAGGATGGCGAATATTATGTCCGCGTTAAAATTGCGAATTATCTCTATTGGGGATTATCCGGTTCAAATTGGGGGAATGTGGCGGTTGATGTGGATGCTCGCGGGGTTGATGGCACTGATGACAACGAGTTTGGGGTGATGTGCCGCTATCAGGATAGCGACAATTTTTATCAATTTGGTATCAGCGGCGATGGTTACTATCGGCTGGCGGCGTGGGTTAATGGCGATTTTGTCGAGTTGGTTCCATGGGATAGCAGCGACAGTATCAAACAGGGCAAAACCACCAATCACATTACGGTTGTTTGCGATGGCGCCACGCTGGAAATGCGGGTGAATGGCGCCACGCTGATTTCAACCACCGATGATTCGCTGCCGCAAAGCGGCGATGTGGCACTGTATGTCGGGACGTTTGACACACCCGATACCACCATCGCCTTTGATAATTTGAATATCGCCCGCCCGTAACAACCGCGGTAAACTTTTACGTGCTGAAGTTTTTCCAAAATGCCGCCAATGAGTCGAACCATTCGGTTGTGCCGGTGATTTCGGTGAGCCATTGAGGTGGAAATTGACGCGGTTCGTCCGCTTCGCGTGCGAAGCGTTTGTAATCGATGGGTTGTTCGCGGTAGGTGGCAATGGCTTCTTCATAAATTTCTACCAGTTTGTGGGTCAGTGATGGCGCAGAATATTCCTGCGCCGTTTTTTGTGCCCCCTCACCGAGTTTTTTCCGCAAGGCGTCATTTTTGATGATGGTTTGCATCGCTAGCGCCAAATCAGAAACCGTATTGTTGACGAGCAATCCGTTTTCCCCATGGTGGGTCACGTCGCGGTTGCCCGGCGCGTTGACGACCACCACCGGCAGCGCGGTTGCCATTGCTTCGAGTGTCACCAGCCCTTGTGTTTCGGTGGTAGAGGCAAAGGCAAACACGTCTCCGGCAGAAAGGTAATCGGGTACGGCATCATAATTAACTGCGCCGACGAATATCACCCGGTCGGCAACTTGCAGCCGCTGCGCCAACGCGGTCAACTCTTGCCGCAGCGGTCCATCACCCACCAACATCAGCCGGGCATCGGGATGTCCGCTGGCGGCTTGGGCAAATGCACGCAGCAGGGTAGAAACGTTCTTTTCGGGGGTTAACCGCGAGACAGAGACAAAAACGAATGTGGTTTTCAAATTGTACCGCTCACGGATTTGTGCCCCTTTTTGCACGTCAAAATGAAAATGCGACAGGTCAACCGGGCTGGGCAACACCCTGAGCCGGTTGTCGGCAAGGGGGTAATATTTGGCGATTTGAGCGCGCATACTTTCGGTGGGGGCAATTATTCTAACGCTGCGCATTAAATGCGAGCGCACCACTTCTCGGGTGAGTGTTTTTACAACATTTTTGTTGAACGGAATGTAATGGGCATATTCTTCGTATTGGGTGTGGTGGGTAAAAACGTGCGGCAAGTGTAGCCGTTTGGCAAAGCTGACGGCTTCCTCGCCGATTAAAACGGGATGCTGGCTGTGGATAACATCAGTTTCAAGCGGGGTACCACCCAATCGATGTGCGGCGAAACGGGGATTGCCAGCGGATAGTTTTCGGCAACGGGCAGCCGCAGTGCGGGGTAGCGAAAAATCCCGTATTCCTCATCTTCGTAATTGGGCGATTCCGGCGCGAAAACATAAACAGCGTGTCCCTGTCGCACCAATTCATCGCGGAAGGTGCTGATAGAGCGGACAACGCCGTTAATCTCGGGTTTGTAGGTGTTGGTGAAAATTCCAATGCGCATACGCGGCTCCGGTTTCAGAAAAAGAGGGCAATCTGTTATGCAGATTGCCCCGGTGTATCTGATGCACGAAAGATTTATTCGGTACCGCTGCAAACGCGCGCATCGATCACATGGTCACCCAGCGATTCCAGAACATTGATGAGTTGTTTTTCTTCAACGCCGGTAACTTTTAAGACAATACCTTTTTGACCGGGGTCATCTACATCAAATGTCCCCACGCTGATGATATTGCCGTTTTGTTCGAAAACAGCGGTGGCAATTTTAGCCAATACGCCTTTGTTGCCCGGCACGTGCAGTGTCAGTCGCAAACCTGTTTCGCCGCCGCCGAACATTTCTACCAATGCTTTGAAAATGTCGGTTTCGGTGATAATGCCGACGGGGTGATTGTCTTCATCTACTACCGGCAGCCCACCAAATTTGTGTTGTGCCAACTGGTATGCGGCTCGCTCCAGCGGTGTGTCGGGGGTTGTGGTGACAACATTTTTCGTCATCACTTTTTCTACCGTAATTTTACTGAGCAGATAGTTCATTTCCCACACACTGAGGGTAGATGCGGGCGATGGCGAAGCGTACAGCAAATCGCGCTCGGAAACAATGCCGACCAGCTTGCCGTTTTTGTCGACGACCGGCAACCGCCGAAAATGATTGTCGCGCATTATTTTTAACGCTTCTTGAAAGGGAACATCCGGGGTAATGGTTATGGGGGGAGATGACATATTGTCGCGCACGAACATTGGGTTTCCTCCTGTTTTGGGTTACATGGAATGAAAATGTAATTAGTTGTTAGCCTATCTTGACCATTTACTACATTCTGATACAATTTAAGCGTGTGAATTGCAACCATCGCATCGAATACACAAATAGATTTTGAAATGACAAAAGTTATGGCAACTGCGTACCAAAGCCTATAACTATTCTACCAAAATTAATCGTTAATGCCAATAATTGAGGAGAAAATCTGTGGCTCTATTCCAATCTATTTTATCAAACAAGCAAGAAGACTTGCTGAAAGCCGAACGAAACTGGTTGGCTGATTTGCAGGTCATTCTGGCAAAACTTGGGGCTACCGAAGAAGACCATGCAACGTTGAAGCAATCTATCCGCCAGTTGGATGAACTTTTTTTGCTGGTGATTGTGGGAGAATTTAACGCCGGAAAAAGCGCTTTCATCAATGCCCTGCTGGGGCAAAACTTGTTAAAAGAAGGCGTAACCCCCACCACTGCCGAAGTGAATATTCTAAAATATGGCGAATCAAGCCATCGAGATGTGATTGAACCACATTTGCATGCCATATTCGAACCGGTAGAAATACTGCGGCACATCAACATTGTTGATACACCCGGTACCAACGCCATCATCCAAGAGCATCAAGCCATTACCGAAGAATTTGTGCCCCGCTCTGATTTGGTGCTGTTCATCACCTCTGCCGACCGCCCGTTTACCGAAAGTGAACGGCAATTTTTGCTGCAAATCAAAGAATGGGGCAAAAAAGTAGTGGTAGTGGTGAACAAAATTGATATTTTTGAAACCGAATCCGAATTGGAGCAGATTCTGGAATTTGTTCGGCACAACAGCGCGACCCTTCTCGACACGAGTGTCCGAATTTTTCCCGTGAGTGCCCGCAAAGCGTTGCGAGCCAAACTGGGCAACCCCGCCGAATGGCAGGCAAGCAGGTTTGAGGTGCTGGAAAAATTCATCCACGATGCGTTGGATGAAACCGAGCGCGTGCGGCTTAAATTTCTTAACCCGTTGGGTGTTGGCAACCGCCTGCTCACCCATTATTTGGAAATTACGAACAACCGCTTGCAACTGCTGACTGATGATTTTAAAATGCTGGATGACATCGAACAGCAATTGGCACTGTATCGTGATGATATGACCCGCGAATTTAAACTGCGGCTGGCAGATGTGGATAATATACTGCTGGAAATGGAAAAACGCGGCAACCAATATTTTGAAGAGACACTGCGCCTGCCCCGCGTTTTCGATTTGCTGAACCGCGACCGCATCAAGCGCGAATTTGAACTCAATGTGGTGGGCGATACTCCCCGCGCCATCGAAGGAAGGGTGAACGAACTGATTGACTGGCTGGTGAATGCCGATTTGCGCCAGTGGCAATCTATCACCGCGCATTTGGAACAACGCAAACAAGAGCACAAAGACCGCATCATCGGCGATGTTGGGTCTGCATTTCGGTATGACCGCGACCACTTGATTGATTCGGTTGGGCGCACGGCTCAGCGGGTGGTAGAAAGTTACGATAAAACTTACGAGGCTCAGCAAATTGCAGAAGGCGCACAGCGGGCCGTCGCCCAATCGGCGGTGGTTGAAGTGGGGGCAATCGGTTTGGGCGCGGTGATTACAGCAATTGCTACAACCGCTGCTGCCGATGCCACCGGTATTCTTGCCGCCAGCGTCGTCGCTGCGCTGGGATTGTTTATCATTCCGGCTAAACGCCGCAGCGCCAAAAAAGAGCTGGCAGAACGAATTTTGGCTTTGCGCACCAATTTGGTCAATTCGCTGACCACTCAGTTTGAAAAAGAATTGAACAGCAGTTTGCAGCGCATTGATGACGCCATCGCCCCGTACACACGTTTCATCCGCGCCGAGCGCGCCAAGTTGGAAGATAGTAAATCGGAATTGACAGAAGCGCATAAAGTATACGGACGGCTTCGCACCGAAATTGAAGATTTGTAATGAGTTCAATGAACTTAAAAATTGACAAAGTTTGATGGTGTCATTTCAATAAATTGGGGTACGATATCGTAGTGGCACGCTGCAGCGTGCCACTACCGGACGGGCACAAGGGTTACCCCTACATTTTGAGAAGATACGTTTGATGGCTCTTTCGGAATTCAGGGGGTTTGGAAATTATGTCATTGCGAGGCACGTTTTTTGTGCCGAAGCAATCCCCGTGGACGTCATTTGAGATTGTTTCGCTTCGCTCGCAATGACAGATCCCCTAAATTCCCGGAGACCCATTTTCACTTTGTCAAATCCTTGACAGCGTAAGGTGAGTACCTAATCTTTAACCAAAACGAGGGTATTATGACTGACGGCAGCAAAATTTCCATTGAAAATAGAGATGTGCAGGATGTACAAGCCGATACGGTGGCGTTGCAACATGGCACGGCGCGAGATGTGCGCGCCGAAACTGTGGATTTGCTGCAAAGCGGCGTGCAATCGCTCACGGCAGACCGAGTTGCGGTGCGGCAGGGCGGTGTGCAAACGGTTTCTGCCCGCGAGGTAACGGTGCGGCAGGGCGGTATTGTGCAGGTCGAAGCCGATTCGGTGAGTGTGCAGCAAGGGGGTGTGGCGCTGGTTCACAGCCAAAACGTTACTACGGCCGCCAGTTCTGTCGGTGTGGCATTGGCGGGGGGAAATGTCACGCTCGACCAGTCTATCAGCAGAGCGGTAATTGCTCAGCAAGCCGCTACAATTGACCAAAGTGCTGTCGGGGCGACAATTACGCGCACCGCCGTAGTCAATAATAGCGCGGTGGTGTTTCTGGTGGCGGGTAAAGTTGAGGGGACGGTCAAACCGCTATTTGACACAACGGCGGCAGTAGTTTTCGGCGCGGTGGCAGGCGTGGTTTTCGCGCTGATTTCACGGTTTCGGCGGCGGTAGGGCTTGCCCCGAAAAATCGGCGCAACATTGTTGCATCACAACCCTCAAGCCAACAAATGGAGGCAAAAATGCTTCAGCGGGTGACTGAAAAAGTTCCGGTAGATTTGGGAACAGGATTAAAACGAAGTGGCGTGCTATTAAAGATGGCCAGTCCGTTTTTGGAAAAGAAAGCGGCGGCTGCCGTTGCCGAGTTTTTGAACCGGTGGCGCGAAGCCCGATTGATGGCGGAACGCGGTGAAACGCCCCCCGAAACACCACCACCGCCCGAACCATCGTGGGTGGAACGCTCGTTGCTGCCGTTGGTTTCGGCGTTGGTGCTGGGTGTCGGCGTTGGCATTTCGGCTGGAATTTTATGGACAAAAAAGGCAGGTGAACGATGAATTTGGTCACTGCGGCACAAATGAAAATCGCCGAAGATACCGCCAATGCCCGCGGGTTAAGTTATGATGCGATGATGGAAAATGCCGGTCGTTCTGTGGCTGAAGCCGTTGACGAGCAGTTTGGCACTGCCGGAAAACGAATAACCGTGCTGGTGGGACCCGGCAACAATGGCGGCGATGGGCTGGTGGCCGCACGCTATCTCACCGATTTGGGTGCGTCTGTGTCTGTTTATGTTTGGAAGCGGAAAAATTTAGATGCCGACCCCAACTGGGAACGACTGTCGGCATACCGGCTGCCGGTGGTTTTTTGGCAAGAAGACAGCGGCGCAGAACAACTGAATAGTTTTGTGGAAAACAGCGCCATTCTGGTAGATGCACTGCTTGGCACGGGCGTTTCTCGTCCCATCGGCGGCGATTTGGCTGAACTGTTGCGCATCGTGCGCCGAAAGATTGACCGGCGCCGGATGGTTGATATGCCCATACTGACCGACCCCATCGACCCGCCCAAAAGCGATGAAATCGGGCCGGTGATTGTTGCGGTTGATACCCCTTCCGGCTTGCATACCGATACCGGTGCGCTCGACCCGCTGACTTTGCCCGCCGATTTGACCGTCACTTTTGCCGCACCCAAACGGGGGCAGGTGCTCTTTCCCGGCGCGGCATATGTCGGACAGTTGCTCATCGCCAATATTGAAATTGCCGAAGAGGATTTTCCGCCCGATTTGCCGCAACTGGTCACCCCGGAAGATGCCGCGGCACTGCTGCCGGCGCGACCCATCTGGGGGCACAAAGGCTCATTCGGTAAAGTGATGGTGGTTTCCGGCTCGATAAATTATGTCGGCGCACCGGCGTTGACTGCCGCTGCCGCGTATCGGGTCGGTGCGGGATTGGTGACGGTTGCCACCCCCAAAGATGCGCAGGCGATGGTTTCTGCCCACTGCATCGAAGCGACATTCATCCCACTGGAAACAACCGGCGGCGGTATCGGTGCGTTTGCCACCGCAGCCGTGCTCGAAAAACTGCCCGGCTATTCGGTGGCACTGGTGGGTCCCGGTTTGGGGCAAACCCCCGCTGCCAGCCAATTTTTACAGCAATTGCTCTACAACTTCCCCGCAGAAAAGCCCATCGTGCTTGATGCAGATGCGCTCAATCTGCTGGCGGAACTTCCAGATTGGTGGGAACTGCTGCCGCCACAGGCGGTATTAACCCCGCACCCCGGTGAGATGAGTCGTTTGACGGGGATGTCTATTGCCGAAATTGAAGCGAACCGGCTGGAAATTGTGCCGCAAATGGCTAAAAAATGGAACACGGTGGTGGTGTACAAAGGCGCATTCTCGGTAATAGCCGATCCGCAGGGTGAAGTGGCTGTATTGCCGTTTGCCAACCCCGCGTTGGCGACTGCCGGTTCCGGGGATGTGCTGGCAGGCAGTATTGCCGGTATGCTGGCGCAGCATGTGGCGTCATTCGATGCGGCGGTGGTTGGTTCGTACCTGCATGGGCTAGCGGGAGAAATCGCCCGCGAGCAGTTGTGGGAAGCCGGGGTCATCGCCGGCGATTTGTTGCCATTGCTGCCACGTGCTATCAGAGAATTGCAGGGAATGTAACCGGGCTAAATCTTTGCGGATTATCTGGCTTCGGCTTGCAGAATTTCTCCGCTGGCAATATCTACCAGCGCAAAGAATAATTCGGTGTCGGTGGTGCTGAAACTGACCGACCACTGCGACCCGCTTTGATTTTCTGCATAAGTGAACCAATCATCTGTCCCATTCAGCGCGTTCCAAACGCCATCTGCGCTATATGCCAATTCGATGGCGGCGTTGCGGGCGCGCTCGCGTTCTTCTGCCGCCGAAAGTTCGTCCGGGTTTACAATCTCAGCAATCCAGTAGTCGGTTTCATCATACTGCACCCGCACCAGCCAATTATCCAACCCGCGTTCAAAATACACATTCCACATATTGTCCCAACCGTCAAAATCGACGTTTCTGTCCCACAGCGTGGGGTCGCCCAGCAGCGCCACTACTTCGCCATCGTGCAGCACCAATTGCTCTGTGGCTGCCAGCCCTGCCTGATATTCATCCGGGGTGAGAACAGTCGGCATTGAAAGATCCAGCACCTCTTCTGTGGCGATATTCACTTTTCCCCAGCCAATCCAATCATCGTTGGCATCGTAAAAAGTTGCGCTCCAAATATCACCCGCTTCCTGAACGGCTTCGGCGTGCCAGTTGGGAACGGTTGCCAGATATGCGGCAGCTTGCGGGTCGGCGGCAATCAAGTTGATAACCTGTGTTTCGGTGTTATTTTGCTGTTGTGCCACAATCAGTGGCAAAAAGGCTTGTGTGCCGGGTCCATCGGCGGCAGCCGCTACGCCGGTCAGCACCAGTAAAGCGGTTAGCGCTAAAATTGTCCAGCCCAAAATTCTGATTCTGTATTTTTTCATTATACACTCCTTTGAACAAATTGTTTGGCGTGCAGTGGCGACGGTTGAATGGTTGTTGGTGTCTGTCCATACCCACATCATACACGCTCCGGCGAATGAAACAGGCCTAATGGCGAAGGTTCAAAACCGGGGAAAATATCCGTCACGGCGGGATTATTCAGTCGATTGCTGAGCAACTCTGCCAGCACGGCGCGGTAATCGGTGGTGATAGCCAAATCGCCATCGTCCAGCGCGGTGGGCGACAGTGTGGGCCACTGTGCGAACACCTGCCCGCCATTGACACCACCGCCCATGGCAAACATAACGTTTCCGTGTCCGTGGTCTGTGCCGTGACTGCCATTTTCGCTGACGCGCCGCCCGAACTCACTCATCGCCACCACGGTGATGTTGCCCATCTGCTCGTGTAAATCTGTGTAAAAAGCGTGCAGCCCGCGCCCCAGCATACCTGCCAAATCAGCAAATGCCCCGCCGATTGTGCCCTGATTTTCGTGGGTATCCCAGCCGCCCAAATCGAGACATGCCACTTCCAGCCCGACATCGGCTTTGATGAGTTGTGCAATTTGCTGCAACCCCATTCCAAATTCTCCGTCAGGATATGTCGCGCCGCCGCCGGGCTGGTATTGTGCCGACTGTATCTGTTTCAGGGTGTCAATCGTTTCAAAAACCAAACCGGCTTGCTCGCCGAGCATGTCGGCGGGGGCTTGCACGGCATACAACTGCGATAGCGATTGCCGCAGTCGGTGGAGCTGGTCGGCTCTGCCGCGAAAATGGAAATCGGCAATGGATTGCAGCGACAATGGCGACACCGGTCCCCGCAGCGAATCGGCGAGCATCGTGCCCATTCCCACCGCCCGAAACGGTGACTGGTTTTGCCATGCAGCAGTTTGCAAATGCCGCCCCAGCCATCCTGTGTTGACGGTTTTGTCGCCGGGAATGCCGTATTCCATAAAACGCATTGCATCGAAATGCGAGCGGGTGGGGTCAACTAAACCGGTGGCGTGTACCAGCAGCAGGTCGTTTTCATCGTAAACTTCTTTTAGGGGAGATAGCGACGGGTGCAAGCCGAAAAAGCCATCCAAATTGATGGCGGCATCACTGCCCGAACCCGGTTCGGAGAGGGCAAGCGTGGGGCGGGCATCGTAATATGCCGCACCTTCGCCAAAGGGAGCAACCATGCTCAGCCCGTCCATCCCGCCGCGCAGAAAAATGCACACCAGCGTATCGTGTTGCGGGGTTTGCGCTTGCGCCGAAAATGCCACGCGTGGCATCCAGCCCGGCAGCAGCGATTGGCTTGCGCCGATGACGCCCAACGCCGCACCTGTTTTTAAAATTGATCTGCGGGAAATTTTATTTGCCATAAGTTTATCCTCGAATTAAATGAAACTTTAGGTTGCTTTTTCGAACAATTGCAAAAAGCTCAATAAATGTCAATGGGAATTACCCGTTATCGCCATTGAAACAGCGGTGATGCCAGCATCAGTCCGAATAGACTGCCCAATTTCTGCGCCAGCAGGTGCGGGGTGACTGTCCGATTGCCGCCCTGTCCATCACTGGCAAAGTCGATGAACGGCTCGGCGGCAGATGGCAGCAATGGTGCGCCGAAAACCTGTTCGCCGACGGCTTCTACCAGCGCGGAAACAGTGGCGGGCGTACCGATTCGCGCGAACAAATCGGTGTGCAGCCCGTATCCCCATTCGGGGTCACTCTGTGCGCCGTGTGTCAACCGCATCGCGGTGTTCCAGCGCGCCAGCAAGCCGTCGGTGGTTGCCCATGCCGAAGACACATCGGGGTATCCGTCTGGCGGATGCCAACTGAATGGCATCTGTCCCAGCGATTGCAGCATTTCTTCCATAATCCATTGCACATACACGGTTGTGCCGCTGGCACGCATTGCGCCCACCGCAAAATCGAGTGGGCGGCGGAATTTTTGTCCCATTGCCGCGCCAAATTCTGCCGACAGAAACAGATGACGCAATATCGACTTGATTTCGCCGTCGGTTTGCTGCCAAACAGCCACCATCGCATCCACCAGCGAGTCGGGCGGGTTATCGCTGACGAACCGTACCGCCAATTTGCGGCAAATGAATCGTGCTGTGGCGGGATGGTGCGCCACGATGTCCAGCACGTGCAAGCCGTCTTCGATGCCGCGCCCGGCGGGAAGTGTATGTCCCAGCACAGATTTGGGGGCGGTGTCGTGCATATCCGCATCAAAATAAAAGCCATCCGGTGTTTCATCGTGGATAGTCCATCCGGTGAATGCCCGCGCCACCGCTTTTACATCTTGCTCGGTGTAGCCGCCATCGACGCCCAGCGTGTGCAATTCCATTAGTTCGCGGGCGTAATTTTCGTTGGGATGATCTTTTTCGTTGACAAAATTGTCCAGATAGATGAGCATCGCGCGATTTTTGGCAGTTTCCTGCAATAGCGTCCGAAATTTCCCCAGCGCATGCCGGCGGATGGTGTTGTGCAGACGCAGCAAATCGGCATTGTAATCGGAATCGTCGGCATTGATGTTGAAATGGTCTGTCCAAAACTCGGTGAGCCGTTCCAACAGTTGCCGTTTGCTGAACACGGCACGGCGCATAAATGCTGTCGCCATCGTTTGGAAGATGCGCCATTCGTTGTTTGGCAGGGCATACACTGCGCGGCGATCCATTTTCAGGATGGCAAGGTCTTTCAGATGTTCATCCAGTGCGGAATCGTCGATGGTGTCGGGGGAAAGTTGTTCGTCGAGATAGGCTTCGGTGCCGATGGTATTGAGCCGTGCCACGTCTTCCGGGCGTGCACCGAAGCTGATGCGGTTTAAAAAATGAATGCTCTGCGGCTCGGCAAAGGCATCAGCGGGAGATGCCATAACAAACCACCGCCGGGGGGCGAGCAAATTTCGTCTGGAAATTTTCATAAAACCTCCGGAAAATTCGGATTCAAATGCGGTTGCATTTACAGTATCACATTGCGGAGGGTTTTGCCGGATGTAAAGGGGGCGGAAAGGGGGCGGAAAGGGGGGCGGGTGGGGAGTTATTCCGGGTGAATGAGGCGCAATCCACGCCCGCGAATGACCTGAATGTAATCGTTTTTGGCGGTTTGGCGCAATCGTTGGCGCAGGCGTTTGATAAGTCCGTCAACCTCTTCTTCTCTGACGCCGGCGGGATCGGCATTGTGCCACACGGCAGAGATGATTTCGGCGCGAGAAACAATGCCCGAAGTGCGGTAGAGCAAGTTTAGCAGGGTAAATTGTGCGGCAGAAAGGGGCGGGTCAACCGGCAGTGCGTCTACCCACACGGCGTGCGTTTCGGGGTTAATCCATATACCGCGCAGTTTGCCCAGTGCGGGACCTTGTGCGGTCTCTTCCGGGTCTTCAAACCGAAGGGACACACTGCCGCCGAGTACAATTTCATCGCCGCCGGTGAGCCGCTGCGCAGTGTTGGGGGGCAGGGGGTTGCCGTTGATGAAGGTGCCGTTGGTACTGCCCAAATCGGTCAGAGTGAAACCTGTTTCGGTGCGGGCGATACGGGCGTGCCGCCGCGAAATACGGGGCAGTGGCAGGGTGATGCCGGTGTCTGCGTGCCGCCCGATGATGGTCTCGGGGGCATCGAGCAGCCAGCGCTGGGTGGGGTTTTCGGTGAGTACAAGCCAAGCGACAGGGTTCATAATGTCTCCCGTTCAAAATTTGGTGGTGCTGAAAATTGATTGATGATATAAAGTGGTCAGCAACGATTTATCCCCCCTCCCAAAATTTGGGGGATGGGCTAGGGGGAGAGGGCAAATTTTAAATCACATAAAATGTGTGGGTCAGTCAAAAAGCACCACTATCCAAAATTTTAGGGTATCTGTGCGGTTAATCTCCGGTTTCCGCCGGAGCAAAGCCGAATGCTTGCCCGTCGGTGCGGACATACAGCCAGTTATCGCCGGTGAGTAACAGCGCACGCACCGGCTCATCGAAATACAATGTGTGGTCTTCGGCAATTTCACCCGTTTCGGTGTTTAAAAAGATGACTTGCCCGTCTTCCGTGCCAACAAGCAGGGTGTCGGGGGTGACAACAGCACCGGCAGTGATGGGCGACTCCAAATTGACCGCCCAGAGTGGTTGTGTGTCGTGTTCCCACAGAGGCCAAGCTTGTACTGTGCCGTTTGCCGCCAGCGCGAACAGATTATTCCAGTTCGCTGCGAAATCCACCGCCGGTGCAGGGAGTGTTTCGGCCCACACCAACTGCCCGGTGAGCGATGACAGTGCCACTACCGAGCCGTCTTTTGTGCCGATGGTGGCATAACTCCAGCCGCCATCTCCCAATGGGGGTGCAGATGGCGGACTGTCGAGCGGGTCGTCCCACGCCACGTTTGTCGTGACCCGTTCGATAGCTTGCATTGCCGATTCGCCCGGCAAAAACAGGGTGGTGTCGTTCAAGGCACAGGGGTGGGCAAAATGCTGTCCGGTATCGGCGACGGTTTGGTCAAGTGTGCCTTCGTCTGGGTTAATGCGGTAAACCAGCCCGTCTGTGGTCACGGCGATGAGTGCCCACGAAAAATCGAGGGTTAGCCCGGCGATGACATCTTGCAATTGATTGTTGCCCAACCGCCACAGCAATTGCGCGTCGGGTATGTGCAAGGCGTACAATGCGCCGTCGGCGGTGGGGACAAAGACGTTTGCCGTGTCGTTTTCTATCAATAGCACCGGAGCGGATGAAATATCTGCGCCCAGCCGGGTTTCCCACACGTCCTCACCCGAAAAGCGATTGATGGTTTTTACCAACCCGTCGGGAGCGGTGAGAATCAAAAATTCATCGCCCGATAGCAGTGATGCGGTGCTGTCGCTTTTGATGTCTACCACCCACTGCGGGTCAGATGCAATGGAGCGTGTGTAAATTTCCACAAAATTTATCCGCAAGGGGTCGCGCACGCCGCGCCCCCATTCTCGCTGTGCTAATGCGGTTGGAACAGGTGTGGCAGTCGGACGCGAGGGGGCTTCGGTGGGGGTGGGGAGTTTTGCCGCGACGAACGGGTTGCCGTTTAGCCAAAAGAAGCCGCCCAGCAACCCGGCTATCACTATGACAGCGGCGATAATCCACCGTTGAATGATGGCGGGCCGGTGTGATGGCGGGGCAGGCAGCGCGGTGACGGTTTCCGGTTGCAGCGCCAGTTGAAAATCATGGACGGTGGTGAAACGGTCGGCGGGTTTTTTGCGCAGGGCTTTTTCCAGTGCGGCTTCGACCGGCGGCGGCACAGCGGGATTCAATTCGGTGATGGGGGCAGGTGGGGTGAATAGTTGTTGGTGGAAAAGGGTGGTGGGGGTGGGGGCATCGAAGGGGGGGCTGCCGGTGAGCATTTCGTATAGAATGATACCGAGGCTGTAAATATCCGAGCGGGCATCGACAACCCCGCCTTCAATCTGTTCGGGCGACATATAGCGCGGTGTGCCCATTATCGAGCCGGTGAGCGTGATGGATTGCGCCGTGTCGAGCCACGCCAACCCGAAATCGACGATGGTGACATGGTCATCGGCATCAATTAGAATGTTGGATGGTTTCAAATCGCGGTGGATGACACCGCGTCGGTGCGCATAATCGAGCGCGTCGGTAATCTGACTGAACAGGTGTAAACTGCGGTCAAGCGGCAGTGCGCCCTTTTCCATCAGCAGCGATTTGAGTGTGCGCCCTTCAATCCATTCCATCGCGATATACGGATGCTTTTCATACTCTCCAAACTCATACACGATGGCGATGTGCGAATGTTTGAGTGCGGCGACGAGTTCCGCTTCGCGGTGGAAACGTGCCAGCGCGGCGGCATCGCTGCCGAGATGCGGCGCGAGTACTTTTAGCGCGACGTGCCGTTTGAGTATCGGGTCGAGCGCGCGGTACACAATGCCCATACCACCGCGCCCCACTTCCGATTCCAGCACAAACCGATTCACTTTGGTTCCGGGAGAGAATAAATCACTCATACAGAGGTATTTTAATCGGTTTTGCGATTAGTGGCAATGGTCGATGTACGTTTCGGAGGAAGGTAGAGGCGGCTTGCATACCGCCTCTACCCTTTTCGACTCATCGTCCGATGCTCAACAGCCGCCCGTCGCTGCGCCCGAAAACTTCGGGGAAGTAAAATTCTTTCGCCACGGTGGGGATGACGTGATAATCGCCGGGCAGGGTGGCGCGGAAGGTGTAACTGTATTCATACGTTCCTTTTGACAGATAATCGGCAAAGAGTACCACTTTTTCGTCGCGCAATTCACTGCGGCTGTACCAGTGCCACCACCACCAGTATGGCGAGTTTTGCCGCTGTAACGATGGGCCCATTGCCAGCAGGCTGGTGGTTGCCAGCCCGGTGTCAATCGCTTCGCCACCGGCGGGCAGCGGGTCTTCCACCACCACATAATAGAGGTCGTGCGGGGCGATAATCGTCAAATCCACCCGTATCACATCGCCGAGTTTGGCTTCGCGCACGTCGGGGCACACCGCATCGGTGCATGATGCCAGCGAGTATTGTCGCTGCACGATGATGCCGCGTTCGGCGGGCTGGATGTTCTCCACGGGCTGGTACACTTCCAGATGGGCGGTGTAATAGAGCCGCCCGTTGCCATCGGTGCGGGCGATGGCGAGCGTGTTCAGTGCGTCCGCCAGCAGGTTGGTTATCGGCACGGTGATTTTGGTGCTGTTCTGCACCGTATCGGGGGTGACGGTGCCGCCGCCCAATTGTGCATCATTCAGATAGACGCTGTAATCGAAATTGGCATCGAGTTCGCCGGTGTACAGCATCCAATCGGTCAGACTGATGAGCGCCCATGCCGTTTCTTGCGTGGTTTCCCAAATGCCGCCGCGCCGAGCCACCATCAGCCAGCGCACCACGTTGGGATTGAGCGCATTGTCCGGGTCGAGTTTGGTCAGCGTGTCGAGCACGATGGCGGTGGTGCGGGTGTCGGTGTTCATCGCCCACCAGTCGTAGAAGTTTTCTTCCCAGTGTGCGCCTGTCGCGCTGAGGATGGCGGCGTTGTTGATGTCTGATAGCAGCGTTGGCAGGCGGTCATCGTTTTTATTTTGCAGCCAAATGGCTTGCGCCAGATATGCCCGGGCGTATGTGCTCAGGTTATCGCGCTGATTGAACAGCTCATCCAGCCGCGCGGGCGACACCGCATCCGCCTCTGACAGCACATACAGCAGCCACGCCTGCCGATTGGCGATGCGCGGGGCGTTGAAGGTGTCTACTGCCTGCACCTGTTGTTTCAGGTAGTTGATGCCGTTTGCCAGCACCGTATCCGATACGCTCACGTCTGCTTGCCGGGCTTTCAGCAGGGCAAACACCACATACGCGGTGATATATTCGTTGCTCTGCCAGCGGTCGGTGCGATACCACCAGCCCCAGCCGCCATCGGGGTTCTGCTCGCGGTACAATTTATCCAGCCCTTTTTCTAGCAGGCCGGGCAGGTTTTCTGCCAATTCGGGGTTATCAATCCCCAGCGATTTGAGTGCGTGCCACGTCAGCACATTCGGCAAAAAGCGGCTGACCGTCTGTTCGGTGCATTCATATTCATAATGTTCCAGATATTTCAGCCCGTCGCGCATACCGGCGGCAAGACTGGGGTCGAGTTGGATGGTCAACTGCCCGCGCCGGTCATCGAAATTGGGGGGCAGGGCGATGCCTTCTGTCACCGAGCCGCCGTCCGGCAGTTGCCCCGCCGTGCCGACAATATCGGGGGCGGTGTAGCGCAGTACCATCAACGAGCCATCGGGGGCGGTGGTCAGCCGGGGTTTGCTGGCATCGCTGTATTCGCCCGACACGGCGGAGAAAACCAGCGTCGTCGAAACGACATCGTTCACGCGGACATCCCACGTCACTTTCGTTTCGCTGTGGGCGGGGATGGTCACGGTTTGGCGCGGCGGGGTATCGGCGTTGATGGCGATGCCCTGCGCAGCGAGACTGACTTCCGTCTCCAAATCGGTGTCGGTGTTGTTTGAAATGTTTGCCGCCAGTTCCGCGCGGTCATCCACCACGAAAAAGCGCGGGGTAACGGGGCGAACCAGCAGCGGTTTGGTGGCAACCACATCGGTGGTGGTTTCGCCGACGTGTGTGTCGCGGGTGACGCCGACGCCGCGCAACACCCACGTGGTCAGGTTATCGGGCAGGGTGACGGACACGGTGGCTTTGCCGTTGCTGTCGGTAGTGACGGTCGGCTGCCACAGGGCGGTATCGGCGAAATTCTCGCGGATGTCTACCCCTTCGGGCGGGGCGATATTCGCCGCTTCCGCTGCCGGGGCTTCGGTGGGTACGGCGGCTTTCATCACCTCCGGGGCGGGGGCGGCTTCCATTGCCATATCCGCTGCCCCGCCGAACACGTCTCCCAATCCGCGCGGCTGTTCCGGTTCCACTTCCAAATCCAAATCTTGCGACAGTTGTTTGAAATAGCGATTGCCGGAAATGCTCAATCCGCTGGCGGTGCTCACCTGTAAACTGCGCCGTCCGTAAAAAGTTGTCAGAATGTCGCCGCTGCGCGGACGCAGGCTCAGCACGGCTTTGTCCACCATATCGAGCGAGAGTTCCGCGCCGGCGGCGGGCGTGCCGTCCGGTTCGGTGGCGGTCACGGTGAAATTGACCGTTTCTCCCGGCTCGGTCAGTTCGATATCCGGCTTCACGTGCAGTACCAGCGTGCGCGGGGCGGTGCTCACGTCCAGCGGTAGCACGCCCATTTTGTAATCGGCGGGATTTTCGGCGGTGCGCCCCTTTACCAGCACCACCGACAGATAGATGTTCGGAATATCATCATCGGTGATGGGCAAACGGTAGATTGTGCTGTTATTTTCCAATTTCAGCACTTCGTGCCGCAGGATGTTCGCCCGTTCTACTGTGATGAGCGCGTATTGTTCGCCATCAAACGGCGACGGGATGAGCACTTCGGCAGTGTCGCCCACCTGATAACTCGTTTTATCGCTGATGAGCGTGATGCGGTCGTTGTTGTCGCGCCGCCAACTGACATTCCCTTTGCCGGTCACCCAGATGAAAATAGATGAGCGGATGTGGGTTTCGGCGGCGGTCGGTTCGGCGGGGGTGGCGATGATATGGTAACTGCCGCCCGTCGGCGGGGTGAAGGTTGCCACGGCTTCGCCGCGGTCATCGGTGGTGACGGTCACGGTGGTGACGGGTGTATCTTTTGTTTTCCAGTCCCAATAACCGCCGCCCGATTCGGTTTTGACGAACACGTTTTCCCATTCGCGGTGAACCAGCGTCACGTTCAGCGATTTTCCGGACAGTCGGTTGCCGTCCCAATCTACCGTCACCAAATCGATATTGGTCGGTTTTTCGGCGTAACTCACATACCGCTGGGGAGCCAATCCGATATACCACGCGCCGGGATGAACGATAACTGTGCTCCGTCCGGCGATTTCCTGATTGTCGGGACCGCTGGCGGTGGCTTCGATGGTTAATTTGCTGGCGTGCTGTTTCAGCGCGTCCGACAATTTTGCTCCGTCCAGCGTCAGCGAAACTTCGCCGTTGGTGTCGGTGGTGTCGCTGCCGCTCAAAATTGGTTCGGGGGGGGCGGGCGGCGTCCACCACCAGCAGCGGAAGCAGACATACGGGTCGTCCGCATCATCGAATGAATAGCGGTCGCCCCACGGCACACTGAAACTGTATCGTTCTTCCAGCACGTTCCACTGCACGGGCGTGTCTGCCAGCCCGCCGCCGAAAAAGTATTTGGCGGCAATGGTAGCAGTCAGCGGGTCGCCGCGCTGAATTTCCGGCGCGCCCGGTTCCACAGTCATCTCAAATTCGGGGGGACGGTATGCCGCCACTTGGAAGGTTGTTTCCGCATAACCGTCGGCAAATTCCGCGCCGATGGCGTATGTCCCCAAACTTGCCCCGTCTTCCAATTGCACCGAGCCGTTGAACGTGCCCATTGCATCCACCGGCAAATTGTCATCGAAAATGGTTTGATACTGCGCGTCGCGGATGGTGACATGCACTTGCCCGATGTCCGGCAGGCGGTAATGGGCATCGTTTTCGGTGCGGATGATGCCCTTGAATTGCACGCTGTGCCCGGGGCGATAGATGGGGCGGTCGGTGTACAGATGCACGCGGAAGGTTTGGTTGGTGTCGCCGCCACCCACGCCGAAATCATACGGGCTGATGCCGCGACTCCAGTTGGCGGAACCCGCCACAAACGGGTCGGTGCTGATAGCGATAATATCGCCGTAATATGACCGGTTGGCAGGTGGTTGCATCTGCGCCACGCCGTCGGCATCGGTGGTGATGGCGGCAAGTTTTGTCGGCGGGTCGCTGCTCATGTCCAGCATATCCAGCGTCAAGTTTGGCACGGGTGCGCCGGTTGTCAAATCGGTTGCCCACACGGTTACGCCGTTCAATTCGGTTTTGATGGTTAAATTCAGTTTGGAAACCACCAGCACATGCCGCTGCGGGGTGTAATCTTTCGGCAAATCGGGTGATGAGGTTTCCAGCAGGTAAACGCCGGGTTGCAATTTGCCGCCGTTTTCCAGCAGGTCAATCGGGGTGAACCGTTGTTTGTTTTTCGGCGTTTCCAAATTAACTTGCCAATCGCGCATCAATTGCGATTTTTTCGGTTTCATATCGTAAAATTGCCAGTATGGCTGCCGCAGCACATCTGTGCCCAATTGATAGAGTTTCAGGTTCACCCGGTGGACATTGATACTGCCGATGACCGTCTGCGCGGGCTGGTCGGCGTCGTATGTGGCGATAAAATCGGGGGTGACAAGTTGGTAGTTGGGCGGCAGGTCGTCGGTATGAAATTTGACGGTGCGCCCTTTGGGGATGGTATTGCCATACGGGTCGGCGATACCGTTGCGGATGACAACCGTATAATCGCTGGATGGCTGCGCGCCGAAATCGATATGGAAAGTGTTATTGTATTCCGAAAAATAGGTGTACACCTGCGATGCCGAAATTTCGGGGGTGAAGGTAACATTGGGCATCACCGTTTCGGGGTCAATGCGGGTGTTAAAAGTAATGTCGAACCCGGTGCGCGGCGGGGCGTGCCGCTCGCCGTTTTTGGGCGTGGTGCTGACAATTTTCGGCAGAGGAACGGTGGTGAATTGCCATTTCAGCGGCTCGCGCATACCGTTGCCGCCCGATGCCGCCACAACCCCCGCCGCCATTTCGGCGGTGTAGGTGGTATCAAACGCCAGCGATTTGGTCGGGGTGAACACCAGCGTGTTACCATCGAGCGCAAATTTGCCGTTGACTGTGCCCGATTTCAACAGCCCGCTTTTGCCGGTCAGTGAGAAATGTTCTTTTGCCGAGTTTAAATCCACCGGCTGGTTGAAAGTAATTCGCACGGCGGTGTTGATGTCTATCAGTGTGCTGCCATCATTTGGCTGCACCGAGAGAATTTTTGGCGGGGCGACGGTGAACTGCCAGCGATATGCCTCTTGCGGCATTTCGCCGCCGATGGCTTTCAGGTCGGCGGAAACTTCGGCGGTGTAGGTTACGCCGCCGGTCAGTGGCGCATCGGGGGTGAACACAAACACAGAGGTGTTCAGCCATTCGCCCGTGCCGGAAATTGCCGGTTCAAACGAAAGGGGGTTCGGCAGGTCTGCCATCTGCCCCAGCGAAGTCAGCGGCACCACCGGCCGGTTGAACATCACGGTAATGGTGGTTTTC
>Ga0114931_10002275_pt1 | contig 24453 bp, 8 predicted proteins | sample 2SBtaG_FD_89579 | JGI IMG/M metagenome (GOLD analysis project Ga0114931, IMG submission 89579) | Deep subsurface microbial communities from Kolumbo volcano to uncover new lineages of life (NeLLi) - 2SBTROV14_V59a metaG | ecosystem: Environmental > Aquatic > Marine > Volcanic | place: Kolumbo... | reverse complement strand
GCCCATTTATTGGTCCAATGCTCAACGTACTCTTCGCTCCCGACTAACCGGTCGATCAGCGCATCCCGCTTGGCCGGCGATGGGCGGCTATCCTTGAGAAACGCTTCGACTTCCCGCGGCCCCGGCGGCAAACCGGTGACGTCAAGATACACCCGGCGCATAAATTCCGCCTCGGAGCACAGCGGCGAGGGCGATATTTTCAGCCGTTTCCATTTCCGGGCAACCAACGTGTCGATCGGGTTGTTGGCAGCCTGCTCCTGCCAGACAAATCCAGACCGGTCGCCCATAACGGTCACCGTGGTAGCCGCATAAGCGCCCTGGTAGCGGGCAAGGATGGCCGCTTCGCCCCGCCGCAGGGTCGTGACCAGGCCGCTGGAATCGGTTTTAACAATATCCGTATTACTGCTATCGAAATGCGTTTCTCCGCTGACATCGCGCTGACTGCCGTCGGCGTACGTCGCAACGACACGTACCTGCTGCTTGTCGCCGATATGCTGGACAAGCGGATTTTCGGGCCAGATTGCAATGCTGCTGACGGTCGCCGGATCGGCATCGAGTTTGGCGCCGGCAGTAATCCAGCGACGGAGTATCCTGTAGTACGGTTCACCCGGCCGAGTCACCTGGCCGCCCACGTGCGGCACCGCGGCCGTGGCCTTGAGCAGCGCCAGGCTGTCCGCGGGCGAAGCAACATTGATGCGCCGCGAGGCCAGGTCCTCGGTCAACGCACGGACGTCGAATTGGGGGTCGTAACCGCGCAGCGACAGCTTAAAACCGTTCTTGCCCTTTTTCGATCCATGGCAGGTCCCGGCGTTGCAGCCTAATTTGGCAATCACCGGCGCCACGTCCCGGGTAAAGCGAACGGGGGCATCGCTGCGGACTCCCGAAATGTCGACCGGTACCATGGCCGAATGGGAACCCATGGTGAAGCGAAGACGCGCCTGTCCATTGAGCCGGGTCCGCACAAGACCAGTCGGCGAAACGGAGACAACATCGGCCGACAGTTCGCGCCTGGCGGACCGGGTCACATCGACCGTAGCGCCCGTATTCAACCGGGCCGTGACAATCAACTGCACGGTGTCGTAGCGGTGGTCAAGCTTAAGCGCGGCCGGCTGGACATCAATACCCAGCACGCTTGCATCGTCCTGCAAGGGGTCCACTGCAGCGTCAGCCGCTGGCTGGGATGATTTTTCGGCCACGCTTGATGCCTCGACCTGTTTCGCCACCCGAGGGGCAGGCTCGGGCTTGGAGAGGGTTACCGGCAGAAAACTTTTCCGGCTCGCTCCGGTTGCCGCATCGTACAGCCGCACGGTGCCGTCCGCGCCGGCCGCGGCCAGCGTCTTGCCGTCGGGGCTGAACGAAACCGCGTAGACACCTCCAGCGGAGATATTGATATCCGCAATTTGGCGGACGCCCTCGGTGCGGGCCTGGGCCAATTGGCCGATTTCCTTGGCGGAACGGGACGTAATGACTTTCTCCACTATTTTTTTTAACGCCGCGGGCAGTTGGACCTCGAAATCCACTGCAAAAATAGCTAACCGTCCGCGGCCCGCCGAACTCCCCCCGGCGGCTACCCGGGTTCCATCGGGACTGAAGGCCACGCCAAACACGGGGCCGCCCAAGTTTGGCAGTTTCTTGATTAAATTCGCGTCGTCGCCGATCACCCGCTTCGATTGGCGAAAAACACGGTAGATTTTCGGCACTCCGTCGGCGCCGCCAACCACCACGGCATCGCTGGTCGGGTGGCGATCCACCGAACCGACTCCCCCTTTGGAGATGCCGGGAGTGATCGTTGTAATATTGTCGACAAACCGCTGCGTAGCCAATTCGGTCAGTTTTACAGTCCGGTCGCGGCCGACGGAAATCAGATGGTCGCCCTGGAGTGAGAAGACCGTATCGAATACCCAATCGCTATGAGACCCCTGGAACAACACCTGCTTGCCGCCATCCGCTTCGATCACGCGCAGCGTGTTATCCGGGCAACCGAACGAAACAAGCTTGCCATTGGGCGACCAATTCGCGCCGTAGACGGTGTCGTAACCAATTGGCAGTGAGAGCGTCAGCGCGCGCTTGGCCACGTCCCAGATTTGCACTTCGCCCATTCGCGCGGGTTGGCCGCCGGCAACGGCCAACCGCGTGCCGTCGGGCGAAAAACGGACAGACTCGATCCGCTCGGACATGCCGACCAACCGGGCAACCAGCCCCGATCCGTCCGCATGATGCAGCAGGACCTCATGGAATCCGGCCACCGCCAACAGTTTTCCGTCGGGCGAAAAATCGATCGAGGGAATCACCGGGGGAGCGAAATAGCGGGGTGGGTTGTCGGCCGAGTAAACGGGTCCCCTTTTTGCCGTCGCATCGTTGTTCGCCCCCTGTTCGATCCAACGACGAAACAGGCCAATCTGGCTTTCAGCCAACGGTTTTCCGTCCTGGGGCATCTCGGCCGAGCCATCGGTTGGCGTGATGAGTTCGAGCAAATAACTTTCGTCCGGCTTGCCCGGCACGATGGCGGGCGTGTCGCTGTCGCCGCCGGCCAACAGCGCATCGAACGCCGTCATGACATAACCGCCACTCGCCTTAGCCGGCTGGTGGCAACCCAGGCAGTTCGCCTGCAGAACGGGGAGAATCTGCCGTTGGTAACTGACCTGCTCCTCTTTGCCAGCTTTGGTCTCAGCGCCGGTTTCGTTCGCGGCCAAACTCGTAACAGCACAGGCCAGCCAGGCGATGGTCAGCCAGGCAAAAGGCACACGGCGAATATTGGCCAGGCTCCCCAGTACCAGGCTCCCCAGTTTCAGGCTCTCCAGTACACGGTTGCGTGATCGTGCCGAATGCATCAGACAAGTCTCCTGGTAGAGTCTGGGATCGCAATACGCATCTCAAGAAGAAAGCCATTCCTGCAGCCCCATTGCCGCAATACTGGCCAAGATCGATGAGAATGGAATGAAGCGATTGAAACGGGGATCCTCCAGCGGGCAACCTCACTCGCGAATGCCTCCACGAGAGCCCGCTAGCATTGTAGCCGATCAAGGGCGGAAGATAAATAACTGTAAGTAGCTATATTATACTTAACGCTATAAAATTTTGCACAGGAGACGGAATGACGCAAATAGTGACTTTCATCTTCATTGTCAGTGTCGGCATCTGTGCCCAATCGCTGGCCGCAGACGGCGGGTCGAGAACGGACCCAGCTGTTGCGGCCGTTTGCCAACGGATTCCGGCCGCTGACATCACCTGGCTGCGTAAGGCCACGGAAAAGCAACTTCATGGCTGCCGGATCCGGGCCACCAACGGTCGGTGGCTTTTTACGCCCGACGGGGTTGGCGGCTACCGGGCCCTGTGGACACGTGATTTTGCGTACATGGTGGAGTATGCTGGCGATCTGCTTGATCCTGATCAGGTTAAGGCGTGCATTTTGTACTTGCTCGATGGACAGCGAAGCGACGGCTGCATGCCCGATCGAGTGACCGTCGACGGACGCGCTGTGTACAGTCCGGGTGGCGAGCTGCACCCGTTGGCCGATCACGCGCTGGACAATGGTCCGTTCATGGCACAGTTGGTCTGCTCGTACGTCGAGCAGACGGGCGACCTGGCGTTGCTGCGTAAAGTTGAACCGGCTCTGCGCCGTGGGTTGGACCATACGCGGCGCGCGGCCAACGGGCTGGTCTACAACTCGCCCGACGCTGTCCAGTGTCCTTATGGGTTCACCGACACGGTCGCCAAGACGGGCCATCTGCTGTTTTGTTCGCTGCTTTATTTCGACGCTTGCCGACATATGCAGCGAACGTGCCAGCAAGCCAACTGCGGTGATCGGTCCGAGTACCGCCGACGTGCCGATATGATTCACAAAAACGTAACAATGCTTTGGAATGATCAGGTCGGCATGTTCCTTGCGGCCGATCGAGATTGCCGGCAGATTGATATCTGGGGCAGCGCCCTGGCGGTCCATCTGGGCCTGGCAACGGACCGGCGAGCGAACCGCATCGCCGACTATCTGGTCGCCCACTACGATCAGATTGTCCAGCGGGGTCAGGTGCGGCATTTACCTTCACCACAGACGTGGCAACGGATGCTCGCACCGGTCAAACCTGGCACGTACCAGAACGGCGCGTTCTGGGCCACTCCGGTGGCCTGGGTCGCACCGGTGATCGCACGACGCAATGTTCCTCTAGCGGCCGAGATGATCAAGGACGTGATCGCTGACTTTCGCCAGCAAGGTATAACCGAATGTGTCAACGGCGATTACCATAACGTCCGCCAATACGTGGTGAGCGCCACGAACGTCTACGGATTGTGCCGTCAGCGGGCTCGTTCGAGCCAACGCTGATAAACCGACTCGATTTGCATGTCCAGTGCAAGGTCGAGCAACTGATGCCACCAAGCGATTGCATCCGGTATTCCACAAGTCGATCAGGCTTCCGGTTCCTTTCCGCCATCGGGTTTTCCCAATTGAAATTTCCTTGAGCCACTCCGGGCTCAGTATATCGTCTATTTTGTGCCCACGTCATCCGCGACTATTTTCAGCACCCATCGTACTGGAAGATCGACGGCAAACCCTATTTTTCGGTTTACGACTTAACTCAGTTGCTGGCGAGCTACGGTTCCGTTGCGGCGACGCGCACGGCACTCGATTCCTTCCGCGCGAAAGCACACGCAGCGGGATTTCCTGGCTTGCACCTGAACGCGGTCGTGTGGGGACAGGCCATTTTGCCTGGTGAAAAGAAGCCTGCGGATCCGCCGAAACTGGTGCGTGATCTCGGTTTTGATTCCGTCACCTCTTATGTGTGGATTCATCACGTGGCATTGCCGGACTTGAAAACCGATTACAACGATGTGCGCGATCGGTACTTTAAGTATTGGGAGCATGCGGAGCAGGCGTATAAGGTGCCCTATTTTCCCAACGTGACCATGGGCTGGGATCCGAGCCCGCGGGCGGCACAGGAGGATGCATACGGCAATTTCGGTTATCCGTTTACCAATACGATTAGCGGGAACACGCCCGAACGGTTTCGTGACGCTTTGGAGAAAACCAAACAAAAGGAACGTCCGCTAACCCAAACAGGCAACCAGCATCTTCGCCAGGTGCTGTGCATTTTCGCCGACCATCATGCTGAAATGGTCGCCAGGCACCTCATGCTGCTGCAACCGTTCTGCCAGGATTGGGCCCCAACCCAGGTCGTGCTCCAGACTCTGGGCGGCGGCCTCGGCGAGTACCCCCGTCTCTCGGGGCCGGATCAGATGGACCGGCTGCCGCAGCGGTTCGGGTTCGTATTGCATCAGCAGGCGTACATTCTCGCGGCTGACTTCGATAATTCGGCGGAGATGCTCCACCGGGGTATCCGCGGGCAAGACACCTTGCTCTTTGGCCGTTTGCAGCACAGTGCGCAGCGACACTTCACGATCTTGCCCATGGAGTTGCTGGTAACTGACCCGCATGTTGGTTCCCGCAAACCAATTGGAGAAATTGACCAGGTCGTATAGGAAGCGCGCATCGTCGTTCAGGTCGACGTTTTGGAAGATCGCTGGAGTTGGCGTGTCGAGGAAGATCAGCGCGCCAGGGCCGTTTTTTAGTTGTTGCAGACGGCGGGCCATCGCCAGTGCGAAGATGCCTCCGGTGGACCATCCCACAAGATTCCACGGGCCGGCCGGCTGGACCTGGCGAATTGCGTTCAGGTAGTTGCTCACCAACGCGTCCATCGAACGGTGCGGGTCCGACAGGCGGTCCAGCCCACGCGGCCGTAGGGCCCAGATGGGTCGATCCCCTTGAAACTGATTGGCCAGCTCGAAGTAGCACCGTATGTCACCACCAATGGGGTGAATGCAGAACAAGGGCGGCCCGGTTCCTCCCCGGGCCAGGGCGACCAGGGGGGAAAAGTTTTCGCTGACGGCTGCGGGCATGGCAACGGTCTCTGCTTCCTCTTGGAGACTTGCCCGAGTTTCCTCCGGGCTGACCATGGTGGCGGCAAAATTCTGCCCGGCGAGATCGGCCAGTTTTGCCACGGTCGGATTGTCCAGCAGGCTGGCCATCGGCAGATTCATACCAAGTTGTGATTCGAGCATGGCTTTTAGCTCCATACCCATCAGAGAATCGAGCCCCATGGTGTTGAGTGGTTGGTCGACAGCCAGGTTTTCCAGGTCGATTTCCATGATCGAAGCCACGGTTTCGGCGATGTAATCGCGTAGCAGGACGGTTCGCTGGCCGGGGTCGGCCTGCTGCAGTTGCTGGCAGAATTCCTCGTCGCGCTCGTCCGCTTCGGCGGCAGCGTCAGGCTGCGCGTTGCCGGGCTCTTTTTTACGGGTTGAAAAATTTTCCAGTAGCGGCGGCCTGACGCCGGGCAGCCGACTCAGCAGATTGTCCCAGCGGACATCCATCACGATCGCCTGGGATCGCTTTTTCGCCAGGATCGCGCCCAGTGCCTCCAAGGCGAGGTCCGGGTCCAACGGCTGCAGGCCCCGGGCCGCGACTTGCTTGCCCAGGTCGCCTCGAGCTGCCATGCCCGACTCGGCCCAGGGGCCCCACTGGATGGAGCACGCCGCCAGCCCCTGCTGCCGTCGGAAGCAAGCCAGTGCATCGAGAAACGCATTGCCGGCAGCGTAATTAGCCTGCCCGGGGGAGCCGAAAAGCGTGGCCACCGACGAGAACAGGACGAAGTGCTCCAGCGGCACATCCCGCAGTGCGGTGTGCAGATTCCATGCACCCTGAACCTTCGGCCCCATGGCCCGGTCGAGTTGTTCCTGATCCATTTCCAGCAGCGACCCATCGGCCAGTACGCCGGCCGCATGGAAAACTCCACGCAACGGTGGATAGGAGGCGGGAATCTGCTTTAGGGCGGTGGCCAGGGAATCGGCAGCCGTGACATCCCCCGTCACCACCGTAACCTGAGCGTCTGATTCGCGCAACGCATCGAGCATGGGTGAGATTCCTGAGGCAGGTTTGTGCCTCGACAGAAGCACGATATGCGATGTGCCCTGGGTGGCCAGCCAGCGGGCCACGCGCAGGCCAAGGGCTCCAAGGCCACCGGTAATCAGGATGGTGGCGTCCGGGCGGAAAAGGTGCCTGGCCTGCCCGGGCTGTTCTGGCCGGCCGGTGCGCTGGGGCTCCTGGATTCGATCTTGCAAGGCGACAACCACCTTGCCAATGTTTTTCCGCTGGGCCATGTAACGAAACGCGTCCACGGTTTTCGAGGCCGGAAACCGGGTCAACGGAAGGGGCCGATATTCGCCCCGTTCGAAAAAGGGCATCAAGCGGGCAAACATTTTTTGCACGACTTGTGGACGCTGACGCAGCAAACGGTCCAAGTCGATGGCGAAATAAGAGAGATTGTCCTGAAATGGCAACAGTCCGAGCATGCGGTTCTGATAGATGTCGATCTTGCCAATCTCCAGAAAACGGCCGTAGGCGGCCAGCACCGAGAGACTCTTGGCGATCGCCTCGCCGGGAAGGCTGTTGAGTACGCAATCGACGCCCTGGCGGTCGGTCGCTGCGAGAATTTCCGCGGCGAAATCGAGGGTGCGCGAATTCATCACATGCTCGATCCCCTGCGCGCGGAGGAAATCACGTTTCTCGGGGCTGCCAGCCGTCGTAAAAATCTCGGCCCCGATTGCCTGGGCGATCTGGATGGCGGCCTGCCCCACGCCTCCAGCACCGGCGTGGATCAAAACTTTTTCTTCGGGCTGTAAATGGGCCAAATGGCACAGGGCATAATGGGCGGTCAGGAAGGCAATCGGAATCGTGCAGGCTTGATCGGCGGAAATCCCATCGGGGGTCTTCACCAGGGCATAGGGAGCCGTGAGCGCATGCGAAGCAAAGCTGTAGGGCGCCACGCCCAGCACCGGGTCCCCCACGGCAAACCGGTCGATCCTGTCGCCCACGGCCGTCACCACACCGGCGCATTCGATGCCCAGGGGCACGACTTCATCCTGGATGCCCGGGTAAAGTCCCATCGCTTTGAGAACATCGCTGAAGTTCAAGCCGGTACTGTGTACTTCAATTTCCACCTGGTCAGGGCCAGGCGGTTTTCGGGTCAGCGGCTCATAACGCAGGGCGCTGAATTTCCCCGGCGTTGTCAGCCGTAGACGAAAGGGCCCCGCGGGCGGACTGGCGGTGCCGGTCTCTTGTTCGGGGGCGGCGAACGGTTCGGGGTCGCGCTGCAAACGGGCGACGTAACGGGTCGAGCCGCGGTAGGCAACCTGGTTTTCCGGCGACCGATTCCGCAGCTCGCGGGTCAGGGACCGGGCGGCCGATACGGCGTCCGCAGCGGGATCGAGATCCAGCAGCCGAACTTGCAATTCGGGCAGCTCCATGGCCGCGACCCGGCCCAGTCCCCAGAGCGGGGCTTGGGCGATGGCCCGTGGAGTCTTGCTGCCGATATTTTCTGGGCCGCCCTTTAATTTCAGTTTGTCGCTTTCGGGCAAGTCGCTCGCAAGGGCCTGAGCGCCGCGCGTGACCAGGGTCAGAGAAAAATTATTCGCGCTGCTAAAACGGGCAAGCTGTTGGATCATGGGCAGTGCGCTGTCGCAGACAAGTGGACTGGAAAGCTCCAAGGCAGCGGTCATGGTTGCTGGATCCTTAGCAGAAGAGTTGGCCCCATTCGGCCCTGCTCCATGGGGACCGCTGCGGTTCGGTGCGGGCAGAGCCAAGTCGCGGCTCTCCAAGTCACAGCTCCACAGATGAATGACCGCGCAGGTTTGCAGGGAAGTTTGCTGTTGCAACTGGTCGAACAACCGCCGGTAATCGTCGGCCGAACAGGGATCGATCTGGTAGCATTCCAGATTGGGGTTCTCCTCACACCTTTCCTGACGAAACCGGCTGCCCGGGTAAACTAGCACGTCGTGTGCGGAACGGTAACCAGGCAGGGCGGCCAGGGCAGCTCCGATACCTTTTCGATCAGAAAAAATTAGCCGACCCGTCGGTTCGACATGCGCACTTTTATTCTCCCCGTCGAGAGAACTGGGCAGCGGATCTTCCTGCCATGAAAGCTTGTAACTCCAGTCGCGGTGATCGCGCGGCGACATTTCGGTTCCACCGCGTCCGATACGCTGTACCCGAACGCCCAGCAGTTCGGCCATTACTTCCCCCGAGGCATTCAGCAGCCGGACGTCCCCTTCCACCGTTTCCCCTTTTACAACATCCCCTTTTACCGTATGCCCTTTTACCGTATGCCCTTTTACCGTATGCATGTTGGCGGGGACGCCAGCAGGTGTGCGGACCGCATGGATCCACATGCGGCCGGCGGGCTGGCGGTGCAGGCGAAGATGCCGGATGAAGGTCGGTACGTAGGTATCGGGACTGTCGGTGCCGTCCGCCATTTTCGGCACGACGCCCGCCAGCGCCTGAAAACATCCATCCAACAGGGCGGGATGCAAGCGATATTCGGCCAGTTGCTTAACGATCGATTCGGGCAGTTCCACCCGCGCCAGGGCATCCGATTCGCCCCGAGCCAATTCGCCAAGGACTTGGAACGCGGGACCGTACACCAGGCCCCGTTGAGCCATTTCGTGATAAAAAGATGCCTTCGACTTTGTATCTGGCTGTGACTCGGTGTCGTAAAGACGGGCGCGTATTTCCTCCAGCGGGATTCTTTCCGGCCGCTGCGAGGCTTCGGCGCCGCGAACCGGTCGGCAACTGCCACAGGCATGGAGAGTCCACCCATTACCCGCTGCGGATGACCCTGTTTGGGTAGACCCTGCCGCGGAATTTTCCGCTGCCGATGGCTCAGCCGCACGGCTGTAGATTTCCAATACGCACTGGCCCTCGCTTTCCGGCCCCAGGGTAAGTTGGACCGCACGTGGATTTTCCTCGGTAAGAATCAACGCTTGCTGCACGGAAATATTTTCCACCAAGTGCAGGCCCTTGCCAAAACGCTGGTCCGCGGCGGCCAGGGACTGCTCAAGGTAAGCGGCGGCGGGCACGATCACCGATCCTTGCACCTGGTGGTCTTCAAGGTAACTGGGGCAGGTGGCGCTGAGCCTGTTTTCATAGAGTGTTTGTGATACGGCCGCCGGCACCTGCCAGCCGAGCAGAGGATGGACCGATTTGTCATGACCAGACCCAGGCAGTTGTGCGGTCCGCCGCTGACTCAGATCGTACCACAGGGCTCGGCGTTGGAATGGGTAGGTGGGCAGACGGACCGGACGCCTCGGCCAGGGTCGGTCCAAGCCGCGCCAGTCTACCTTCGCGCCGCGAACGTAGAGTTCCGACAGACTGGCAAGCAGCGTGTGCCAATCGTTCTGGCCCTTCCGCAGGGAAGGCAGCCAGGCTGTTTGCAGCTCGCTGGCCGCTCGGCGGGCCATCCCCAGTAACGTTGCCGCGGGGCCCATCTCGAGCACTGCATCGGGCTGGCAGGCGGCCAGTTGGGATACTCCTTCGGCAAACAGGACGGGTTGGCGAATGTGCGCGCGCCAGTAACGGGCATCCGGCGGAGTTTCGTCCAGCACCCGACCGGTGAGATTCGATACAATCGGTATCCGCGGGGCCTGGTATTCGATTTCCTTGGCCAGTTGTTCGAACGGTTCGAGGATCGGATCCATTAAGGGCGAATGGAAAGCGTGCGAGACGGTAAGGGTTTGAGTTCGAAACCCATCCCGCTGGAACCTGTCGCACAGCTCGCGCACCTGTGGGGCGAAACCGGAAATCACCGTATTGTCCGGGCCGTTACTGGCGGCGATCGAGACCTGATCGGCAGCCGATGTGATGATTGGCAGCACGGCCTGAAGAGGCGCGAAGACGACCGCCATCAGGCCGTCCTGGGCTAGTTGCTGCATCAATCGGCCCCGGTGCACGACCAGCCGCATTCCGTCTTCGAGTGAGAAGACACCAGCGAAACAGGCGGCCGCATACTCGCCGATGCTGTGGCCCAGAAGTATCTCCGGTTCCATTCCCCAGGATTCCCACAACCTGGCCAGGGCGTATTCCAGGGCGAACAGGGCCGGTTGGGTGTTGATGGTTTCGTCCAGGGCTCCCGCCTGCCGGTCTCCCGCCTGCTGGGGCGCGAACAGAAGCGTCAGCAGAGACTCGTCGCGCAGGTCACGCAGAATCTGGTCGCATTGGAGGAGTGTGTCGCGAAACACGCCGGGCAGTTGGAAAAGTTCCCGTCCCATGCCCACGTATTGCGATCCTTGCCCGGTGAACAGATAGGCCACTTTCAGGCGGTGGGTGGCACCGAGAACACCTTGCTTGACAGACGAAGCGGTTTTTTTCCGGCCAACCGTTTTCAAGCGTTGGTGAAGCTGGTCAAGATTGGCAGCCCCGATTGCCAGCCGGTGCTGGAAGTGTGTCCGGCCTGTGTTGGCGGTATGGCAAAGATCGGCCAACGAAACGTCCGGCTTGGATTCCACAAACTGGTCGTAACGCTTCGCCAACTGCCCGAGCCCGGCAGCTGATTTTCCGGACAGAGTGAGCAGGTGATAGGGCCGCTCTGGCACGGTGCTGCGACCGGTCGCTTCTTTGGCCTGTTCCACAATCACATGGGCATTGGTGCCACCAAATCCAAAGGCGCTGATCCCGGCCCGGCGCGTTCCGGTCGCTGCCCAGGGGGTCGGCTGCTGGGAAATTTCGAGGCGGGTCCCCTGCAGGGAGAGGTGGGGGTTGAGCTGTTCGAGATGCGCTTGTCCAGGGATCTGGCCATGTTGGAGCATCAAGATTACTTTGACCAAACTGGCGATGCCTGCCGCCGTCTCGGCATGGCCGATGTTGGCCTTGACCGAGCCAAAGTGGCACGGGGGATCGCCTGCGGATTTCCGCACGAACAGGGCCCGTAGGGCTTCCCATTCAATCGGATCCCCCAGCGGCGTGCCCGTTCCATGGGCCTCCAGGTAGCTGATCTGATTCGCGCTCAGGCCGGCATCAGCAAGCGCCGCGCGTAGGACCGCCTCCTGCGACAAACTGTTGGGGGCGGTGATGCCGGCCGTGCGGCCATCCTGATTGACTGCCGATCCGCGCAGGACGGCCAATACGCGATCCCCGGCGGCAACTGCGTCGGCCAGGCGTTTGAGTACGACGATCCCACACCCCTCGCTGCGAACGTAACCGTTGGCCCGGGCATCGAACGGCCGGCACTGGCCGGTGGGCGAGAGCATCCTCGCTTTGGAAAACGCCACGGATGTTTCGGGCGTGAGAATGAGATTGACTCCCCCGACCAGGGCTGCTTCGCTTTCGCGGCTGCGCAGACTTCGCATGGCCAAATGCAGGGCCACCAACGACGAAGAGCAGGCGGTGTCCACAATTAAGCTGGGACCACGCAGGTCGAGCAGGTACGAAAGCCGATTGGCGGCTATGCTCAGGGCGTTCCCCGTACCGCTATGGACACTGATCTGTTGGTAATGGTCCTCAAGCTGCGCGGGGATGCGGGAATAGTCGACCCCACCGATGCCTAGGAACACCCCCGTCTTGGTGCCGCCAAGTTCCTCCGCGGAGATGCCTCCATCCTCAAGAGCCTCCCAGGCAACTTCCAACAGGAGTCGCTGTTGGGGATCAATTTTTTCCGCTTCCCGAGGGGAAAGGCCGAAAAAAAGCGGGTCGAACTGGTCCACATCGTCCAGGAAGCCTCCCCACCGGGTGGAGATTTTTCCAGGAAGTTGGCCCGTGGGATCGTAAAATTCATCGATGTCCCAGCGCGATGCGGGAACTTCCTGGATTGCGTCTTCCTTGCCCATTAGCAGTTGCCAGTAGGCATCCGGGCTGGGGGCGCCTGGAAAACGGCATCCCACACCGCAAATTGCGATCGGCACCGCAACCGGCTTGCCCCGCTTCAGAACCTGCTCCAGGAGCTTTCGTTTGGCTGGCGTCAGATTTTCCAGACGCTCCGCAATTTTGTTCATCAACCACCCTCCCCCGCCTATCGCTCATTTGCCCGCCAGCCATCATTAGCCACACTTTGAAATCTTGAACCTGCCCTTCCCACTACCGCCACTCTGTACACAGAGCTTTCGTCTCCGCAACCCGAGGCTAACGCCTACGGCTTAGGACCCTTTGGAATTCAACCTGTCCCCCGTCCCCGATTCAATCACGCCGCTGGTCAAAATCGAGAGTGATTTCCGCCTCGCGCTCACTCATGCCTTCAATTTCCGCTAACAGGCTTCCAAGCTCGTCATCGATCGTCTTTGTCGGATCGGCCAGTTTTCGTGGCATGTGTTCACTCGCCGTTGGCATATCGGCCAGGCCATTTGCTCCAGTCACGTTGGCCAGATACGTAGCCAGGGTGGCAGGAGTCGGATACTGCCAGGCGACAACGGTTGGGATCTTGACCTTCAACCAATCCTCCAGGGAGCCGCTCAGTTCCATGGCTGCCAGTGAATCGACGCCATATTCGGCAAACGGTTTGTCTGCATTCAGGTCTGCCTCGAGCACCTGATAATGCTGCTGTAACCAGTGGAGCAGTTGTGTTTCGATTCGTTCCGCGAATCGCCGCTGGCAAGTGCTGCTGCTTTTGGCTTTTTCTAGCACTTCATCGGCCAAGGGAGCCCAGGAAAGCCGCCCCGCCATGGCATGGCCCGCCATGGCATGGTCCGCCATGGCAGGATCTGCCGAACCATGGTCCGGTGCTGCACCCGGCCCAAGATGGCGTTCCCATTTCGACAAGACTTTTAGTTCGTCCTGCAGGAAACGCTGCCGGCACAGGCCCCGTTGAACCTTGCCGCTGGTGGTTCGTGGCAGACTGGCCTGGCGAATCAAGACAATTGCCCGAGGTTCCACGGAATGTACCTCGGTGATTTTTCGGCGAATCCGCCGTATCACTTCGCCCAGGTTCGCTTTTCGAAAGGCCCGGTCGATTTCCTGAACCACGACCAGGGATTCCTCGCTTTGCCACTCGACCGAAAATGCCGCGCCGGCGCTGGGCAGGAGCCCAGGATGGGATCGTTGGACGGTCAGTTCAATATCGTGCGGATAGTGATTGCGGCCTCGGATGATCAATAAATCTTTTCGCCGCCCGGTCACGTAGAGCGTATGGTCGTGCAGAAAACCCAGATCGCCAGTTCGCAAAAAGGGGCCTTCCTGCGTGTTGGACAGACGGGCGTGAAATGTTTTTGCACTTTCACGGGGGCAATTACAATATCCACTGGCCACATTGGCGCCGCGTATCCAGATCTCTCCAACATGCCCATCCTGGCAGACCGTGCGGGTGGCGGGATCGACAACCGCCAACTCCTGACCCGGCAGGGAACGCCCACATCCAACCAGTTCGTAGGAGTCTACGCCCCCATGGCCGTTGGTGGCCGCGACCGCCTCGTTCTGCAGCTTGGAACGCTGGACACGGAGATATTTAGGACGCGCTGGCCCTCGGCCACCGGCGGCCAATAACGTGGCCTCCGCCAGTCCGTAGCAGGGATAAAATGCATCCTCATGAAAACCGTAAGGCGCGAAGGTTTTAGAAAATTGCCGGAGCGTCTCGGGGTGAATGGGCTCGGCTCCACAAAAAGCGATTTTCCAGCAACTCAAATCGAGTTGCAAGTCCCGGCAGCACTGATCGGAAATGCGCCGCACACAGAGGTCGTAGGCGAAATTGGGAGCACCACTGACGTTAGCTCCAGAATCGGAAATTGCTTTTAACCAACATTCCGGACGCTGCAGGAACGCGGCAGGCGACATTAACATGCTGCAGGCCCCAATATACAGCGGTCCCAGGATGCCCCCGATCAATCCCATGTCGTGGTAGGGAGGCAACCAGAACACACTGGTTCCCACCATGCTTTCTGCATGGCCCCTTTCCCCGTTGGCCGGCTCCAGTTGAAATCCGCGCCGAATCATCTCCAGATTATGCATCAGGTTCTGATGGGTAACCATGACACCTTTGGGCTGGCGCGTCGATCCAGACGTGTATTGCAGGAATGCCAAATCTTGAGCTCGCAGCTCGGGAGTTCGCCATGAGGTTGGAGTTTGGCGGGCCTCGATGTCCACGGCGATCCATGGAATCCGCTGCAGGCTGCCGCTAAGACGCGAGCGGTCCAGGGTATCCAAGGTCTGTTTTGTGGTCAGCACCAGGGTCGCGCTTGAATCGTCGACAATCGATGCAATTCTTGGGTCGGGCCGATTGGGTTTGGGGTAGGTGGCCGGCACGGCGACCACCCCCGCGTAGACACAGCCCAGAAAGGCCGTAATGAATTCCAGCCCGGGAGCGAAGACGAGCAGCGCGCGGTCACCAGGAGCCATGGACTTTTGCAGGCTTGCCGCAACGGCTCGGGCCTGGCGATCCAGCTCACCATAAGTGATTTCCGACTGGCGGCCATCTTCCCATAGGTATTGATAGGCATAGCGGTTGCCCGAATCACGGGCCCGCTTTTGCAACAATTCCACTAGTGTGGGTGCCATCGCGGAATGGCCGCCGGATGTGTCCAAATAGGACGGTCGTAGCGTGGCTCTGTCTTGGTGCTTGGTCATGGTTGAGACGTTTATGTGTTCGATCCGCGCTGGTGATCGTGGGAAGGAGGAAAAACGTAACGGACTGCCCTATCAATTGGTGGGCAGGCCCAGCAACAGCGGGCAAGGTAGAATCCAGATAGGACAAACAGGCGGGCAGGCATCTATGCTGTATATCCTATAGGCAGCACCTTAAAGATGCAACATGCTATCGGCTGCCCGGAAGCACCAGGAATTGGGGCATAAGTCTTGGCAGATGCTTCAGTTACCTAGTGTCGCTCAGTTGCTTGAGGAAAGCTTCGTGCGCCAGCTGGCTGCCAACCGGATGGCCTGGATGGACTCCATGCCTCTGCCAGGATAGAGTGAGCCGATGCACCGTACGACCTACCTACGCGTCTCTTGGTGGACGCTCGTGGCGATGGGAATCGCCACCATTCCTGTCCTTTGGGGAGCCAAGGAAGGCGTGCGGACCATGTACAATGCGCCGCTCCGATGGATCCCCCGTGACTCCAAGACGCGGCAGAGTTTTAACCAATTTCTGGATCAATTCGAGAGCCATGAGATGCTGCTGGTCAGTTGGCCCGGTTGCACCGTGGATGACCGGCGACTCGAAGAAGTGGACGACGCCTTGCTGGCCGCACGGGAGCAGCGGGCAGCCTCGGGGGAACCCGAACTGCTCAGCGAAGTGCTATCTGGTTACACCATGCTCCGCATGCTGCGCCGCGAACCGGCCAGGTTGTCTCGGGCGGAAGCCATCCGGCGTCTGGGCGGGGTCCTGGTTGGAGCCGATGGCGAGACAAGTTGCGTCGTCGTGAGTCTTACCGAACGAGGCGCCCTGCTGCGCCGAGAATCCTTTGCCTTGATCCTCGAAACGGTTCAGCGGGTGACGGGATTGCAGCGCGAGGACCTGCGCGTGGCAGGCCCTACCGTCGATGGAATAGCCACGGATGCAGAGAGCATCCGCTCGCTCGAACACTATTCGATACCCGCAATTCTGATTTCCTTGGTCCTCTGTTCGGGTTGCCTGCGTTCGATATGGCTCACTTTGCCGATCCTTGCGGTGGGGGCGTTGGGACAGTCGGCCATGCTGGCCATTGTCTATTATCTTGGCATCACGATGAACGCCATCCTCATCGTGCTGTCGCCATTGGTTTTTGTGCTGGCCGTTTCGGCCGGCGTTCATTTGGTCAATTATTTTTATGACGAATTACGCACGGGCTCCGTCGAGGGAGCCACCCCCCGCGCTTTGCGCAAGGGGTGGGTTCCCTGCGCCTTGGCCGCGGTGACAACCGCCATTGGCCTGGCTTCTTTGATGGTCAGCGAGGTTCAACCCATTCGGCAGTTTGGCGCCCTGGCCGCCATCGGGGTCCTGCTGACCATGCTGCTACTTTTTCTGTTGCTTCCGGGGGCCATGGAAGTTCGACTTCGTTTTTATTCCAACAAGCCCACCATGGGTTCGCCCCATAAGGGGCCCCGTGCCCAGGCCCGATCGGGGAGCTGGCAAATTACCGCTGCAATGATCTGGCGGATGGCCTCGTGGATTACGCTGGCCAGCTTCGTGCTGATGGCTGCCACCGGGACAGGCCTGATCTGGCTGCATTCGTCGATCAATCCCGTGTCGATGCTCTCGCCAAACAATCCGGCCGTGCGAGATTACCGCTGGTTTGAAAAGCATCTTGGCCCCCTGGTGCCGGTCGAGATCGTGATTCATTTTGATGAAAATTGCAAGCTTGATCCACTGCAGCGGTTGGAACTGGTCGGGGCGGCACAGCAACGGGTGAACCGACTGGCTATCCTGGATGGCACGATGTCGGCCGCCTCTTTTTTCCCGGCCATACCAAGGCGTGGCGGCTTGCGCGGCACGGCCCGGCGGGCCTTGTTACGCAGGAGCATCGAGCGAAACGAAAAGGAATTAATCCATGCCCAGTATCTCAGCGTGACCGATGGCCAGCAGTCCTGGCGCATCAGTGCCCGCGTCCTGGGCCTGGAGGATTTCGATTACGGCCATTTTCTTGTCCAACTCAGGCAGTCCGTTTCTCCGCTCCTCGACCAGTACGCGCAAGCCGGCTTTCATGGCATCCGCGCGACGTACACGGGTGTGACGTCGGTGGTGTACGAAGTCGAAAAAGCCTTGTTGGTGGACCTGTTCGACAGTTTTCTGACCGCGCTGGCCTGCGTGACATTAATCATGATGTTGGTTCAGCGAAGCATTCGTGCCGGCCTGGTGGCAATGGTGCCAAACATATTTCCTACCTTGATCCTGTTTGGGACCATGGGCTGGTTGGGGCGGGCGGTCGATATTGGCACCGTGATGACTGCCAGTGTGGCGCTGGGCATTGCCGTCGATGGCACATTTCATTTCCTACAGTGGTTTCGCCATGAGATCGCGAAGGGAAGACCGCGCCGGAAAGCGGTCGCCCACTGTTTCCAGCACTGCGGCCGTGCCCTGGTCCAGACAACGTTGATTTGTTCTCTCGGTTTGTTGGTATTCGGGCTCAGTGGTTTCATGCCGGTGCGACATTTTGCCGTGAACATGTTGCTGCTGCTCGTGGCCGCGCTGGTCGGCGATCTGATCGTCCTACCCGCCCTGCTGATCGGTCCGCTGGGAAATCTTTTTGTCAACGGGAATAAGGCGGCTTCATCATGATGCCATTCTCGCAGAGACTCGTAGCGCGCCACACAACCAACTGAGCGTGCCACGAATGGCCCGTTTTCTATTCCAACCCATCCTTTCCCTGGGATCTGTGTTCTATCCGCTCCATGACCTAAATCGGCCGTTCATGGCCTAAAACGGCCGTTCATGGCCCAGAACGGCCGTTTGTTCCCTGCAAAGGGATATTGGCCAAACTCGCCCTACATGGAAACAAACAATTTACATCTATCCATTTTTCCCTATGCCTGTCTCCTGTCGTCTGTTTCCTGTCGTCTGGGGCCTATTCCCCCATCTCCAGGAGTCCTTCCTCGGCAAGCCAATCGAGCGTTTCGCGGATGCCTTGCTGGAAGTCGACTTGAGGCGCGTAGCCCAACCGCTGCCCGGCCTTTTGGATAGAAAAATCGAGGTTCAAAGTCATGAACTTGATGCGCGTCTTGGTCAGCATGGGGGCCGTTTTGCTGCCGCGCCAATGGGCGATCCTCTCGAACCAGCCCACGGCGGCTCGAGCCAGCCACTCGGGGACGCGGCCCGGAAGGGGTTTTCCCAAGTAGCGAGCGACCGTATCGATGCATTCGTTCCGATCGACCAGCCGGGCATCGCGAATGTTGAAAATTTCGCCAACCGCCTCCTCTCGTTCGATGGCCAGCAGCACCGCATCCACGAGATTGCCGACATAGGTGTTGTTCAGCAGTTTCTTGCCATCTCCAATCCGTTTCATGCGGCCTTTGGCAATCTGTTCGACCAGCCGAGGCACCACGTGGCGGTCCCCGGGGCCATACAGAAAACCGGGCCGCAATAGGACCACCGGCATGCCTGTCTCGCGCTGAGTCTGTTCGAGGATGACCTCCGCTTCGGCCTTGGTCTGTGTGTAGCCGTCGAAACCACGCCGGTCGGCCGGTACGGTTTCGTCCGTCCCCTGGTGATGCCGAGCCGGATAAACGCCCAGGGAGCTGATTTGCACCCAGCGTTTCAGTTTGGTGCCCTGCTGAACGGCCTCCTCTTGGACCGCCCTGAGCAGGTTCCGCAGCCCCTCCACATTGACCGCCCGATATTCTTCGGCGGGGCCCCAGTCTCCCAGTTTGGCAGCGGTGTGAACGATCACCTCCGCGTCCCGCACCGCCGCCAGCAGGGATGTCGAATCAAGCAAATCCGCTTTGCAGAGGCTGACATCCAGGTCGGCCAACGCGTCGCAACGACTCGTCGGGCGCACCATGCAGCGTACCGGATAGCCTGCCTCCACAGCCCGTCGGGCGACGTGACTGCCGACCATTCCGGCGCCGCCAGTTACTAAGATCAGGGGTTTACTCATGCGTCTGTCAATCGACTCCCAAGGCATTTCCTATGGCATCCATGGTTACCCGTTCAACCATACACTAGACTGATCGTGGATCAAGAGGATATTCAGCCATGACTTTGGCCCCAACCGTAACTGCCAATTTACTGTCGAGCCCTTTCGAAGCCAGGGATCTACGCCTATTGGCCAATTTGATCCAGGCAGAAACTCCCTTCTATGTCAGGATGCAAACTTCGCCTTTCGAGGCCCAAATGGCATTCCTGCTGAACCATCTGGTCCATCCGGAGCGAAACCAGGCCCGGCACGATTTTGTCTTCTTTGGCAGTTCCACCTCTGAGGCGATTTCCGGAGCCCTGAAGATCGTTCGCCATCATCGCCTGGTCTCCAGAATAAAGTCCGGCAATCCCACGACCGCCGTTTATGATCCTTCCAACACGCTGCGGGTATTGTTCGATCCTCTCGGACTGGGGGTCCAGGAGGCTCTGGTTCCCGGACTTGTCTATTTCGACGCGCTCGCCCCGTTCCTCGACTTCACCGACCGCCACCATCCGGCAAGCGTCCTGTTGTGCCATGCGGATAAACTTCCGCCGTCCACCGTGGATGGCCTGCTGCGAGATTTGAAGCAGCGCCGCATCGATACCATCGTGGACGAATCTTCCACCAATCTGTCGGAAAATGGCCCTTTCTGCGCGCGTCTGGAAACATTGCCCGATGTCATTACCTTTGGCGAAAATCTGTCGAATCATCGAGCCCCCGCTGGTTGCTTCATGATGGGGGAGTCCATTTACAAAACATGGAACAACTACAAAAATTACAATCTCCACAGCAACACCTGGGGAGGAAATAGTGTCAGCCTCACTTTTGTGCTGGAATATCTCAAGACCACCCCCGGCTACCGCAAGCTGACAGATCCGGCACGCAAGCAGCTGCAAGTGGCGAGTGCCTCGCACCCGGCGGCTAGCAGACTCTATTCACGCTATTGCAATCCCAGGCTGGCCACGATGCTTGCAACCGCTGGCCTGAACAAGGATATTCTTTCGGCCCGGCATGCCAACTTGCAAATTGCGGAGCAGCGCGGACCGATTCGTGTCTTGGATGCTTCCGGGACGTTCGGTGTCAATTTACGCGGCCACAACCCCGCGGAGATCGCCGCGGAGGTCCTGGCCAAACATGACAAGAACCACGACTACTGGCGCGACCTGGAAGCAAGGTTGCAACAAAAGACGGGCCTGCCCCGTTTGCTTCCCGCCGTGAGCGGAGCCACGGCAATTGAGACGGTGTTGGCCATGGGCCTGTTGGCGAAATTTCCGCGCAAGAAGGTGGTTGCCTTGCGCCATGGTTATCACGGAAAAACCCTCATGGCCCTGGCGGAAACTGCGCAGGACCGTTTCAGGGAACCTTTTGGCCCCCTCTATCCCCATGTCGTTCACATCGACCCATTTCATGAAGATATTCAGCGGGAACTACTCCAACACATGGAGGACCAGGATTGCGCCATGGTGATCTTGGAAACGATTCAAGGTGATGGAGGCGTCCGAGCTTGCCCGCAAGAATTTTTTGAGGTCCTCAATAAGAATAAGGCAAAATATGGTTATCTGATTGCCGTCGATGAGGTTCAGACGGGTTGGTACAAAACGGGCAAATTGTTGAATTGCCAGGGGAAAGTCGAAAAGCCCGATATCGTGGCCATCGGCAAGGCGATGAGCGACAATGTATTTCCCGTTGCCGGGACCTTGGTCTCCGAGCAAGTCTATCTGCAGGCTCGGCTGAAAAATAAAGAAGCGGTAGGCCTTTACGCCAATCGTTACCGGTGCCAGCTTGGCGCTCAGGTGGCCCTGCATGCGATTGAAATGGGAGACCGGCTTGGGCTGGCGAAACATGCCCTCAAGGTGGGAAATTACTTTCAGTCCAGGCTGAAAGAAATAACCCAGGACATCGATTGGGTGAAGGGAGTGCGCGGCGAAGGCTTGATGGTAGGCATGGAGTTTGATAGGAATAGAATCCCTTGGCTACTGCGCGGTAATTATGGGGGGCTGTTTGCAGCCCGATGCGCGAACGATCCCAAGCAACCGGTCCTGGTGGCGGTCAATCCCGACAAGCCACTGCTGATACGCTACCTCCCTCCCCTTTGCATTACCAACCGTGAGATTGATGCGGTCGTCGAAACGGTCCGCCGGGCTTTAAAATGTGGTTGGTGGCAGTTGCTCGGTCCGATTTTAGGAAACATGGCCAAGGCGAAGTTCCACAACGATTAGCATGTATGCGCGTTTATGGATAAAGTCAAGTGGCATGGGGCGCTAGCTTCAGGTGCTTTCCAGCAACTTTTTCCGACGACTGCCGGCAAAGCCGTTCCTGCACACCCCTGGAAGCTGAGTAAGCAAATGCAACAGCGACTGAACCGCTTGATGTTCACTTTCTATTACCGGTACACACGTCTGTTGAACCAGTTGCTGCCGAGCATTACCCTGGGCGGTCAAAAGTTGCGCGTGCTGCCGACGATCTACAAACCGTTGGACGACGAACACCGGCTGGCCGAATGCATCGAGGCAGGCAAGACGGTGCTGGATGTAGGCTGTGGCTCAGGAGTCCTGACGGTTTTCGTGGCACCCAAGAGCAAGCATGTGACCGCCGTGGACATCAATCCCGAAGCGGTCGAAAACACCAGGCAGAACTGCGAAGCCCAGGGGCTGACTAACACCACGGTCCAAGTGAGCGATATGTTCAGCACCGTGGAGGATACCTACGACATCATTCTCAGTTACCCGCCCTTGTTCCGCATCCCCTTTAACGGCAGTCACCAGCAGTGGGGAACGTCGACCTACTTTTTAGACGTCCTGTTCCAGGATGCACGGAAATACCTGCGACCCGATGGCCGGCTGGTCGTGATGCTGCCGAAGGCATACCAGCCGACCCCCGAGAGTCTGGGGGAGAAAAACGGTTATTTTCTGCAAAGTATCCAGCCGCATCCGGCCAGGAGTTTTGCAACCCGATTGCACGGCCTGATTTACCTTCATAGGTGCTTCAAACCTCAGGTCTATACGTTTGGGGTGAAAGACAGTCCCATTTACAAACCGTGAGCTGGAACTGCAAACACAAGTTATTGTTTATCGTAAGCCACCTGCTCTGCAGGTGGTCACGGACTTCGTAGTTTTCGTGGTTTCTCTTTTCATTTACAGCAAGTTATCAAGGGCTCCCGCCGGCACCGAATCGATAAGGTTGGCGGCCGCTTGGGGCAAAGAATAGTTGTCGATCGTGCTTTTTGCCAATTTCCGCGCCGAGTGGGGGAATGCCAGTAGCCTTAGCGAAACGGCGGTGGCCGGAATCAGGCTCCCCCAGTCTTCCCGCGGACGTGTCATCTCACTCTCGCATGAATTGTACGGGCCTTTTCGGAACCAACTTTGCCATAAGCGGTGAAATAATTGTCGCCGGTTGGCTCCATTGTAGGCATCGGCCAACAGTACGACGAAACCGTTGTGGGTGTGGACCCCCAATTTCCCCTGCGGCAGCTCATCGACGTGGCGACCAAGAGACACCTGCACGACGGCCTCGCAGAGATTCACGCCACTGGCCTGGGCATTGAAGGCTTCTCCAATACGCGGGTTCGCTTCGATGTATTGTGGCTGTCCGGTGCTCGTATCGTAGAAGTAATCCAGTACGATCGGGCCGTGCCATTGCAAATGGGTCCCCAGACGTCGCAGGTGCTCGACGACGACAGGATGCGAGGCACTGACCCGAAAACTGGGTCCGCCGCCGATGCCGGTCGCGATGACATCGGCGCATTCCACGGCCACCAGCCGTCCATGCTGGAAGACCCCGCTCACCTCCGCCTGACGTCCGCGGGCAGGCTGCTGGAGCAAGAGATCGGTCCCTTCTGACCAGAGACCGGCTGTTTCAAAACGTCGGATGGCTTTGTGCAGCTCCCTCTTGTCGCGGACCCGAACGACTCCCAGGCTGGCCGTGCTGTGGGCCAGTTTGGCATAGCACGGAAATTGAGCCTGGGACTGCAACTCGCCTTCGCAGCGGCCAGTACACGATTCGGGAGTCGGCAAGTCCAGTTCCGCCAGGAGTTGCCGGAATTCCACTTTGCTTTGCACGCGTCGCATTGCCTCAAAGGCAGGCAAGGCCAGACCGACATACGGGGAGAACGCGTCACGGAATTTTGCCAACAGATAGGCCTGCTCATGGGTGGGAAAGAGAACATCGTACGGTTGATGCTGCAGCAGGTCCGCAACAAATCGCCCGTATCCGAGTGGGTCTTTCGCCATGCAGGGAGAGCGAACCCAGCGCCGGACGAGACTGGAAAAGCGACACTGGCACCACGGAGACGGATCGACCAGATCGATCCGGTAGTTTCGCCCCAGGCCATAGAGGGTCTGGCGGGCCGAATTGCTGGAACCCTCGGACAGCAAGATTTTCAAACGGCCGTCAGATTTATTCAAACCTATTTCCTTCCGCCGGCATGTTCTCGAAAATGGCAATGATTTCGGCCCGCGAGAAAAATTTTCCGCGCTGTTCGATTTTGTGCACCAACTCCACAACCTTGGCATTCCTGGGTGCGTCGATTGCCGATTCTTCCGCCAGGCGTACCAACTCGCCGTTGATGTAATCGACCTCGGTCGGTTTGCCCTGCTGAAGGTCGCGGTGAACCGAGAAACGAAATGGCCGCTGGGCGGCAATGCGACGTACTACCATGGCCGTCAGGGGACCGATCCCGGGCCGGTTCAGGGTCCCCAGCAAACGCCCAAAGCGGGTGGCATCCGCGCCGCTCGAAATCCGCTGGAGCCGAATGCCCGCCCGCCCGAGCACATACAACGATTCCTGTTGCAGCGGAATTCCCACGGCATTGCGCCAGGGCCGGCAGAGGATCGCTTCGCGCAAGAAATCGGAACCGGACAGCGACGCCGCGGTACCCAGAGCATTAAAAACCAGTTTGTTGTATTGCGCTCCCAGGATGTCGGCTTCCATCACCATGGGCAGTCCGGTGCGCCTGAGCAGGGCTGCAGCCTGCCGCGTAGTACGCATGGGACCTTGGTTGGCACTCGGCCCCAGCAAAGTAGGGCCATTGCGCTCCAGCACGACCCGACCGGGTTCATGGATCGCGATGATGGTGGTGGTCATACCCATGACCAGCTTTTCGGCCGGAAAATACGCGGAAAG
>Ga0114931_10002274_pt1 | contig 24455 bp, 25 predicted proteins | sample 2SBtaG_FD_89579 | JGI IMG/M metagenome (GOLD analysis project Ga0114931, IMG submission 89579) | Deep subsurface microbial communities from Kolumbo volcano to uncover new lineages of life (NeLLi) - 2SBTROV14_V59a metaG | ecosystem: Environmental > Aquatic > Marine > Volcanic | place: Kolumbo... | reverse complement strand
TATTTCATTTTACAAGAGTATCTTAGACTTAGTTTTACAAAACGGCAATGTCAAACATAAAAATCAAACATTTAAGAGAATTTAGAAATAAATTGTCTGTGTCTGATAAAACGATCGTTTTTTCGTACTATGGGTTTATGCTCTTCGGTGTCGACAGCATCGAAAAAATCTTACCGATAGTCTTAGCGAGAAGGTTGCTTATAGCAAAGGAATAATCCAAATGAACATCCAAAAAGAAATGACAACAACGTGGAAAAATAATGGCAAAATATTTCTATTTAGCGTCTTGATGATGTTAACTTTTGATGCTCTTGCTTTAGATTATTGCAAAATGTATGGTGAAGATGATGCATTATGTTATTCCCAGCGACTGAAAGAAGATATGGGTCTGACAGATCCCAGAAAAAATAAAGAGCGAACAAATGAAGCTATTAATAGATGTAATGAGGGAGATCGTATAGCCTGTGCCTTGCTATGCAAAGAGGGATTAAGAGAAGCGTGTCGCTATCAATAGCTGAATAAAGATACCAAAACGGATGGGGGACAGGAATTAAATTTCTGTCCATTTTTTAGGAATGTGTGTGCAATACGATTCTGATTTATTCTATAGCAGGGTATTCGTACCACGTTCTTGTGTTGATATTTTAATGGGGAAAACCAATGAAAAACAAATCATTATCATCAGAATCTACCGTAAAAGAGCTAGCATGCGGTGATAAAAAAATGATGGAGTATCTCGCTCCAGAAGCCATTGCGGTTGGCAAGGCTGGAAAACTCTTGCAGGGTGGCTATTGTAGTTACTGGGATCAAAGCGATTATACCAGTTGCACTGCACCGAACCCAAAGTAGTTCTGTATAGTATCTTCAAAAAACTAGTCGACTGGCCAGGCAGGTTATGTCTGGCCAGTTTTTCTTGGTACTGGTCGTGCTGGGTTCTCTTATGGACTAGTGCATGCATTAGGCGTATCTACCAGCCGTGTGTTTTGGTCGAGCGGATTATTGGGAATTCCGGAGCCTCGCGGCTTTCTTATGATTCCATATTTTATGGTTGCTAAAATTCCAATGATACTGCACATTAAGGATTTTAGGGGAAATAGGCCTTTAAAGCACGGTTCTTGTTTTCTATGTTATGAATCCAACTGATATCAACTATGATCGAATATTTTTCAGACTAAACTATTTTAATAACTAAACACTGAGGGGGCATTGCAGTGAAAACTTCTAAAAAAAGCTGTGCAGAGAACTACATACTTGCCCCACATGCCGTTTTTCTGTCTGCACAGGATGGTTCAGCACGAGTGCTTGATCTGAATGGACAATTTTATACTCTTTCTGCGATTGGAGCAGACATTCTGTCTTCCGTCTTGATGTCTGAACTGGATTTCTCCGTTGGAAAAATTGCTGGCATTTATGGTGTGGATTCGTTTAAAGTCAGACAGGATGCTTCTAATCTTATCCAGAAGTTTCGACGGCAAGGGGTCATTCTGAATCGATCAGGAAAATTTTGGCACTCAATATGGAACATGATTGCACTTTTGATATCTGCTCCATTGTTGCTCGCGATTCGGTTATTAATTTGGCATCGTCCGTGCCGTATTTGGCTTTTATTGCTTCTGTCAAGAGCATCTTTTTTTATGTTTGGTTGGGAGCGAACTGTTCAAGTTTGGAATAGTTGCTTGAGACTCAGGAAAAATAAAAAAATTAATGATGTTGGTAGAATCCTCGAAGACATTGATGTATTGGTTCGTCAAACGGCATCAAATCATCCTTTTCAAATGCAGTGTAAAGAACGTTCTTTGTGCTGTTGGGTGATGACTCGCATTGTCGGAATCAGAACCAGGTTGGTGGTGGGTATCCAGATTTTCCCTCTGGAAGGTCATTGCTGGTGTGAATACGACAACGAAATTCTTACTGACGCTCGAACGCGTTGCGATAACTATTCGGTATTGCGTACCTATCAATAATAACAGACCCATTTATATTACATAAATGGTCGTTGGCTGCAATTTTTCGGTGTTTCGCCCCAGAAAAAATTAGTCTCTCAATTTTAACTTGGCATATACCTCAATGATGTTTCTATTCGATAAAGCGTTGTATGAAGGAATCAAATAGCTCCTGAAGACGAAAGTGGTAGTAATAATCAATCATTAATTCAAATATAGTTGAGGCATGGCAAAGCCAATCGAAATGAAAGGAAACCCAAAATGAAAACTGGTTTTTGTTTATCGTACTCACCAGACGGAGTTTATCTTGAATTGTTTGGAAATCGACAAAATGACTCTGGATTGCTTCATTACTATTCGTATGGGAAAGTGACTGCAGTAATGATGGGGCGAATATACTACCAAAATGATCTTGTTAGTCTACTGCCAAAACAGATTCTGAAAAATTATTCTCTGGTTTTTAGAACTAATCCTGCCGCATTGGTATTGGCCACCTTTGATGCCTGGGGAAAAGATGGACTTATTCGCTGTGAAGGTGATTATTCAATTGCTATTTGGGACGGAAATACGCAGGAGTTTATAGGAATTCGTGATCCTCTTGGGGGTTATCCACTGTTCTGGACGCAACAAAAAAACCGATTTTCGCTTTCTACTTGCCTGCGTCAATTTGTGCCTGATCCTGTTAATTCGATCAATCTCGAATATTTAGCACGGTACGTAATGGATCCGAGTATTGCTACGCAGCAGCTATCATACCGGGATACTGCATTCAGAGGTATTCAGCGCGTTAACGCAGGCACACTATTGCTTGCAAACATTTTGTTACAGCAAACACGGGAAATTCCATATTGGAATTGGGCCGAGCAAATTAATGATCCAGGCACCGGTCGCATGGATGAGTTAGCTCCAACATTCCGATCTCTTCTGTCCGAGGCAGTTAACGAACGACTGGTTCCTCATAAAACCGTAGCCACTCATTTTTCTGGTGGTATGGATTCAACTTCAGTCGGATTACTTGCACAAGATGGCGTTAAATTGGGTCGTTCTGCTGGTCCAGTGAGGGCTATAGCCTTGGTCTATAAAAGTTTTATAAATTTGTCACATGAAAGCACCTACATTGATTGTGCAGAACAGGAATCCGGTATTGCTATTGAAAGATTGAACGCTGATGAACTCTATATTTTTGACGGGTTCAATGATCCTCCTATTCATGATGAACCATGGGCTAATCTCTCATTTATGTCAACCGAAAGAGCGATGATTGATGCTGCTGAACGTTCAGGAGCAGAGACTATTTTAACTGGAGTCGGTGGCGATCATATACTTGATATTCCTCCCTGTCATATTGCGGACTTATTACGAAAAGGAAATATTTTCAGCGCCTGGAAAGAGGCCTCTCAGTTGGCAGAGATCTTTAACTGTGGTGTTTGGACTATGTTATACCAATTCGGTATCGAGTATGTTTTGCCGATACGATTTCGCCAATGGGAAGGTTCATTGACAAGTATGTCCGAATATTGTATCCCTCCCTGGATTCTTCCTAGTTTTGCAAATGAATATAATTTGCGAGATCGGGGAATCGAGAACCTGCGCCGGGTATCTTCTTTCCACTCTTCTACCGCTTTGTCCGTAGCTCTAAGCACAATTGCTAATCGCAACGGCGATGTTAACCGCTGGTACCTTGCCGCACCAAAAAATATTCATATAGCACATCCTTTTCTTGACCCTCGCATGATTGGTTTTACATTAGGGTGTTCAATTCACATGACAGATTGTTTCGGGAGTCACAAACCACTTTTGGCGGAGGCAATGCGAGACATTCTTCCCGAAAAGATCAGGCAGCGGAAAGACAAAGGCAACTTCAACGAAGCATATATGTTTGGACTTTCGCATAATGTTGGGCGACTGGAGCGGATGATTCGGGAAGCCCCACTGGATGAGATTGGTTTGATCAATAGGAAAATACTGATACAGTATCTTCACCGGGCTGCCTTGGGAGCTATTCAGAGTTCAAAATCTCTTGGCCGATTTCAAAAAACGCTATCGCTTGTTAAATGGTTGTCTCAGCTTCATTATTGGAATTCTAATCGTTTAATTCCAACGCAAATAATTCCAATTGACAAGTATAACAATCCAAGTTCGGGTTGATGTTGGTTGCAAAATGACGATGTCTCTCGAAATTGATTTACGGGCAGGAAGAAGGCAGCCCAACAATATACTAGTCTGTGACTACACATCCAAAATTGGCTGATCATCTTGATATAAAAGCGGTATTGTATTATCTGCTTCCAATATTATGGCAAGCACGCTATCTATTTGTTCTAGCAACACTTCAAGTCTTTAGCATTACTGCAATAGAGTTGCTCAAACCGTGGCCACTGAAGTTTATAGTCGATAATATCATTGGTCATCAGGTTTTAGTTTGGGGATTTGTCACCGGTTTGACAGACAAGATGTTATTAGCCATTACCTGTACTAGTTTAGCCTGTCTTTATACGCTGGCTTCCTACCTTACTTTCATCAACAATAGATTGCTGTTGAATATCGGAAAAGATACCGTGAACCGTGTCCGAGATCAACTTTACACCCACTTGTTGGCGTTTTCGCCTTCGTACCATGCTAAATCGAGAACCGGTGACTTGCTTTATCGACTCATATCTGACGCCGGTACAGTAGAAACACTAATTGTTTCAGGTCTGTTTCCGGTCTTGATTTCGATTATTTTATTGCTCAGCATGCTAGTTATCATGCTAATGCTTAATATAACGTTAACAGTCGTTGCTTTGGCTGTTTGTCCCGTACTGTTTTTTTTCACCCGAAAAATGAGTTGGGAAATTGACACAAAGACCAGAATCGCCAGAAATGGCGAAAGTAACTTTTATTCAAGGGTGCAACAGGCACTTACTTCAATAAGGACAATTAAAGCATTTGCTACAGAACAAGCCGAGCATGAATGTTTCATGGCTTCGAGTGACAATACTTTGAGTACGATCAATTCCGTAATACAAAAGCAGTGCCTGCATGCACAATTAACCAATGTGATCATAGCCTTAGGAATGTCTGGAGTCCTGTGGACAGGAACATACAGTGTGATTGCCGGAATGCTGTCTTTGGGGGAATTACTTGTTTTTACTGGTTACCTAGCAATGCTTTACCAGCACATGAATACGATCAGTCGTAGCATTGGAATAATCAGTGCTTCATTTGCAGGTCTTGCAAGAATTCAACAAATTTTATGTCAACCTACTCTTCCCACTGACGGAAAAAGGGTTTTGATGGATCGGGAGATTAGGGGAGAGATTGTTTTTGAAAATGTCACCTTCGGTTATGAAGAGGGGCTTGCAGTTATCCGGGATTTTAGTTTAAGTATACGACAGGGAGAAAAAATCGCCATTGTCGGAGAAACAGGAGTGGGAAAATCTACCCTAGTTCATCTAATACTCCGTTTCGATGACCCTTGGAAAGGTCGTATACTCCTTGATGGCATCGACTTGAGAGAGATAACACTCAAATCACTGCGGCAGTGCATTTCGACCGTTCTCCAACCTTCAATGATTTTCGCTGGAACTGTCGTTGAAAATATTGTGTTTGGGCAACCAAAATCTGATATGGAGACTATAGAAGCTGCTGCCAAGAAAGCGCAGATACATAATAAAATTGTAAATATGTCTCTAGGTTATAATTCGATGATCGGGGAAAAGGGCGATACAATGTCTGAAGGTGAACGTCAAAGGATTAATCTCTGCCGCGCTCTATTGAAAAAATCCCCGATCCTAATTTTTGATGAGCCCACTTCATCAGTGGATACGTTGACAGAAGCTAAAATAATGAAAAATCTTGAAAAACATTGGAAAGGGCTAACAACAGTTATTATTGCGCACAGACTATCAACCGTGCGCAATGCAGACACTATAGTTGTGTTGGGGAAAGGAACTATTATTGAGAGAGGTAACTTTAATGAACTTATCAATGGCCCAACCCAGTTCGCAAAACTATATCGAACACAGCTTGAGGAAACATCAATCTTTCAGCTATAAAAATTTAAATTGTCAAAAAGATTTCAAAATTTGATTTGCAAGTATCTACGGCAGGGGAGACTAGAGTTTTTATACAGCGGGATGGGGTTTGCTAGTTTTCTGTGCTTCGCCCATTTATGTTTATTCTCTCGAAAACATTTTTTTGGGATACTATATTCTGATCTTATATTTGCACTTAATGTGGGTTCTAGTGGATGTTTGCAAGCTGTTTGCAAATAATGTGGGCTCATTCTCATTTAATGTGAGCCGAAGGTGTCGGATATTTGCAAATAATGTGAGTCCAAAATCGCGATGTTTGCAGGTTCTATGGATTATGTTTGCAAGCCGTTACAGCTAGGCTTGGTCACTAATGCCGTTGTCTTATGGAACACTATATATATGCAAGCCGGGCTGGATCATATAAAAAATTCACAAAACATCATCAAAGAAGACGAGGAACGGTTATCGCCATTGGTCAATGGACATATCAATGTATTGGGACACTACTCATTTACCCTGTCGGAACTGGTCAAGCAAGGTAAACTCAGACCGCTAAACCAAGCGGCTGACGTATAGTGATCTGGAATAATAAATCTTTATGGGGTCTGTAAGTGCTTGTAAAAGGCAGAAACATCATAATGCTGTTAAAAGCGAATTAGAATAGACGCTAACGTACGTTTTCGTACCACTGGACTTCAGACCCCTTTATAAACAAACCTATGCTTGCAACAATAATAGCCTCATTAAAATGTATTGATTGTGGTTCTATTATTCTTTGCAAAGACTCAACTAACATAACTAAAGCTACGACAGCTAAAGCTATTGCACTGGCAAATCCTCCGAGAACATTAACTTTGCCAGTGCCAAATGAGTATATAGGATCGTTTGCATGCTTTCGCGCATAGCGATATGCAAAGATAGCTATTAAAAAGGCGGCAACATGCGTGCCCATATGCCAACCATCAGCCAAGAGAGCCATTGAGCCATAGACACTGCCAGCAATAATTTCTACAACCATTGTAATGGCTGTGAGAATTAGGACATATTTTGTCCGTAACTCTCCTTTTTCGTTTTTTACCGAAAAATCATGGCTGTGTTGCCAATTTTCTAATGTATGTACATGCATTAATTTTCCTGTTTTTTTCGCCTAACAAGTTTTTTGTTGTGCATTTCGTTAATCGTATGGACTAATGGGGGTATTTAACCACTTACAAAAATATTTTTTTGCTAATCACAAAAAATATCAGAATGGCTACCTGTGCGGGTTAATTGCAATTCGTCATCAGCTACTCGATAGATCAACAACCAATCCGGCTCAATATGCACATCCCGATACCCTTTCCAGTTGCCGCGCAAAGGATGATCCAGATAAAAATCAGGTAGTGTTTCCTGTGTCATTAAAAGATTAAGTAAATTCCGCAATTTCTCCATATCCTTTCCGCGTTTCTGGAGGCGTTTAACATCGCGTTTGAACTGGGATGAACGGACGGGAGTGAGCATTAAATCCCCAGGTCATCGAAAAGCTCATCGGAGCTATCAAAACGCTTACCATGTCCACTTTCTAATTCTTCCATTGCTTTTTTAGTCGAAGCATTTGGAACTTGCACTGTAAATGGCAAGCGTTTTTCCTCCGCAATACGCAGCATCAAAAGACGTATTGCATCAGAAACAGACAACCCCATTGCTTCTAATGCAGCGGTAGCCCGTTCTTTGGTATCACTGTCAATTCTGGCTCTTACGACTGTATCTGTACGCATGATTTTTACCTTAAATATGTAGCTCTAATGTAGCTACAGTATAAACGGTTAATCCTATAGACTCAAGTGAGTCTTTCTTACTCATAGCACATACTTGAGTAGGGAGGATTCACTATTAGCAAAAAAATAAACAGTTACGATAACATCTATCCCCACATCAGAGTAAAGATGAATCATGAAGGGCTTTGCCCTCAGCCTTCGGCTTCATCCAAGGTATTTACAACAAAGGTGATGGGATGGGGGAACCGGAGCTAACCGGCAGCGGGCGGGGTAACATCTATGACGACCAAGTGAGCTGGCCACGTTACCCTTTTTGTTTATGATAGGATGGTTACCGCTAGTTACTAGGTCAAATAGGGTAGTACGTGTTACAAATTCTATTCAGCCGTGATCTTCTTATATTCCTTATAAAGAAAGAATAGACCGCAAATATATACAATATTCGCGGCCATTAATTCAAGTTCCATAAAATACTGACTAAAAACCATCCAGCCAACAAATATAATAAACAATAGCTTGAATACTAAAAGACCAGAATACCCCCAACGATTAATAAAAACACGTATAAAAGGGTTGGCCTCATGACCACCGGCTGAAACGATTTTAATCGTGAAAAACAGGTCAATAAAATTCAGGAAAATGAAAAAAATTAAAAGGATAAAAATATTCAAAAAGTTAAACTTAACTTGTTTCTAACGTTGCATCCTTTATAGTTGAACTCATTCCAGATTGAAAATCAGATGATTTGTTTTTTTCTTTTTTTTCAACGCCCTTTATATCAGAAAAACTACTTTTTGTATCATCTGAATCAGCATCAGGGGAATAGTTTTTTAACCATTTCTTGAACTCTTTATCTCGCTTTAAATGATGTTCTAAAATAGCTTCAAGAACTAACGATTCATCACAACTCGGGTTAACTTCCTTCGCAGCTTTCACATAAAGATTAAAATTTTTAACCAAGTCTTCACGAAGTTTAAAATTGACACGAACAGGCTCAGAAACCTTTGGAATAGTCAGACTAATTGCCATGCATTATATCCTCTTTTGAATTGATAAGTTTTTTGTTTAATGCAAATCGTAATAACGCAGTATAGTATAATCTACGTGCGCTACTTTGCTCTTTTGTTGCTAATTGTACTGCCTCATTTTTCAATTTTTCAGGTAATTTCAAATTAATAGTCAAGCCAGCAGACGGACTGGCATAAAAAATCGGATGATGTTCACCTGGAGCAATATTTTTGAATGAATCAATAAATTCTTTGATCGCTTTAGCATAGACTTCTTGCAATATTTCATCATGCACTTTTGTATAGTTTTTAATAGCATTCACTAGCTCAGGTTCAGCTTTAGTTTGTTGCAAAATTAGTGTCAAAACGCATTCCCCTATTGGCGTTATATGGTTCCAATATCATGTCTTTGTTAACAAAAACATTCACTGCAAATCCAGGGGCTATTATTATTGTTGGCTGCCGATTTAACATTTTATCGACAATTTTTTGACCAGTTCTATTGATATCCTGCCCAATACTTGATACAAAACCTTGACTCAAAGTTGGACTAAAACCTGTCTGACTACCTTGCGAAGAGGTGACGGCGGCGGACATAATACTGGACAAAATAACCCCCCCAGCTAATTGTAACCAATGGTGGTCTACCTTGTCTTTAAAACCTGCATATCCAGTCAAATCAACACCTGGCATTCCTTCCAGATTGATAGATGCACCATTTGGCATAATTAACCGATGCCAGACTACCAGAACACGTTCCTGACCGAAAGCAACACCAGAATCATATTGCCCAACCAAGCGCGTTCCTTGAGGAATTAATAGATAATTACCGGTCACAGTATCAAAAACATTTTCACGAACTTGCCCGACAATTTGACCTGGCAAATCAGAATTAATACCCGTGATCAATGTCGTTGGAATGATAGCTCCTGCTTTCACTTCATACGGTGAAACCGGATGAGTTATTGCGGCTTTTAAGTAAGCATTTGGTGAATCTTTACTGTATTTTTCAAGAAAGCTGGATTTATCACTTTGTTTATTCTGTGAGTCCCATTCCGTTTTCTGTTTAATAGCCGATAAATCGGGTGAATAGGACGGACGATTACCACGCAATGCAGCACGTCTTTCAGCTAAATTGGAATGTAATTCAGCTTGGTTTTTTTCTGATAAATCTTGCTCTCTTTTTTCATTAAACCCTGGAAAAAAAACATCGGCTTTCATGGCCTGTATGCGTTCAGCTATCAGGCGTTGTTCTTCAGGGGTTAATTCACGTTTGGCTGGAGCAACGGGTCGTTTAAATGTGGTTGTTTTAGCAACCACACCGACATGCCCCATATCACCCTCAAGAGCTGGCCCCAGTTTAGGCACGGTCCTTGGAATCTCTGAATAGTTTTTAGGACCAGTTTTTACAAAGCCAGGCAGCCGATTATCATCGGCTGGAACCAGGTTATCTTCAGCAACACTTACATTATCAGGTTCACTCAACATAGCGACAGCAAAAGCAATGATAATGATACCGATTGCAACAAAAACAAGTGCGATAATCGGGCCTTGTTTTAACCGTCTAGGTTGGGCTGTGGACATTCTGAGTGAAGCACTATCCGGGCTAATTTTATCTGTTTCTGACATAATTTCATCCTTTTAAAATGTTCTCATGAGAACATTTTAAGAACTTTTGTTATCATTCATAATTAAAACAATTTCTTTGCCGCCTTCTTGGGCAATACGTAATTCAGCTTGATTAAACAGCCGGTCAACAATGTAATAGTTTTCTTTTACCCGATAATTGACCATCTGTAAGTCACCGTGCTTCAAAACATAAAGGGCAGGGGCTTCACTAGAGGCCAGTGCATCAGGAAATTGAATATAGGTCTTTTTGCCATTATCAAATACACGTACAGGTTTCCAAACTGGCGAGCCTTCATCGACTTCAATCGTGTAATTAAAATTAGCGTGACTAATATCTACCGATGACGTTTGAATCATCTCATTTTCACGGCGTATTTCTTCTGCTTGCGCGGAATATAAATCCAGTTCATCTTGAGCGTAAATCCACGACACAGCCGACATATATGTTTTCTTATACGAATGCAGCTCGATATGATACGTCCGTCTGTTGGTGGTTAATATCAACGTAGTATTCAAGTCTGGTCGGGTTGGCTTAATGTATAGATGTTGAATCTTTTGGCCGTTTTTATAGGATGTACTGGAACCGGCTTTCCAGCGAACAGGATCACCGATACCAGGCTTGCCTAACAGCTCTTCACCTGGTTGTAATTGAATATCCGTCAGTTTAAACGGAGCACAAAAAATCTGATACAAGGCTCCTTCCGCATAATCGTATTGCATAATGGCGTTGAAATAGCCGTAATGATCCGGTTTATATGTGGCCGCTGCATTAGCCGCTTCAATGATGCGATAAGGCGGCTTGTTGTTTGGTTTTTTCTTGCGGTCTTCTTCGGAAAACGTTCTCAATTGATGCGCTGCTATGACCTTAGGAACGGTAACGACTTTAGGAACAGGTTCAATATATTCAGTTTTTACCGCCTTCACATAGTCATCACGGCTGATGGGTTTTTGAGTAGCACAGCCATTGATAACAAAGGCAAATGAAAGAATAAATAGAGCATGTAAATACATAATTAATCCTTGAAAGTATATAAAAATATATGCACGAATATTAAAAAAATCTTACCGGAATACCTTTGACCAAGAGTAATGTGTGATGTACATTCCCAATGGATTCTTGGCTAATTTTTCTTTACTGTCGGGTATTTGCATTTCAACCTTAAAGGTTCCCCGCCAATGTTCTTTTCCTAGCATATCGCCTTTTTTAGACCAGATTTGTTCACTCCAATCTATTTGCCAAGTATCGGGTGAAAGTCTTAATGTATCTTCAATCGAAATACTGACCGTTTGTGTTTCCATTCGTTTGAACGGCGATAATGCCCTTGTTTCTGAATTCAGTTGATTAACCGCTTCATCGGCAATGTAATTATAGGCATAGAGCCAGTTTTGCCGTACCACCATCATATCTGATGACAATGAACGGGTCATACGTAGAAAACGTCGCAAATGAAATTCAATTTGTTTTTCTGATGGTCGCCATTCCGCCATACTTTGTCCGGCACGACCTGAATACCTGGCATTACCCAGCTGGTCAACTTGAACAACCTCAACTTCCGTTTTAGGCAACTGGCCTAAGTAAATCATGCCGCCTACACTAACTAATGAAATAAACATGCTGCCAAAGGCAGCGATCCGCCAGTTCTCAGCTTGCTTTCTTGAACTCCCTATCCGTTCATCCCAAACCTGTTCTGCTCGTTGATAGGGCGTTTCGGGTATAGGATTTTCATTTTCCCATTTTGCTGTTTTTGCTTCTTTCACATTAAGACTCCAGAGTGAATGCTATAAATTAGGATTTATATTGCCGCCTGAAGGCCGAGCTTCCTGTGGTATCGAATGGTGCATTGAAGCGGCTCGCTGCATAGTGCGTTTGGCCCATGCTGGGGCTTCGGATGATGTACTCACAGCTGTGGTTTTTTTATCCATCCCCATTGCCACCCTTGCACCGTTGGTTGATGCATTGGAAAGTGTTTCTCCAGCTTTACCTGCCATATTCGAGACAGTGTTTTTTACCTGATTCCCTGCCGCCGAACCCACACCGTAAAGAGAACCCAGTGCAGCGGAAGCCGCCCTGTTAACTGGATTTGTTGAAGAACTGGCCGCAAGAGCCAGATTCGCACCAGTAGAAGCCGAGCCATACGCTGCCGCTCCTAAACGTGCTGCGCCTCCGGTCATCGAGGCAGCGGCCCTTGTTGCATTCGCTAACCCTGCCGCCGCTCCCGCTGCCATAAAACCACCGGCCACTGTATTTTGAACAGCAGTACCCGCAGATAGGGAAGGAGAACCTGCAATGAGTCCGGCAGCTATACCAGGAGCGTTCCAGACTAAAAAGGCAATTGCCCCGACTGTTAATATCAAAGACAATATTTCGTTTAATGTCGGTGCTGCTGACAATGTTGCACCGGTTATCACAGCACCGGCAACAGTTAAAATAAATGATAAAACCATCATTTTGATGCCAGAGGAAATTACTGCTCCTATTGATTTCTCAGCTAAAAATTTAGTGTGTTTTATTAATCCAAAAGGAAGAAGAATCCCAACAATTGCCGTAATAATATAAAACTCAAGAACTGTTATAAATACCTGAATACCCATTAAAAAATAGATAAATAATACGGTCATCCATAATACAAAATAGATTAAGCGATAGGCCACATTCACTACACTAAATGTATTCATTTGAACCTGAATAGGGGCGGCAACAACAAAACCCTGGTTAACAACACCGGAAGGATCAAGTAAGTTAACTGGACCGCCGCCACCTGCAATATTACCAGCCTGTGTTAATGAATTAACCAAACTATTCGCTAGTAATGGAAATGAAAATACTACCCAAATCCAAAAACCAATAAACAGTATTTTTTTTATAGCATCTAATATTTGACCACTTCCCAACGCCCAATAAAGACCAAATAAGATTATTTCAACTCCAAGCAAAGTCAAAAATAACCAAGTCGTAGATGGTAATAAATTACCAAACCCAAGGCTGAAAACTCCTAGAAAATTTAATAATGTTGCAGTTAATGTATTCGGTGTCATAAGAATCCTTAATTACACTATAAAAAAATACCTTCTCTGGCAGCGGCAACACATTCAACAGAATTCCTTTCATCCTTAGAAGCATTACGACATTCAGAAAATTTCTTTTTTAATTCAGCATTATTAGCCCTATAGTATTTTTGTTTTTTACTAATCAAAGCCTCCAAAGTTGCTTCGTCTCTAACATAGTTAGTCGCCTCTATTTCATCTTGGCTACAAGAAACAAGAAACAAACTAACCAAACATGGAACCAACAAAATATTTATTTTCATAATTATTGCACCGCAGGAAATGAGGTTGGAACAGTTACAGAGGCTCCAGGATTAGCAAAACCAGAAGTAACTTGAATAAAATATTGCTGATCAGCTTCTCGATTAGCAGTTTCCAATTGTTGTTTAATCGCAAACATCCGTTGAGTCGCAATCATGGATTGGTTCATATCATTAACGGATGCAATCAGCGCAGCATTTAATTGGTTACCGACTTGAATTTGTCGAACGGTTCCATCTGCACCATTACTATCATTAAGCAATGTTTGGATACGGTTATTACGTGCCGCGATTTTGTTGATTGCTGCCTGTGCCTGCATAGCTCCGTTAACAGCATCTGTTAACGTGCTATTCCATGTTTGTCTGGCATTTCTTAAATTGCTGAAGTTATAGGTTGACCAGTCGCCGCCTTGCGGGAATATTGTGTTCATCTGTGACCTTATTCTGGCAGCATCATATTGAAGTGCCGCAACAGAGTTCATGACATTGGTTATTTCAGCAGACTGAATCACATTGTCATTGATCAAACCAACCCACTCAGAAGCTCCTAGCTGATCCAGATTCTTGACCCAATTCGCAACCATTTGTATTTGCTGTGCAGTCTGCGTCACAGATTCTATCGTCTGCAAAACATTTTCAGCACTGGTAATAACTTGCTCTGCGGTTTGGGCGGCCTGTTCTGCCGAATCTGCCGTCCAGAAACCGGTTTGTATGCCGATATGAGCAATATCAACAACTGGAATACCTGTTGCATTGACCTGTGAAAACGGTATCAATGAGACAACAGACGTTGCAACCATGATTTTAAAGTTTCTCATTAGAACATTTTTTTTCATTGTCTATCCTCTAAAAATTAAGAAGCTACAGATAACGGTTCACTGACCATATCCGCTGCCCAGGTTAAATTACGTTGGCGTAATAATAATTCAGCCCATTGCTCCGATGAGTGATTCTTTTCCAGATCATCCATAAAAGCCTGATCAGAAGGTGAAGAACGACCGACGAATGCCAGGGCAACATCCCCCAGTTCAAGATCAAACAGTCGTTTGCCTTTAGGTGAACGGTAAAAATATTCTTTTTTCTGAACAGCTCTACTCAAATTAATAATTTCAGTTTCAGACAGCCCTAATTTGGTATAGGCTTCTGATGTCAAGGGATCGGTAGCACTGTTATCTGGCAAAAAGATTTTTGTCATACAGGCCGAAAGCAGAGTAGAACAGATTGGCGAATTAATGGCATCTTCAATTTCCAGAGTAGCAAACACCACAAAAACATTCTTTTTCCTGAGTGTTTTCAGCCATTGCCTTAACCGTGTAGCAAAAAATGGGTGATCCATAAACAGCCAGGCCTCATCCAGAATCAACAGAGTAGGGCGGCCATCAAAACGCTGCTCAATTCGATAGAATAAATAACCCAACGCGGGAACAATCGCGCTATTCCCCAAATCCATTAATGACCCCATTTCAATCATTGTCCAGAAGTCATCCTGCAACGTGTCGTTGTCACTATCGAATAACTGCCCATAGGTTCCCTCAAGCGTGTATTGCATCAACGCATCCCGAATATCTTGATTCTGGATTAATTGCTGTAAGCCGCCTATCGTTCGTTGTTTCCTGGGTGAAGTTGCCAACGATTGAAGCGCATTATGAATTTCTGTTTTATCCTTTGGCGTTAAGGTTAAATTCTGTAAATCCATAAGCGTTTCTATCCAACCTTCCGCCCAGTTCAAATCCGATTTTTGATCAATATTGACTAACGGCTGAAAGGCAACGGGACGATCTTCATTGCCAGGTTCATAGATAGACCCACCGACTGCCATTGTTGCCGCTCTTGCAGTACGATCTTTATCAAAAAAGACCACCTGTGCTTTCGGGTATCTTAGCCATTGCATAGCCAGTATGCCGAGCAATGTTGATTTACCGCTACCGGTCGGCCCAACAATAAAGGTATGACCCACATCACCGACTGATAAAGATAATCTGAAAGGGGTATTGCCGGTTGTATTACAAACCAGTAAAGGGGCCGCTATCCCCGTTTCTTTCGCTAGGTGATAATCATGTCTATCACCTGACCAAATGGCACTCAACGGGAATATATGTGCCACATTCAAGGTATTAATCAAGGGGCGGCGCACGTTGGAATATACGTGTCCTGGCAGCGAGGACAACCAGGCATGAAATGAATTGGTTGTTTCATGCCGCGTAGTAAAGCCCTTGCTATTAATCACCTGCATCACGGTATCTAACCGTTGATGACATATATCCAAATCTGGATGCCAGACAGTAATTGTCGAAGTGTAATAACCATACGCCACAACATCATTACCCAGTTCCTCTAAAGCGGCTTCCGCATCAACCGAATTGCTTTCAGCCTCGGTATCGACAATACGTGACTCTGTACCTGATGCCTGTTCTTTAACCAGAGTAAATAATGACTTTCGTTTTGAAAACCAGTTCTTGCGATATTTATCAACCTCATTCTTTGCATCTTGATTGTCCAGACAGATAAAACGGCTTGACGAGCGATATTCAAGAGCCAGGTGATTGAGTCCATCCAAAATACCCGGCCATGCTTCCGATGGAAACCCGTTTATCGTAGCCGTCATGACATAGTTATTTCCCAACACAGGAATTTCACCGGGCTGATACGCCTGATCAGTCAGAATATGATCCAGAAAGATTGGGGTGTCAGGTGCTTTTACCGGATGTCTTCTTGTTGAAACGGTAGAATGTAAATAAGTCAGCGTTTCATCATCATTCAATTCAACAACTTCTGGAAAAACATCCCTCATGATTCCGGCAATATGTTTGACCGTTTTAATGAAATAACTCAAGTCTCTCTGGTTATCATAATCCTGGTCGTGTGCATCACGATTCGGATCATCAATAAAAACAGCTTCCACTTTTTTAACCTTATCGGGTGGCATAACCCAGGTAAACGTTAAAAAATAATTGGATTCAAAGTGATCTCCTTCATCTTCATAATGTCCACGCCGTTCTTCATCGACAATCCAACTTGCAGAATTCGGCCACTGACAGGACACATATTCATTTGTCCTGAAACGCTGGGACTCAGAGAAGTACGCCCATCCAGAACCCAGCCGTTTAAGAACATTGTTCAATCGTGCGCTACTGGATTGAAGTTCAGCCGGTGAAGAACTTCCCAAGTCAGGCCCACGAAAAGCAATGGTTTTTTGCAAAACGCCATTTTTTTGCAAAATGACACCAGGGGCAACTAACATCGCCCAAGGCAAATAGTCACTTAACCACTTTGTTTTTTTCCGGTATTCGGATAAATTAAACATGCCATAACTCCTACGGGTCTAACCGGCGAGGGGCTTTCATTGCAAATTTGAAAACATCAAAAAAATAGGGATCTTTTTTAGTCAAAATTGCAAACCCGATATGAAAAATAAAAAAGATGGGTAGCACCCATATTTCCTGTAACCCGAAACCTACGGCGCAGGCGGTCGTCCACAAGATAAACGCCAACGTTCTAGGCAAGCCGACAATCAATATTGGGGTAATTAATCCCCGATGAATAGGGGCTGTGTAGCCATCTTCCATTGTTTTCTCCTAAATAAGCAATCCACCGGTAAAACCAAAGAAGGCCAAGCTCCAGGACAAGGCATTAAACGCAATAGTCAAACCTAAAACAATCCACATGGCACGGCGAATTAAACCACCACCTTCAGAAAACGCCAGACCAAACCCAAAAACGACAATTGAAATCGCACCGATTACACGAGCCACAGGACCAGTTAATGAATTCAGTAAATTATTAAGCGGGGTTTCCCAAGGCATACCTGTTGTTGTCGCAGCCTCCGCATTTGTTCCCATGAGAAACATTAGGGTAAAAAAACTCAAGAAGAAAATGGTATTACGTCTATATTTCATAATGGTTCCTTTTAAGTTAAATGTATATAGAATTATATACTATGTAGTAAAATAAATGATTTCTTTTTGTTAGTCAACAGGTGAAATTAACCATTCACCATTTTTATATCCAGTCACCTCAGAGATACCTGATAGACACCGACCGGCAGGCAAGTTTTTATCACGTTTGATATGAACGCACAGGTCAATAGTCTGAGCCACAAACGCCTTTGGAGCCACCATATTATTTTCTTCAATCAATTGACACATGCGGGTTAACATTTCGCGGGTACTGTCTGCGTGAATGGTTGCAACATCGCCAGGGTGTCCTGTATTCCACGCTTTGAGTAAATCAAGGGCAGCTTTATCTCTAACTTCCCCAATGATGATCCGGTCAGGCCGCCACCTTAAACTGTCAAATAAAGCGCGCTGCAATGATACATTAGCATCCGTATAAAAGTGAACCTTGTTGAGTGCATTACACTGTAATTCTCGATTGTCTTCAATAATGATGACACGATCACCGGTTACTGAGATGACATCGAGCAAAGCATTTGCCAATGTAGTCTTACCAGAACCGGTTCCACCACCTAACAAGATATTTTTTCGATCCATGACCGCATTATGCAAAATCTGCGACTGGCTCACCGTTAGAATGCCCTTGGCAACATAATCATTCAAATTAAAAACCTTTTTGGCCGGCAGCCGAATACATAGCGCAGGACTGTCTACCATTGGCGGCATGGATGCCTGGATTCTCGCATTCCATTGGGGTAGTGTACCTGCAACACTGGGGTTATCAGTTGAAATAGTCGTTTGCATGATGGAAGCAACCAGACGGATGGCCCTTTCTATTTCTGCCGTGGTCATTTTAATATCAGTTTGTTCCGGCGGTTCGCCTATTCTTTCAACCCAGACACGGGTATCTGGATTGATCATAACTTCAACCACATCAGCGTCATTTAAAAGATGCAGAACCGGATCAAGAGCTGTAGTTAGTTGTGTCTGCTTTCGTCGAACAACTTCATCACTAATATCTTTCATGGCTTATCCTCCCTTGCAGCTTCTAATTCATCTTCTGATATGGGTGAATCCTGAACCAGATCATCAACAAAATAATGCCCCCCTGATATTTGTGTCGCAACGTAATCACAAAACTGCTCATAGCGTTGTGCGGCATACCGCTGGGCGTTTTCCTTGTCGTTGTCTGTAATACGCGGTGTATGAGCAAACCAGAGTTTGACAAACACGGATAAGGCTTCTGCCATCAATTGAATATCCCGATTGGCTTTAGCCAGAGCGCGCGTGTGCTTGTCCAATCGCCTGAACAACAATTTAGTATCAGTTGTTTCATCCAGATAAGCACGTATCGCCGCATTAGTGACGCTGCTAATAGACTTGCCTGATTTCGCGCAATACTGACGCAGGTTTTTATCCAATTTAGGATCAAGATAGGTCTGGAACTTTTTATTCATAAAGGCAAGTCTCCCCCACTTTGGTCTCTGGATAATTCCTGTAGCCGTCCTTGTTGCCGCTGATTAATAAGGCGTCGTTGGGCTTGTTGATTATTGATATTTCGGTCTTCGTCTCTTTCATATTCCTTTTCATCTTTTATGCGGTCATCTTCTAATGATTCCATTTGTAATGCTAATTCGTGTTCATCGAGACCACGTTCATTTTCATTATCTATTCCTGTATTGATGCCGTCATCATGAACAGGGGATATATCAAGAGAACCATCAGGATCAATGTTCTCATGAGAAACAGACATTTCTTCCATCTTTTCGATATAAACCCAGGGATGCATTATAGGTTTGGGAAATTCCTTGCGCTGTTCTTCTTCAGAATTCGGAGCCGGTAAATTAGCGCGATTCTTAAAACGCGGGTCGTTGTAATAGGTAACTTTACGCCCGTAATAAGGAAACAACCCACCGATCAGAATTAAATTCGCATGAGGTGGCATATTGAGAATTTCACCAGGCGTTAATAATTGCCTGGGGGACTCCTGCTCACTCACCATCACATGACCTAACCACGGAGCCAGACGGGAACCGGCATAGTTGGCCATTTTTCTAACCTGGGTGGATTGTCCCAGTAAATCCGATATGCGCTTTGCCGTTTTCTCATCCAGTGCGCCATAAGTAATCCGAATATGTGAAGTATCCAGAATGGCGTTATTGGAACCGTAATGTTTTTCGATCTGATTCAGAGATTGCGCGATTAAATAGGCACGAATCCCGTAACCAGGAAAATAAGCCAAGCCAGATTCTAAAAAGTCCATCCGCCCCAGCGTTGGAAATTCGTCAATCATCAATAACATTTTGTGCCGGTAATCCGGCTGCGAATGGTCATGACTCATGGACTCGGTAATCCGCCGCCCGATTTGATTAAGAACCAGACGAATTAAAGGCTTGGTTCGTTCAGCATCACTCACGGGTATAGTGAAATATAAACTAACCGGGTTTTTTAAGTTCATCAGGTCTGAAATTGCAAAATCGGATTCACGAATATTGTTGGCAATAACAGGGTCACGATAGAGCGTTAAAAAGGATGTTGCGGTACTCAGAACTGCCGACAATTCATTCTCAGATTTATTCAGCACCTCACGGGTCATACTGGCAATAATAGGATGGGGCCGATCACCTAAATGCTTATAGGTCATCATGTAAGTTAATGTTTGTAAAATGTTTCTATTTGGATCAGTCAGAAAACTGGCAACACCTGGAATACTTTTATCTTTCTCAGCATATAAAACATGCAAAATAGCCGCAATAAAAAGCGCCTTGCTGGTTCTTTCCCAGTGATCATTCTTATGGTTAGGATCACCGGTATCAATGATCATTTCTGCTATGTTTTGTGCATCCCTGTATTCGTTATCGCCTTTTCTTATTTCAAGCAATGGATTAAATTTCACGGATGAAACAGATGTGGGTTCAAATCGTAAAACATGGGAGAATTTTTTTCTGAAACCGGATGTGATTTCCCAGTTTTCCCGCTTGATGTCATAAACAATAACGCTACCCTTCCAGGCCAATAAGGTTGGTATAACTAACCCTACCCCTTTACCGCTTCTAGGCGGGGCAAATACCAGGGCATGTTCCGGCCCATTATGTTGCAGCAACTGACCATCAACCGTTTGACCGATAACAATGCCTTCACCAGCGAACAAACCCGCCTCTTTCAGCTCTTTTTCAGTGGACCAGCGAGCCGTTCCATAGGCATCCCCCGCCTTATTTCGCCTTGCCCTCCAAACCGCAATATAAACCAGTAAAATAGCCTCTATTGCAAATGATCCATAAATGAATAAATAAGACGTTGCAAAAACACCTCTCGCATAAACTTCATAGTAATACGTCCATTCAAAAACACGCCAGGGTATATAGACGGGATAGCTAAATAAAATAAACCAGGGATCACCCAGATTTTCTTGATACCCTAGTTCATATGCACAGTATTGCGTTGCCCCCCAAACACCCAGCGTAATTATCAAAACACCCGATATTAAATTAATGTAATAAATTGAGCGAGAATCCTCTTTTATAATGCCCCAAGGGGCTTGTGTATTTTCGGTCATCGCTGTAGACCTTTTGTTAATGTTTTAACAATAGGTATATTCTGTTTTGAAAGGCCAAATGACACTGGCTTACCCAGCGAACGTTTCATATTATCTCGCCAGGGAACCAGAGAGAACTCTTTATCAATACCATTGTTATGTCCAGATGTAATCAAAGCATAACCTTGGCCGCTGGGTGCAGTGATTTTTTTATGCAGCGTACCGGTAAACATTTCCTGTTTTAACGGCTTGTAATGTCTTAATGAACTGTCTGCGTAATCTTGTACTAACTTTTGTCTTTCAATGTTATCCAGCATTTTTAACAGCCCTTTTTCATTCCCCTTTAAGCCCAATTCCTTTTGCATAAATTCTTGCCGTTTTTTGATGGCCTGATTTAACTCTGACCCAAAAGAATAAGGCGCATTGTTTTCTACATGAATGGTATCAATCCACGCCCTGCCTTCGGCCTTTATTTGCTGCTGTAACAATCTTTCATCTATCGTACTGATACGAACCTTTCTTGGGTTTGGTGATTCCTGGTCACGCCGTGACAATTCAGCCGTTAAGTTTTCCTCAATCTTCCACAAACCACTACCTAATTGTTGAGCTAGCCCAAACCTGGCTAAGCGACTAACACGGCGGCCAATCGCATCGGTATATCCCTCCGGTGTGACATTATTAGGAAGTAATTCAGGGTGCTTTATAACTTGTTCTACATGCTCTTTCTGGTCATAAATACCTTGATTTGATCTAGCAAACGTTTCTATTACGTAATCACTTTTTTTAATCCATGAATCCTGATAGTTTTCAACACTGACAATTGACCCGCGTTTGTATTCTGTAACATCAGTTACTTTGTCCATTACAATGTAATTAGCACTTCCATCCTGACCTTCAACAATCATATAAAAACGGTCGTTGAGTTCATCATGTAACCCACTTCTCACAAGCCGACCTGTCACAACATTATCATGATCATCTTTATCATATATTCTGTATTTTGTTGGATCAGCCTTAATTTCTTTGTGCAGCGTTTTTATGATGTCGCCACGCTCTCCCATTTCACGAAGATTAGTATCCCATCCATCTTGTAATATATATTCATGACTATTATCTTTTATCGCTAACCCGTAACCTACAAGATGATCCAGCCTGGCAATCAATTTTCCGTGTAATTTACGCGCATCTATATCATCAGGATAAACACTCATATCAACAATGTTCCCATGAGAAACTTTATCAATTTTCCAGTCCAGTGATGTGAATCGTTCTTGCGTAATTTCCTTATTCAATGTTGTATCTATTTCAAGTTCACTACGATGACCAAGTTCTTGTGTTGCCAGTTCTCTTGCTCGGTTCCTTATTCCATTGGATATATACTCACGATCAATCCAAACTTCTTCACCGTTTGTATCTAATCCACTAATCACTAAATGAGTGTGAGGATTGTCAGTGTTGTAATGATTTGCTGCCGTCCATACCAGGTCACGGCCAAGGTCTGTTTGCACTCTTTCCATTAATTCGCGAGTGTATTCTGTAAGATTAAGTTCGTGTGCATCTTCCGGTGAAATGATAACCCTGAATTGGTGTGGTTCACCTTCTGTATGTTCTGCCCATTCAATGTTTTTTTCTGTCCATTCTGTCAGGTCTTTATTCGATGTTTTACTATCGAATAGTTCCGCCTCTTTTCCGTCTTTTCCGGCCCCATCTCTTTCAATATATTTCATGTGCAAACCGGCTGATTTTTTCCCGTATAAATTATTCATTTTAACAACACGGGCTTTAACGACAACACGCCTTGCTGAACTGCCTACGTTATAAACGGATTCTGCCATTCTTCCTCGCCTGGGACTTCCACCTCGGCTTGCACCTTTCCTGCCGTTTTTTTTCTGTCTCAAACCAACGCGCTTTGAAACATTGTTCCTAAAGCTTTTAATCATTGGAACAGGTTCTGATTTAGCCTTGCTTGTGGATGGACTAAAGATAGGCAGATCATCTAGGGAATCGGGGTAATTAGACATAATCACCAATGTATCTATAATATTACTATAATTATCAATAGTATATCACATTATTAGATATATATAAATAAAAATGGATACACACTTATATCAATGTAATCAAAAATCTGCAAGGTTTTAGATACATTGCTTTATCTTGCCCTATCTATTAAATACCTACACATGGCCACTTTCTCCTTATTACCATAAAACCAAGTAAAGTGTTTGCTTCGCAAATACTAAAATTTAATTGGGGCTTTGCCCCAAACCCCAAGGTATTTAAACAAGAATGATAGGTATCATATTTATTTATCATCTAACATTTCACCACGTTCTTTGTCTATATTGAAGTCTATAAAAACACTCTCTTTGCTTCTTTTACCTTTTGCTATATCAAGGTGAACTGATTGGTTTTTTTTCAAAGAGTTTTCATTTTTTTTGTTACTTTTTGACACAAATTGGATGCCTTTATGGATCACTTTATTGGTAAAACTGATTGATTTTTGACCTGTGTATTTTGCATATTTTTTTATTGAACAGGTAGATATATCAATTTTACCTTCAGCTTTACAATGATCCATAAACATATCAATATTGGCTGTTCCTAACTGTATATTTAAACATTCATCCAGAAGATCATTAGCTGTATATCCGTTATTAATAGCATCACTTAAAGGGATTCCCATTAGTCCAATATAGGATTCCTTACCTGATTTCATAATTTCATCGATAGCACTAATTGAGTCCTCTTTGTTCTGATAACCAACACCAAATTTAGAACCTTCAACTCTAACGTATATTGGATTGTTAAAGCTCTCATTCATGATGATTGACTGAATCAAATTATCATCGAACTTAATTGATAATGAGCATGAAAGAATCAGACTTAGAATATCCATAGTGGCTTTGCTTTTGCAATTATCTCAGCAGCAGGTATTGGACCATAATATCGTGAATCGAAGCTCTTGGAATTATCTATAAAGACAAAAACCTCTCCCTTTTTTACTGTTCCACAATATTTGAACCAGGGCATTTCTCTTCCGTTTGAATCGTATTCTTCAATGGAACCATATGAAATTTTGTTAACGATTACAGTTCTATTATTCGTACAAAGAAAATCACCTGACTTTGCACTAACAGGCTTTGTCAGTGTATCACTTACGTTTAGCCACCTTCTATTAATGACCATTTCTTTTACGTGATCGGGAGCATCAAAAACAATCAGATCACCATTTTTTACAGATTCAATATCAATGTCATTATTCAGATAATAAAAACCTTTTGGTATGCTATCTGTATGGTTATAAACGAGATATTTTTTGCCAGAATTCATAAAAATAATGGCTATAAATATGAATGTAGACAATACC
>Ga0114931_10002273_pt1 | contig 24458 bp, 19 predicted proteins | sample 2SBtaG_FD_89579 | JGI IMG/M metagenome (GOLD analysis project Ga0114931, IMG submission 89579) | Deep subsurface microbial communities from Kolumbo volcano to uncover new lineages of life (NeLLi) - 2SBTROV14_V59a metaG | ecosystem: Environmental > Aquatic > Marine > Volcanic | place: Kolumbo... | reverse complement strand
GTCCGGTGGTCCTTGACGCGGTTGTCGTAGATGACGTACGAGCGGATCTGCGCCCCCCAGCCGCGGTGTTCCAAGCGCCCGCCCGTCGCCTCGGCGATCTCCCGATCCCGCTCCTCCTCGGCCAGTTGCTCCAGTTTGGCCTGGAGGATCGCCATCGCCTGCTTGCGGTTCTGGAGTTGTTCCTTGTGCGTGCTGGCCACAACCATCAGGCCCGTGGGCTTGTGGACCAGGCGCACGGCCGTCGCCACCTTGTTGACGTTCTGACCCCCCGGACCCGACGACCGCGCAAACGTCGTCAGTTCAAGATCCCGGTCGGGAATGTTCACCTCGACATCGTCAAACTGCGGCGTCACCTCGACCGTCGCGAAACTCGTCTGCCGCTTGCCCTGCGCATTGAACGGCGACACCCGCGCCAGCCGATGCGTCCCCCGCTCGCAGTTGAGGTACCCGAACACGAACGACCCCTTGATGCTCAGCGTCACGTGGTCGATACCGACCTCCGTCCCGAACGTCTTGGAAACCTCCTCCACCTTCCAGCCCATTTTCTCGAAGTAGTACAGGTACATCCGCAGAAGCATCTCGGCCCAGTCGTTGGCCTCCGTGCCCCCGTCCCCGGCGTCGATCGTGAAAAAGCAATCGCGATGATCGTGGCGACCGGACAGCAGCGACTGCCGCTCCACACGCTCCATCAACAGCGACAGGCGGTGCAGCGACTCGTCGGCCTCGGCCAGCAGGCCCTCGTCGCCCCCCTCGCGGGACAACTCGTAGGCGACCTTCGCCTCGTCGAGCAGGTCCACCGCCTCGGTAATGGGCGTGATCTGCGCCTTGATAGCCTTGAGTTCGTCAACGGTGGACCGGGCCTTGTCCGGGTCGTCCCAGAACCCGGCCTCGCCCATGCCCGCCTCGAGGGCCGACAGCCGTTCCCGCTTGGAATCGTAGTTAAAGAGAGTCGCGGATGGTGATGATCCGCGCCTCAAGATCGTCAATCACGGACTGATGGGCCTGGTAGTGCATCGGGCTGGTCCTCTTTGGGGACCAAGTGTAGGCCCACGACCCCCGCCCGCCCGATCAACCCCGCCCATCGCCTCCTGGTGGCACGGGCGGCCCGCCCGTGTCTTGCTACCCTCCTCCCCCTGTTGGTGCCACGGGCGTCCCGGTGGCACGGGCGTCCCGCCCGTGTCCTACCCCCAATCACATCCCCCCGAACCGACCCCGATATAGTCCCCGCGTTGCCTGCAACGCTGTTGAACGCGGCGCTTGATCCACCGCTCGCCTCGGCCGGGCGGGCGCTGTGGCTGTTGATCGGCGTCGTGATCGGCGTGACGGTCGCCCTGTGCGTCGTCGTGCTGATCGGCGCCCTGCGGCGTGGACGGCGCCTGCGCCGCAACGCCAGGCCGCCGGATTGCGGCGTCCAGCGGATCGACCCCTGGGCCGAGGCCGGGCGACGCGCCGAACCGATCAACCCCGACAAGCCGCCGGCGGATGGGCCATGAGTAGCGCCGACGCACTCCGACCTTCCAGACCCCTGGCGCTGGTCACCGGCGCTGCGTGGCGCGTCGGGCGAGCCATCGCGCTGGAACTGGCCCGGACCGGCTGCGACCTGATCCTCACCCATCGCCGGAGCCGGGAGCAGGCCCAGCAGACCGCCGACGAGGCGTCGAGCCTCGGCGCCACCGCCCGCTGCGAGGCACTGGACCTGGATTCGATCGGGCAGGTCGAGCGATTCGCCGATCGCCTGGCCCGGGAACCCGCCCCCCTCGATGTGCTGGTCCACAACGCCGCCGTGTACGAGCCCTCGCCGCTCGGGGAGATCTCGGGCGAGCGGGCGCTGCGACTCTACCGCGTCAACGCCCTGGCGCCGTTGATCCTCTCCGCTCGCCTGGCCGATCGACTCGCCCGATCCGCCCTCCCTGGCGGCGGCGCCATCGTCCTGATCTCCGACATCCATGCGCTCGGCCGCCCCAGACGCCACTTCGCCGCCTACGCCATGTCCAAGGCCGCGCTGACCGGGCTGCTCCACTCGCTGGCTGTGGATCTGGCGCCGGCAACCCGCGTCAATGCGATCGCCCCGGGGGTCGTGGCCTTTCCCGAGGTCGGCCCCGAAGCCGACCCCCAAGCCCAGGAGCGATACCTCTCCCGCGTGCCGCTCGCCCTCGCCGGGACACCCGAGATCGCTGCCCGGGCCGTCCGCTGGCTCGCGCTGGAGGCAACCTACACGACCGGGACGATCATCCGCGTGGACGGCGGTCGCTGCCTGGCCTGACCATCGCACCATCCGCCGGTCAACATCCCCCCTCACCCGCCCGGCTTCTCCTCCAGCAATGACCTGGCCCGCTCATTGCCCAGCGTGACCGCCCGGCGCGCCAGTTCCCGGGACCCCCCCTCGTCGCCGGCTCGCCGGGCCCACACCGCCGCCTCGTAGGCCAACTGCCCGTCCGTCCGATCCGCGTCCGCCGCCGAGCCCAGGTACCGGGCCGCGTCCGCGGTGCGCCCGAGCATCCCATACGCCTCGACCATGATCCGGCGAACGGGCGGCTCGTACAGCTCCGGCGGGTCCAGCCCGTCCAGAAGCATCAACGCCCCCCGGGGATCACCGAGCCGCTTGCGGGCCCGTGCCTCGATGATCCGCCACGCCAGCAGGTTCGGCTCCAGCGCCCGGGCACGGGCGATGTGCTGGATCGCCAGTTCGCTCCGGTTCTGCCGCAGCGCCACTTCGGCCAGCGTCCCCCACGCGATCGCCAGGTCCGGCTCCAGCCGCGTCGCCCGCAGCAGGCTCCCCGTCGCCGCGGGCAGATCGCCCGCCTGCATCTGGGCCTGGCCCAGGAACATCGCGTACCTGGCGTTGCCCGGCTCGCCCGCGACCGCCGCCGCGTAATGCTCCAGCGCACGCTCCCGGAGCCCGGCCTCGGAGGCCACTCCCCCGGCGGCGAACTCGATCCCCGGCTCTCTTGGCCCGATCGCCAGCGCCTTCTCGTACTGCTCGTACGCCTCGGCGAAGCGCCGCAGCGACACGAGCACCTTCGCGTACGACAGACGCAGCGCCTGGCTTTGGGAATAGTCCCGCACGCCCTCGCTCAGCACAGCCGCAGCCTTGCCCGCATCGCCCTCGCGCAGGTATCGCTCGCCCGCATCCAGCACCGCCTCCAGCGCCATCGCGCCGCGGGCTGATCCTGTTCCTGCTCCGGCCGGTGCCGGGCTGCGAATCACCAGCCAGACCAGCACGCCGACCACGACGAACAGCACCCCGGCCGTCGCCACCAGCACGCCGCCCGCCCACGTCCGCCCCGTCCCGGCCCGTTGTCCTTCGCCCATCGCAACCCCGTCTCAAGCGGTCCATGCACCTCGTATCGTATCGAGCCGCACCGGGGCCCCGGCTACACTCCGTCGTTATGCCCGACCAAGCCACGCAGGCCACCGCGACGCCGGTCCCCGACCTGCCTCCCCAGTATCGGCCCGCCGACCATGAAAGCCGCATTCGCGCGCGCTGGGAGCGGTCCGATGCCTTCCACGCCGACCCCGCCCGTGTTCTCAGCGGGCAGGTCCGCCCCTACGCGATCCTGATCCCTCCGCCCAACGTCACCGCCGCCCTGCACCTGGGCCACGCGCTGAATAACACGCTCCAGGACGTGCTCATCCGCGCCCACCGCATGATGGGCTTCGAGACGCTCTGGATGCCCGGCACCGACCACGCCGGCATCGCCACACAGACCGTCGTCGAGAAACGACTGATCCAGACCGAGGGAAAGAAGCGCACCGACTACTCGCGAGATGAGTTCATCGCCAAGGTCCAGACCTTCAAGGACGAGTACGAGGCCAGGATCACCGAGCAACTGCGGGCCATGGGATGCTCGTGCGACTGGCCTCGCCAGCGGTTCACCATGGACCCGATCTGCGCCCGGGCCGTGCGTGAGGCCTTCTTCCGCCTGTTCCGCGACGGGCTCATCGAACGCGGCAAGCGCCTGGTCAACTGGGACCCGGCCACGCAGACCGCCCTGGCCGACGACGAGGTCGAGATGGTCGAGGTTGACGGGCACTTCTATTACCTGCGCTACCCGCTCGTCCATCAGCCCACCAACCCGGGCGATCCGCTGGACACCGAGCCGGTGACATGGGGAGAACTGACCGCCCGGGGCTGCCCCGGCGCAGACGCCCATCCCCAGGACGAACCGGCCTGGATCACCGTCGCCACCACCCGCCCCGAGACGTACCTCGGCGACACCGCCGTCGCCGTCAACCCCGCCGATCCGCGGGCGCACCCGCTTCGAGGGCTGTTTGTGCAACTGCCCATCGTCGGGCGCGTCATCCCGGTTATCGAAGACGACTATGTCGTGATGCCCGCCCCGGACGCCGGCACCGACCCTGCCGATGACTCAGGGCCGGAGGATCCCAAGGCCCGCTACGCCACCGGGTTCCTCAAGGTCACGCCCGCCCACGATCCCAATGACTGGGAGATCGGTCGGCGTCACGACCTGCCCGTCATCAACGTGCTCGCACCCGACGGGTCGATCAGCGATCAACACGGGTGGAACGACGTCAGCGGCGCACACATCTTCGTCGGTACGAGCCGTGAGCAGGCGGCCCAACTGGTCATCCGCGAGTTCCGGGCCCGCCAGGTCGGCCCGGGCTCCTCGGAGGTGCTCCTGGAGGAGATCAAGCCCTATCGCCACAGCGTCGGGCACTCGTACCGCTCCCACGTCCCCATCGAGCCGTATCTGTCGGACCAGTGGTACGTCAAGGTCACCGACGACCGCCTGGTCGGCAGCGCCCAGCGCGCCTTGGCGCCGGAGCAGCGCACGCACGTGGGCTTGGGAGCGCCCTTTCACGACTCGCCTGGCGACGGGGATTTGCGCTTCTTCCCCGACCGCTATGCACGAAACTATGAATCCTGGCACGACAACCTGCGAGACTGGTGCATCAGCCGGCAACTCTGGTGGGGGCACAGGATCCCGGTCTGGCGGAACGAGTCCCTTTCCGGTCCGCCGGAGGAGTTGGACCGGTTTCGTGACCAACTCGCTCGCTGGCAGGAGCAGGGCCGAATCTGGAGGATAGATCGCGGAGGACGGGATCCGCAGTACGAGGATCCCAACATGGCGATGGCGGACTTCCCGCAGTTCTTCATTTGTGTTCGAGACGCGTCCGACGACGAGATCATCGACGAGTTGGAACGCCGGGGCTACGAGCAGGATCCCGACGTCCTGGACACGTGGTTCAGTTCCGCCCTCTGGCCGCTGAGCACGCTGGGCTGGCCCGACGCCGGGGCCGCCGCCCGCCAGACCGGAATCGACGACTTCCCCGACCTGCTTGGCGCGTTCAACCCGACCGATGTTCTATGCACCGCCCGCGAGATCATCACGCTCTGGGTTTCGCGCATGGTGATGTTCAATCGCTACTTCCTCTCTCCTTCTTCCTCTGATCCTTCCGACGGGCGAGACGCCCGTCCCACCAGAACAGCAGAGGGCCAGTTCACCCCCGGCCGCCTCCCCTTCCGCGACGTCTTCATCCACGCCATGATCCAGGACGGGCAGGGACGCAAGATGAGCAAATCCCTGGGCAACGGCGTGGACCCGCTGGACATCATCCACTCCCACGGCGCCGACGCCATGCGCTACACCCTCTGCCACATGACAACGCAGACCCAGGACGTGCGCATGCCCGTCGAGCCCGATCCGGAAACGGGGCGCAACACCAGCCCGAAGTTCGACATCGGCCGAAACTTCGCCAATAAACTCTGGAACGCCACCCGCTTCGCCCTGGGCATCCTCTCCTCCCCTTCTTCCACCACTCATTCCCCCGGTGGCACGGGCGACCCGCCCGTGTCTTCCCTCTCCCTTGCCGACCGCTGGATTCTCTCACGCCTCGAGCATGCACTGGACGCGATCAATGACGCGATGGAAAACTACCAGTTCAGCCAGTACGCCCAAGTCTGCTACGACCTGCTCTGGCGGGACTTCTGCGACTGGTACCTCGAAGCGATCAAGCCCACGGTTTCAAGCGATCCCCGTCAGCGGACGGTGCTCCGCTGCGTGCTGGACGCGATCCTCCGCCTGATTCACCCGATCATGCCCTTCATCACCGAGGCGCTCTACGAACGCCTCGCCTCGATCCCCGCCCCGACGCTGCCCGTCATCGAGCTGAGCGCCCCGCGTTCGCACGGGCTGCTCTGCACAGCCGGCTGGCCCGTGTTTACGCAGCCGTGCACCGACGAGCACGCGGAACGGCTCTTTGATCGGGTTCGCCTGCTCGTGGCCGCGATCCGCGAGGTCCGCGCCAGTCATAACGTCCCGCCGCGCCGCCGGATCGTCCTGCACATGGATGCCGATCTGGCGAGCGAACTGGACGGTTCGGACAGGCTGCTCAAGACGCTCGCGGGCCTGGACCGGATCACCAGCACGCCCCCAAGCGAACCGAGCGTGGCGTTCGCGTTCGAGTCCGTCCAGTGCCACCTGAGCGACCTGGCCGAGGCCGTCGATCACGACGCCGAGCGCCGACGCATGGAGCAGCGCATCGAGGAACTTGACCGGACCATTGCCGCTCTGGAGCGGCGCCTGGCCAATCCCGGGTACATCGCCAAGGCCCCGGCGAACCTGGTCCAGCAGACCAGGGACCAGCTCGCCCAGGCCGGGGAAGATCGCCGCGCCGCCGAGGCCGCCCTGGAGCGCCTCGGGTGACCCCCCGCCCCGCCGGGCCTGTGCGGCTTGCAGCGATCGCACTCGTGGTCCTCTCCGGATGTGCCGCGACCGACGATCACCCCGCCGCGCCCCCCACCAGCCAGCCCGCGCCCGCTGCCGCTCGATCGGTCCAGCGAACGCGGCTCCTGGGAGTGGACGGCTCTCTGATCCGAACGCGAACATGGAAGATCACGACCACCATCGACGATCCCCTGACCATCACACGCCTGCCCATCTTCCTCGACGCCGCGTACCGCCAATACACGAGCCTGTTGGGTCCGCTGCCTGACCCGCCACAGAAACTCGACGTGTACATTCTTTCCGATCGCCGGCAGTGGGCCCTGCTCACCCGCCAGTTGATGGGCGACCGCGCCGACACATACCTTCGCATCGACAGGGGCGGTTTCGCGGCCGACGGGCGATCCGTGCTCTATGACATCGGTCAGCCGGGCCTGTTCTCCGTCGCCGCTCACGAAGGCTGGCACCAGTACACCCAGCGGGCGTTCGGGCGATTCGGCCTGCCGATCTGGCTCGAGGAAGGCATCGCCACCTACATGGAGGGCTTCCGCTGGCGGCGCGATGATCCGACGCGGCCCGATTTCCTGCCGTGGGGCAATATCGAGCGATTCGACCAACTCCGCGAGGCGGTGGCGACGGAATCGCTGCTCGCGCTGCCCGACCTACTGGACACGACGCCCCGCCGCCTCATCGATACATCCATGGCCGGCGCGCTCAGCTACTACGCCCAGGTCTGGGCGCTGACGCACTTTCTCCGCGAGGGCGCCGGCGGGCGATATCGGCAATCCCTGGATCGCCTGGTCGGCGACGCTGCCTCGGGGCGCCTGCCGCGCGTGCTCTACGCACGCATGGGACCGGCCCGGGCACGACGGGCGCTGCGCGAGCGACGCGGGCCCGGCGTCTTCCAGGCCTATTTCAACGCGGACCTCGCCCAAGCGAACCTGGAATACACCCGGTTCGTCCACCGCATCGTGCGCACCGGATCGCGAGACCTGGTGGCACGCGGTGAATCACCGATCTTCGGCGCCGCCGGACCCTGATCCCCCCGGAGCCCGGGCAGAGACGGAATCTCGCTCACGAACGCGCCCCGGATCCGAAGTGATCCCGTCGAATCGGGGTGGGCGGCGTCCGCCTCCGGCGGCCTTGCCCACGGTTGCTGACGACGAGCCGTCCGGGCCCGATCCGGCCACAGATACCATGGCCTCAGTCGAAAGAACAAATCACAATGGGTATCACGCTTTCACGAACCCCCGGCCTTGGATTCCCGATCCGCAAACCCCTCGATGGCCAGTTCCAGCACGTAGGGCTCACCGGACTGTAGAGCCTCCGGAGGAACCAGCGGCAGCCGATGTCGCGCGACCTCGCCCCCGTCGGCGTCGGACTCGACCCGATCCCAGTCGCCCCGCGTGAACCGGAACTCCAGCGGCGTTGCGTTCCCATCGGGCGTGAGCAGGATCTGCCAGCGTCCGTCCGGGCGGCGGGCCAGTCGCCTCGCCGCCGGGTTCCAGCGGTCGTGATTCGTACTCAGGTAGAGCCCCTCGCGCTCGTTGCACAGCCCGGTCCGGTCCTCGACGATCAGCAGCACCCCCGCAGCATGACGCTCCAGCGCCCGATCCGAACCGGCCCGCGATGATTCGGCCCGAGTGCCGGAAACCTCTCCCAGGGTTCGGCGAGCCTCTCGATCCAGACTCTGGGCGATGAGCACCACGAGCAGGGTTAGGACCGCCAGCGGCGCCAGCAAGAACAGCGTCAGGGCCATTCGCTGCGGACGATTCATCGGCGCAACGGTAGGAGCCGTGAGCCACCGAGTATGACGCCAATCGTTCACCCCGTCGTCGGGTTCATGTGGGCCTGCCGTCCATCGTGATCGCCGCCAGGCCCGGCTGGGCCGACGATCCCCGCGCGAAGATGGGGCGGCGGCACCAACTCCGACCCGTCTCGGGGCGAAACACGAGCCACCAGGCAAACAGGGCGGTGCTGATCGCGTGGCTCACCATCGGGAAACCTGCGGGGAGCACGGCGCTGAGATCGACCAGCGCTCCGCGGGCGCCGGTCGCCCCGAACCCCACCAGCGCCGGGATGGTGTACCAGTAGTAGCACGCGACCGCCGACGCCGCGAAGACCCGCGTCAGCCGCGTCCGATGCTGCGCCGTGAGCGCCAGACGCACGACCAGGTAGATCGCCAGCGTCACCATCATCGCCCCGATCGGCAGCCCGTACGCCCGCCCCAGGTGCGACCACCCCTCCGGACCCGTGTAGTCGCCAACCTGGAACCAGCCCCAGACGAAGCCAGGAAAGCCCCCCGCCATGAGCATGCCGGCGACGGTGTGCCATTGCGTCAGGTTCGCGCCCAGCGGATCCATGCCCGGCGTGGAATCGGGACAGACCCCGACGCAGCGCTCGCATCGGTCGCAGTGCATGTTGGACACCGTCACGCCGGGACGTGAGCCGTAGAGCGTCTCGACCGGCAGGACCGGGCACAGCCCAGAGCACCACCCACTTTTGCCCTCGAAAAGGCTCCCGAGGACGGCCGCCACGATCGTCACGCCCATGAGCAGACCCGCTGTCAGGATTCCATTCGTGTCCAGCACCACGTGCCGGAGCGGAACCAGAATCAGGAGCAGGACCAACGAAAAGAAGAAGAACCTCCCCTGCCACGCTGGACCGAGCCGCCACCGCTTGAAGTGCCTGCGTCGCAGAAGGTTCGCCGAGGTCGCCAGCGGGCAGATATTCCGCCAGATCCCCGGCGCGAAGACGAGCAGCGCCGGCGCCGAGGCGATCAGGACCCGCCACAGCGCCGACAGCCCGAATCGGGGACGAATCATCAGCGCCAGCACGACTCCCAGACCAACGAGCCACAGAACGGCCTGGGCACGTCGCCAGCCAGCGCCCGACTCCAGTTCAGGCTCCTGATTCGACCGCCGCTGCGACCCCCTGTGTCTCGTGCGCATCATCGACCCTCACGGCACCCGCAGCGATCCGTCCCGGTGACTCGGGAACAACGACCACGATAACAGATTCATTCATCTGTTATTGGGTTTTCGTGAGGAACTTTCGGCTCCCCCTCCCCCGCTTCGTCGCGGAACGTCGCGCAGCCCGCCTCCGCCCGCTGGATCGGTGCCCCCGCGACCCCTTGCCCCTCCCCAGTTCGCCACGCGCTCAGCCGGCGTAGTTCCGGGCAACCTGGTCCCAATCAATCACGTTCCACCACGCGGCGATGTAGTCCGGGCGGCGATTCTGGTACGTGAGGTAGTAGGCGTGCTCCCAGACGTCCAAGCCGAGAATCGGCCGACCCGAGCAGCCCGCGATTGCCTCTCCCATCAGGGGATTATCCTGGTTGGCGGTCGAGCAGATCGCCAGGGAGCCGTCTCGAACCACGAGCCACGCCCAGCCCGAGCCGAATCGGCCGGCCGCAGCGGCGGCAAACTGCTCGCGGAACGCATCCAGCGATCCGAACGCCGAGTCGATCGCTCCCGCCAGATCTCCCATGGGCGCTCCGCCCTTGCCCGGGCCCATGACGGACCAGAACAGGCTGTGATTCGCGTGCCCGCCCGCGTTGTTCCGAACCGCAGTTCGGCTCTGCTCGGGCACGTCGGCGAGATTGGCGATCACCTCCTCGACGGGCCGATCCGCCCACGCGGTTCCCGCCAGAGCCGCGTTCGCTTTCGCGACGTACCCCGCGTGGTGCTTGTCGTGGTGAATCTCCATCGTCCGGGCATCAATATGCGGCTCGAGGGCGTTGAAGGGATATGCCAGCGGGGGAAGTTCGTATGCCATCTTGATCCTCCAGACCAAATGAAAACACCAGGTTCCATGCCAAAACTGGCCACGTGTTCGTGGACCGTCCGCAAAAACCTCGCCCACGGCTTGCGATCCAGCCGAGGGCCTGTATACTGGTCCCCCTTCGAGTCGTGCGGCCTCGGTGGGGGGAACCCGGACGTGTTCCGAGGATATTCGGACCTTCGCCGCCCGTCAACCTCCGTTGCGCGACCCAGAACGCCGCCCTCGGAGGGGTGGGGAGAGAGCGTGTGATTCTGGAGCCCTCTGCGGCAGGTCGATCCTGCCGTCGGCATGGGGAGTTCGTCAAGACGAAGAGCCAAGGGGAAGAAACCGAGAAAGATTCTCGTTCCCATCCGAAACAAGTTGAATGCACCGGCGTATCACTGATCGGACGGAGAGCGGGGACAAGGGCGTACCGTGCGTGCAAGGCCGTCGTGGGGAAGAACAGCTCTTCTGGTCTGAGAGTCAGGATTTCGATCGGGCCATGTGAGGGGCGCGTATCCCAAAGCACGATTCAGGGCCGATCGGTCGGCCCGGTGGTGACGGACGGGTGTCGGGAACCGGATCTGGCGGACCCGGCAGGGAACTGGCGAAGGCCCATGTGTTGGACCCGGGCTGGTCGGACGACGATGGGCAGTACGATAGGAATATGGTAGGATTGGGTCGCATGAACAGTGCACGAGGCAACAAGCCGAGTCCTCTTGAGCAGGTGCGTCGTCGGCACCGCGTTCGGGTGTCGACGGGATCGGCTCGGGCGGGTTCGTCCAAGCGGGTGACCCGTCGGCTCAGCGCCGCCGACGAACGGCTGCTCAACCACATCATGTCGCGCGAGCAGGACTTCATCGACAGTGAGGAGTTCCGCGCGAGCAACGCAGAACGGAAGATCTACGAGCAGGCCCCCGAGATCGCCAAGCCCGATACGAGTTGGTACCACCCGGTGATGGACGACATCTCCTCGGCCCGCTCGCGGACGATCAAGAGCGCCCAGCAGGTGATCCTGACCGGGGCCGAGGAAAAGGTTCTGTTCCACCAGTTCAACTACGCCCGATTCCGCGTGCTCAACCTCCAGAAGGCGGTCTGGCAGACCCCCGCGGGCAAGCCCAGCGCCGAGCAGGGTACGGAAATCCTCCGCTGGTATCGCACCGCCGAGCAGATCCGCGAGCAGATCGCCGAGACCAACCTGGCCCTGGTGCTGGCGATGGCCAAGCGGACGCGGATGAGCGAGGTGGACTTTGCCGACCTGGTTTCCGAGGGGAACATGGCGCTGCTCCGCGCGGTCGACAAGTTCGACGCCGGGCGCGGGTTCAAGTTCAGCACCTATGCCTGTCGGGCGATCCTCAAGGCGTTCAGCCGCCAGGGGATGAAACTGAGCAAGTACCGCCAGCGGTTCCCGACCGACTTCGACCCCAAGCTGGAGAAGTCCAACTTCCTGGAGACGAAGCGGGCCGATTTCGAGAAGGACGCCGCCGACGAGGTCAAGCGGATCGTCATGGAGAACCAGGCGGAACTCACCGATGTCGAGCGGACGGTCATCGAGCACCGCTTCGGGCTCGAATCCGGGGGCGGGGAGAAGCCCATGACGCTCGAGCAGGTGGGCCAGATCATCGGCGTCACCAAGGAACGGGTCCGCCAGATCCAGAACAAGGCCATGGACAAGATCCGCGTCCAGCTCGAGGCGGGGTTCCTCGGAACAGGGGAGCACGAGGAAGAGGACGAGGACGGCGAGCCCAACGAAGCGGCATCGCTGAACTGATCCGACGGACCGACCTTCAGTCTGCGAATCCCCCATGGGCTCCGCCTCGGAGCGGGGTCCATGTCTTTCCCCGTGCAACACCTCACCCGGCCCCATCACCGGGCTCCAGCGACACCCACGCCCGCCGACCCGGGCGGGCATTTCGCCACTTATCGGATGAGCCCGGCCCCGATTGGGCCCGGCACGCAACCAACACGAGCCCATCGGCGAATCGAAGGCGTCCAGACCATTGTCGCGGGCGACCGATCCGGCCGATCGGCCCGGACCCCGCGGGGGAGAATCCCGCGACCAAGGTTGCCGCGAGCGGGAACAGAACCGAGGCGGGAAGGGTTCACCCCATGGATCGCCGCGGCGGTCCAAGGCGACTACCCTAGAACCCCTAGGCGCAGGGCACACCCGCGGCGTGTGCCGGCGCAGAGGCGAGACTCGAATGACCACCATGACCGTATCGACCGACACGCCGAGCGAGCCGAACCCCACGGGACACGTTGCGTCGGATCCGGGCGCGAAGCACGATCCGCACGCAACGCGATTCGGGGACTTTCTCAAGGCGTGCATCAAGAACAAGGCGACGGACCTGCACATGAAGACGGGTGAGCCCCCGAAGCTGCGGATGCGGGGCGCGCTCAAGCCGCTCAACGCGCCGAAGATCACCCGCGAGGAGTTCGTCGCGATCGCCAAGAACGTGCTCTCCGAGGAGCAGTTCGCGGACCTGCACAAGTTCGGATCGGTGGACTTCGCCTATGACTACGACGATGCCAATCGTTTCCGCGTCAACCTGTTCCAGGCCCGCGGGAAGCTCTCGATCGCCGCGCGGCTGATCACGAGCAACATCCTGCCCTTCGAGGGGCTCCATCTGCCGCCGGTCATGGCGGACATCGCGATGCAGCCGCAGGGGATCGTGCTGCTGTGCGGCGTGACCGGTTCGGGCAAGTCGACAACGATCGCGTCGATGATCGACTACGTGAACCAGCGCAAGCCGATCCACATCGTCACGATCGAGGACCCGATCGAGTACATCTTCACCGACAAGAAAGCGACGATCAATCAGCGTGAGATCGGGATCGACTGCATGGACTTCAAGATCGGGCTTCGCGCGCTGGTGCGCGAGGATCCCGACGTGGTGCTCATCGGCGAGATGCGCGACGCCGAGACGTTCGAGGCTGCGTTGATCGCCGCGGAGACCGGGCACCTGGTCTACGGAACGATCCACGCCTCGAGCACGACGCAGACGTTCAGCCGGATCTACGGGCTGTTTCCGAGCGAAGAAATCCCGCAGATTCGCAAGGTGCTCGGCTACCAGATGCGGGCGTTCGTTTACCAGAAACTCCTGCCCACGCTCCACGAGGACATCTTCCGCATCCCGGCGATCGAGATCCTGATCAACGACTCGGTCGTCCAGAAGCACATCCTCGACGGACGCGAGGGCGAGCTGCGCCAGTACCTCAACTCGGTCGAGGCGGTGGAGGCCGGGATGATCGACTTCAACGCCGCCCTGGTCAAACTGGTCGAGGACGAGTACATCCACATGCGGGTCGCCATGGAGTCCTCGCCGAACGTGGACGAGTTGATGATGCGTCTGAAGAAACTGGGATAGGGCGTGGAACGGACCGGTCCCTGCGCGGATTGCGCCGGCGTGCGAGGCTGTGGGTGGCGGGCCTATCCTCTTGCTTTCCCGTCCCGATGCCGCTCGCGGGGCGGTCTGGCTTGGATCCGGAGGCAACCTCGCCAATGCAACTGAGTCCCGTCCTGCACCTTCCCGCCGCGTTCGCCTCGGCCCCTTCCGGGTCGATGCTCTTTGGCGAGGGCCTCCAGTTGGTTTCCTGGTGGAAGCCGCTGGTGCTGCTGCTGCCCCTGCTGGGGTGGCTATGGTTTATTTCCGCCGTGCTGGACAAGCACGCGGCCCGATTCCACCTGGGACGGCAGAAGTGGAACCTCATCAATCTGGTCGTCGGCTTCGTGGCGGTCATCGGCTCGGTGCTGCTCCCGGTTCCGGGGGCGCTGGGGGTCTGGGCGTCGTTCGGGCTGCTTGTGGTGGTGTTCACCGCCGACGTTCTAATCTTCGTCACGATCGCCAACCGCGATCCGCGCGTGCCCGAGGCGCACCATCTCCGAATCGATCTGACTTCGCTCAAGGAAGCGAGAACGGCGCGGGCCTCGGCCAAACTCCAGGGCAAGGCCTCCCTCGTGATCCGGGGCCCGGACGGGGTCACGATTGACCCGCCCGAGAAGGAAACGCCCGAGTTTCAGGTCCGGGTGGCGGCCGAGGCGCTGTTCATCAACGCGATGGAGGCGCGGGCCTCGCAGGTGCAACTGCTCCCAACGGGCAAGGACAACGCCTACGTGGTGCAGTTGCTCGTGGACGGCGTGCGACAGCGGGCAGACGCCCTGCCCGCGGCCGACGCGATACGCGTGATGGACTTCTGGAAGGCGGCAGCCAAACTCGACACCCAGGATCGCCGTCGCAAACTCACCGGGAAGGCCGTAGTCGGTGAAGACGCGATGGCCCGGGAGGTGCGAGTCGAATCGATCGGCACCTCGGCGGGGATGCGGCTGACCATGGCGTTCGACGTGAGCAAGGCGGTGGACATCCCCGCCGACGATCTGGGGCTCATCCACACGCAGATGGAGGAACTCAAACGGATCGCCGAGGACGCCCTGGGCGTGGTTCTGGTGGCTGCCCCCCCCGGCAACGGGCTGAGCACCACGCTCTATGCGGTCTCCCGACTGCACGACGCGTACACGTGCAATGTTCAGACGGTGGAGACGGAGGTGCTTCTGGCCCTGGAAGGCGTGCGTCAGAACCTGTTCGATCCCCTCAAGGAAGGGGCAGAGCACGCCACGCTTGTTCGATCCATCCTCCGGCGGGATCCGGACGTGGTGATGGTGGCCGATGTGATGGACGACGCAACGGCCCTGGAATGCACACGGGCGGACCAGGAACGGACGCGCACCTACCTCGGGCTCAGGGCCGACAGCGCCCTGCGCGCCATCCAGGTGTGGACGAAGCGGGTGGGGCAGGCGGAGCCGGCCTCGCGGGCATTGCACGGCGTGATGGCCCAGCGTCTGCTGCGCCGGTTGTGCACCAACTGCCGCGTGCCCTACCAGCCCGCTCCGGACATGCTCAAGAAACTGGGCCTGCCCGTGGACAAGGTCAAACAACTGTTCAAGAAGGGCGGGCAGGTGATGATCAAGAACAAGCCCGAGGTCTGCCCGATGTGCAGGGGGGCGGGCTATTTCGGGCAGACCGGCATCTTCGAGGTGTACCAGATCGGACCCCCGGAGCGGGATCTTGTCGGCGCGGGTGATCTGGCCGCCCTGCGCGCCGAGTTGCGAAAGAAGCGACTCCCGTCTCTGCAACAGGCGGCGCTGCGAAAGGCCATCGAGGGCGTGACCAGCGTCGAGGAAGTGATCCGTGTGACGTCGCCGCCGAAGAAAAAGCCCCCGGCCGCCCCCAAGGCGACCGCCAAACCCCCTGCCGTGGCCTAGGGCGCGGGAACCCGGCGCCCGATCGACTCGTCAAACAACCCGGGACCATCACCGGGCGGACCAGCGAGGAATCCACCGCCATGATCATGAACCTGTTGGCCATCGTGTTCGTCGGCATCATCGCGTGGATCTGGCTCTACCGCGGGTTTTTCTCGTCGCTGCTGAACATGGTGTGCGTGATCATCGCGGGCGAGTTCGCCTTCGCGTTCTGGGAGCCGATCTCGCTGATGATCCTCGAGCACGCGCCCAAGCAGGGATTCCTGCGTTTCATCGGGGGGGCCGCCTGGGGGCTGGGTCTTGCGCTCCCGTTCGCTGTTTCCCTTGCGGTCCTCCGCCTGGCGACGGACTCGATCATCCGTTCCAACGCCGCCCCGGATGACACGAGCAGCGCGGTGGGCGGGGCGGCCTGCGGCGTGGTCTCGGGCGTGATCGCGACGGGCATCCTGGTCCTGGCGGCCCAGTGCCTCCAGCTTCCCGTCAAGTTCATGGGCTATCAGCCGCTGGACTGGGCAAGCAACGGCAGCCTCCAGCGAACGAGCAAACTCTGGGTTCCCGTGGATCGCATCACGGCCCGGTTCTACCAGAGGCTCTCGCGAACGACGTTCAGCAGCGCCAACCCGCTTGCCACGTACTACCCGGACCTTGACATCGTGCCCACGAGCCTGCGGATGACCTACGGGGAACTGCGTCTGGGCGAGGCACGCAACACGATGCTCCCCGAGGACGGGCAGGTCATCGGGCGGTACACCGTCGCCGGCGACGGATCGATCTCGGTGCCTGATCTGCTGACCGACGCCTTCGGCACGCAGAACGCGACGGACCTGGACGGGCAGCCGTACCCGCCCAACTCGCACATCGAGGGCATCGTCTTCAGATTCAACGCCGGCGCCAGGGAGAAGCGCGGGCAGGTCATCGTGATGAACAGCCAGGTGCGCCTCGTCGCCGTGTCCACAGCCGAGGGCGCCGAGCCCAAGACGCTCTTTCCGGTGGCGGCCGTCTCGATCAGCGACGCCCAGGAGGAGATCTACGCCCGATTCCCGTTCGACGGGCGAGAGGTTCCGATCCCGTCGCGCGGCGGGCAGACCGAGGTCAAGATGGGCTTCGAGTTCGTCATGCCGCACGGGTACGAACCGCTGGCCCTGTACGTCAAGAACATCCGCTACGACCTGGAGGGGTTCAAGCCGGCGGACTACCCCTCCCCGGGGGCCCGGGATCGGGCCGTCGTGGACGGAAGCCTGCTCATTGAGCAGATCAAGGGAACGGGCTCACTGGATCTGTCCCGCGCGGTGACGGTCAAGGTCGGCGACGCGAACCAGAGCGGAGGCGCCACGCGGGGACAGTTCCCGGACATCTGGGTTCGAAACAGTTTCCCGTTCAGGATCACACTCCAGCGCGGCAACGAGGGCGGGCTGAGCCTGGGCGCCAAGAACCGGGTCATTGACGGCACGGGCAAGATTGCCAAGAACCGCCTGCCCCAGGCCGGTCTTGACCGCGCGCTGCGGATCAACGCGTTCGCCGTGACGCCGGACACGGTCGTGGTGATCGTGGACGTGTCGCCCGGAGCGCGCTCGTCGCTCGTGGGGCGATCCGGCCAGCCCTCGGACCCGCCCCTTCTGATCGATGATCGCGGTCGGCAGTACCGCGCTTTAGGGTACGTCTATCGCGACCGGAACCTGGTCGAGATCCGCTTCACGCCGGGCCAGCCGCTGGATGGCCTGGATGACCTGCCCGGTCTGTCACGAAGCCGGGACGATCAGAACCTGGCGCTGGTCTTCCGCCCGACATTCAACGTGACGATCCAGTACTTTGCGATCGGCAACCAGGTCTTGACCGAGTACGAGGGAGGGTTGCTGCTCAAGACGCCGCAGAACTGAGCCGGATCCGGGGGCAAACCGGGCCTCGATCGGGTCGTCCCGGCCTCAGGAGGCTTGGGGCGCGTCGGGCTTGGGAGCGGTGGGCCCAGCGCTGGGCTTCTCGATCAGGTTCCCCTCGTCGTCGAACTCCATTTCCTCGCGCTCGTCCAGATCGAGTTTGCGGTCGGCGACGACCCAGAGCTTGATCGTCGCCTCGAGGTCCGCGTCGAACTTCAGCGGGATCTCGTAGGCATCGAGCCGCTTGATCGTGTGGGGCAGGCGGACCTCCCTGGGCCTGATCGGATAGCCCAGGCTGTTCAGCGCCCCGGCAATGTCCTCCTGCGTCACCGAGCCGTACAGAACGCCCAGATCGTTGCAGGACCGCTCCATCGTGATCTCGAGGCCCTCGATCTTCGTAACCATCTCCTCGCGGCGTAGGCGCAGGCGGGCCTGCTCAATCTCGGCCTGCTTGCGGCGTTCGGCGACGGCCGCGATCGCCTCGGGCGTGGGCTCGGTCGCCATGCCACGCGGCAGGAGGTAGTTCCGGGCATATCCCAGGCGGACGTCCACGACGTCCCCGACGATCCCCAGATTATCCACGTTCTCCGCCAGCAGCAGTTGAACTGTCTTGGCCATGCTTCGCTGTCCTTTCGCCGGAAAGTTGAGGAGCCGGATCGGCCCCAGCGAGCGCCCGCAGATGCACGCCGCATCATTCGGCGGCAACGATAGGCCCCCCGCATCGGATTGTCAGAACGGGATGTCGTCATCCTGGATCGGCTCGTTGCCCGGGGTCGCGCCGCTCCCCCCGGCCGGGGCGTGCTGGGGCGACTGGTCGCGGGCGGGCGGCCCGCCCTGGCGCTGGCCCCCGCCGCTGTCCACGAACTGGAAGGTGTCCACCACCACTTTGAGCTTTGACCGGTTGTTGCCCTGCTGGTCCTGCCACTGGTCGAGCCGAAGACGACCCTCGATGAACACGGGGCGGCCCTTGCTCAGGTACTGGCTCATCACCTCGGCCGTGCGGCCCCAGGCCTCGCAGTCAACGAAGGTCGTCTCCTCCTGCTGCTGCCCCTCCTGGTTGCGCCAACGCCGATTGACGGCGATCCCGATGTTCGCCACCGGCCGATTGCTCTGCGTGTACTTCAACTCGACGTCCCGCGTCAGGTTCCCCATCAGCAAGACCTTGTTGTAACTGCCTGCCATGTCGTTCTCCCTGATCGAGGCTGGCGATCCCGCGGTGCGCAGAGCCTAGCAGGCCGACCCGCACCGGGCCAATCGGACACCGAACGCGAAACACGCCTGATCCGCCCCGCCCACGGCGAGCCATTGCCTGTGGGTGCCGAGGGGGAACCCGCGGGCGCAGGAATCCATCCGAGTCCGTCTTCTCACCCTTCGGTCGTGCTCTGGGCCGGCTCGGGGCGGGTCGGCTCGGGCCCCTTGTCCTGCGCGGGTGTTGAATCCGCGGCCGGCGCCGTCGGCGCTTCGGACGCGGCTGGTGCGTCCGGCGCCGGTTCGTCTGGCTTGGCAGACGCGGGCGCGCCAACGCTCACCCCGCGTGAATGACCACGATCGCGCTTTTGGGCCGCCTGCTCCGAACGCAGACGCGCCTCGACCTCCAGTTCCTGGCGGGCGTCGGCGGCCTGCATCTCCTCCTCCGTGAGATGGTCGGCACGAAGGATCAACGTGCGCAGGATCGTCTCGGACAGGTTGCACTCGTGCTCGATCTGGCGGATCGCTTCCGTGGGGATGCGGGCATAGGCCAGGATATACAGCCCCCGCTTGTGCTTGGCGATCTCGTAGGCGAGGCGGCGCTCGTCCCATTTCCGCATCGCGATCACCTGCCCGCCCGCCCGACAGAGGATGTCGTTGACGTGGGCCACCGTCTCGCCCAGGGCGGCGCCGGCGGCCTGCCCGACCAGGAACATCACCTCGTACGCGTGGTGTTGCGCGGTCTCACTCATCAGTCGTGCCTTTCTTCAACCGGGCCCGTTCCGGCCCGTGCTCACTTTCGTACCTCATTGCTCGGATCCCATATCGCTGCCGTCCTTGCCCATCCATCCCGGATGCACCGGCCCCGATCGTCCGGAACCTTCCGGCTCCGATACATCGGGTGGGGGTGTGTTGCGCTCGTTGAACCGATTCATCGCGGTCTGGATGCCGTCGGTGATGAAGACCTCCGCGGCGTCGGCGGCCCGCTCCAACGACGGGTCCAGGTGTTCCTTCTGCTCGGGGGTGAATCGGCCCAGCACGTAGTCCGCCTGATCCATCTCGGGCGCCTTGGGGCCCACGCCGATGCGCACCCGCGGATAGCCCCCGGTCCCCAGCGCCCGCTCGATGTCGGCCAGTCCGTTGTGCCCGCCGGCACCACCCGAGGCCCGACAGCGGATCATCCCCACCGGAAGCGCGATGTCGTCCACGATCACCAGCAGATCCCGGGCAGGATCGATCTTGAAAAACCGAGCCGCCTCGGCGACCGACAGCCCCGAGCGGTTCATGTAGGTCGTCGGCTCGACCAGCAAGCAGCGGCGGCCGTCAATCGGCACCTGCACGGTGGAGGCGTGGAATCGGCCCTGCCATCGCTGGCCCGGCCCGTGGCGATCGTGCAGCAGGTCCACGACGCGGTAGCCCACGTTGTGCCGCGTCCGCTCGTAACGCGTTCCCGGATTGCCCAGCCCGACGATCACCTTCATTGCTCCAAATCCCGGCCCGGTTCCTCGCCTGCCTCAGGACGACGTGCCCTCGGGCTTCTCGTCCGGCTCGCCGACCTTCTCGGGCGCCCCGGCGTCCTCCGCCTGGACCTCCTCCTCCTCGGCGCTCTTGTCCGCCCCCTGGATCACGATGTGCGCCACCATCGCGCTCGGCTCGGTGAGCAGGCGCATGGTGGGCAGGGGCAGGGGCACTTCCCCTGCGGTCAGGGTCCGCCCCAGGTCCACGTCCGTCACGTCCAACTCGATGTATTCGGGAAGGTTCGTCACGAGGCATTCGATCTCGATCTCACTGAGCCCGTGCATCATCACGGCCCCCGCGTGCTTGAGCCCGACCGCCTCTCCGATCGTGCGGATCGGTACCCGCACGCGAACCAGCTCGTCGATGCTCACGCGGGCCAGATCCACGTGGATCACGTTCGTTCCAAGGTAGTCGTACTGGAGATCCTTGAGCAGGACCATCTGCTTCTCTTCGGTTCCGTCCATGGCCAGTTGGAAGACCTTGTCCCCGCGATGGATCTGGTCCATCGTCTCTCTGGCATCGAGTGTGATCGGCACCGGGTCCTGCTTGTGACCGTAGATGATCGCGGGCAGCCCGCCGCCGGCACGGATGCGCCGGGTGTGGCGCGATCCCAGTCGCTGGCGGGGCTTGGCTGAAAGTACCGGTGAGTGCTCGTGCATGGTGTCGCTCCTGCGATGGTTTCAGGTGTGGTTCTCGTGAATGCCCGGCTCAGCGCTTGGCCCCTGCGGTGCGCCGGAAGAGCGCGCTGACGGACTGGTTGTTGTGAATGCGATAGATCGCGTCGCCCAGCAGCGGGCTGACGCACAACTCGACGAGTTTGTCCTTGATCGGTTCGGCGCGATCGCCCTGGGGGACCGTGTTGGTCGTGACGATCCTGGAGATCGGGCTGGCAGCCAGACGATCCATCGCCTCGCCGACGAACACGCCGTGGGTGGCGGCGGCGATGACGTCGCGCGCCCCGGCATCCATGACCAGGCGGGCGGCCTGACAAACCGTCCCCGCCGTGGAGATCATGTCGTCGACCATGATGACCGTCTTGTCCTTCACCGACCCGATCAGGTGCCCGGTGGCCACCTCCGACCCGCTCAGGCGCCGCTTGTTGATGATGGCCAGGTCCGCGCTCAGCAGGTTGGCAAAGCCCTCGGCCACCTTCACGTTGCCCACGTCCGGGCTGACCATGCACAGATCGCCCAGCCCGTCGCGAACCGACGCGAAGTAGTCCAGGAAGATGGGCGTGGCCTGGAGGTGATCCACGGGGATGTCGAAGAACCCCTGGATCTGGGCCGCGTGCAGGTCGATCGCCACGACGCGGTCGGCCCGGGCCACCGCGATGAGGTTGGCGACCAGTTTGGCCGAAATCGGAACCCGCCCGGCATCCTTTCGATCCTGCCTCCCGTAGCCGAAGTAGGGCATCACGACGGTTACATGCCACGCCGAGGCCCGTTTGAGGCAGTCGAGCGTGATGAGCAGTTCCATGAGGTTGTCGTTGACCGGATCGCAGGTGGAGAGGATGAGGTAGCAGTCGCGCCCGCGCACGTCCTCCTCGACGGTGACGAAGATCTCCCCGTCGGGGAACGTGGACGTCCGAGCGTCGCCAAGGGGGATGTCCAGGCGGTGGCAGATCCGCTGGCTCAACTCCTTGCTGTGCCGACCCGCGAAGACCCTCAGGCTGTTGTTCAGTTCGTTCGTCATCGCGCAGCCTCACTGCCGGCGCCCGCCCGGCTCCGATAGAGCCGATCCACGGCGGCCAGATCCTCGGGCGTGTTGATCGAGAGCACGTCCTGCGGCGCGACCGCCTCGACAACCTCGACGGGCTCGCCCGCTTCGAGCATCAGCCCCGGCACGTCCGTCAGGTAGTACTCGCCGCTGACCGGATCGCGATCAATCCGCCCGAGCGCGTCGAACAGGCGGCCCGCATCGAAACAGTAGTAGCTGGGGTTGACCTCGCAGATCGCCCGCTGATCGGGCGTGGCGACCTTCTCCTCGACAATTGCCCGGAAGCGCCCCGCCCCGTCGCGAACAATCCGCCCGTATCCGCTTGGATCGTCCACCACAGCCGTGGCCAACGTCGCCGAGGCGCCCCGCTCACGATGGCGAGCCAGGAGCGTGCGGAGGGTCTTGGGCCTGATGAGCGGCCCGTCGCCGCAGAGAACGAATACGGGGCGACCCGGCTCTGGCGGGGGCAGCACGCGCCGGGCGCACAGGACCGCATGACCGGTCCCGAGTTGCTCGTCCTGCACCGCCAGGTCCACCGGCAGGTCGCCCAGCGCCGCCCCGACACGATCCTTGCGATACCCGACCACCGCCACTACGCGCTCGCATCCGGCTGACAGGCACGCCTCCACGACCGCGCAGACCATCGCCCGCCCGCCGACCTCGTGGACGACCTTGGGCAGGTCCGACCGCATCCGCGTGCCCTTGCCGGCAGCGAGGATGATCGCCCAGGGTTTGGGCGCCGGGTTGGTCTGGTCGGTGGGAACGGTCATCGTCACTCTCTGGTCGGGGTCATTGCCTGGTCGGGCATGCCGAACCGCGGCTGGCAGGCGGGAAGCGAGAGAAAGGCTACCCGGCCAGGGCTCGAACCTGGACTGGCAGGACCAAAACCTGCTGTGCTGCCTATTACACCACCGGGTACCGGCGATCGATTGATGGAAGATGCTTTTGGCGCTGGCGTCTCGCTGCCGCGTCCCGACGATCGGAACGGGATCTGGGCCCAAACGCGGCCCGCCCCTTCGCCGACCATCGACGAACACTCGGCAGCGGCCGCGGCACAACTCGCCCCGCCCATCGGCGGGACTTGGAGCTGGACCTCCCTGGTGCCGCGACGACGCGATGCGCCGTGTCGCGGGAGACCCATGACCGCGCCTCGGCTCGCCCCGCTCAGGGGTTCGCGTCCGTCACGGTCGGCTCCGCGGATCGGCTCAAGTATAGACCGGGCAACGGGGCGTCATTCGCCCGGGACCGGATCCTGCCCGCCCGTCTCCTCGTCCTCGAGCGTGTCCTCCCCGTCCTGAGCCGTCGCGTCGCGTGTGAACAACTCGTAACAGGTGGCCAGGAGCCCGACCAGCGGAAACCTGGCGTTTGGAAACGGGCTGGGGCCGAGGCGCCGAAGAAACGGGTGGGAGACCTCCGGCGGCTCGATGGGCAGATCGATCCGCTCCAGGCCTTCGGCCCGCCGCCAGAAGGCCGCCGGATCGGGCTCGAGCGGTAGCACCGGATCGTTGGCCCCCTCCAAGTGCGGGGTGTAGACAGGGACCTCGGCGTGGACGGACGTCGCCGCGGCCCGCCCCTCGCGCAGCCGCTGGACCAGTTCCTCTCGATCCATCCCGCGCAATCGCAGCAGATCCCACGGATCCTGGGCCAGACGCTGGGCGACCAGCAGCAGGACACAGCACACGTGCGGACACCATCGGTCCGAGACCGCGCACGAGCAGTTCGGCTCCAGATCCCCCGCCGGGTCCGGCATCAGGCGCAGCCCGCGCGACTCGAGTTGCTCGATGAATCGCTCGCTCAGTTCGCCGGCTATTGCCCGGGCGGCGTGGACGGCTGCCGAGCCCATCTGCGCGATCACCTCGATCCATTGTTCCGGCGAGAGCGTCCTGGTCTCGACCACGACACGGCAAGGCCGGGAAGCCAGACCCTGAACACGGGCCGTGATCCGGCCCGGGTCGATGGACAGTTCGATCGCCTGCCCGCGCTGGGCGTACTCGATGCCATGCTCCAGGTCGCGAACGCTGGCAAGGGATTCGAGGATCCCCAGCCACGCCCCACCCGCCCAGTTCGCTGAGATCTGCCCGGTGTCGAGCCTGAGCCTGACCCCGTTGTGCACGCGCCGGGGCTGAATGGATCCAGGGGACCGTTTCGGCCAAGACTTGGACTGATCCACGCTCGTTCCCAGACCTGGACCCGAATCGCCGTGCCAGGCGACGGGGCCAGTCTCAAGCCTTGCCATGGCAACGGTGATTGTCCAGTTGTTCCAAGGAGCGATCTGGTCGATGCCGCGGTGGCGGTCCCCCGCTGGCCCGCCCGCCGGGATCGCCCGGCTCATCGGGCGCATGGCAACGTGACAGCCGAGGCAAAGTGTGCCACAATGCCCCGATGAACACCATGAATCGACGATCGTTCCTCGCCGCATCGGGTGTGACGGTTGCCGCGGCTGCGGTGCGGCGCGCC
>Ga0114931_10002272_pt1 | contig 24459 bp, 16 predicted proteins | sample 2SBtaG_FD_89579 | JGI IMG/M metagenome (GOLD analysis project Ga0114931, IMG submission 89579) | Deep subsurface microbial communities from Kolumbo volcano to uncover new lineages of life (NeLLi) - 2SBTROV14_V59a metaG | ecosystem: Environmental > Aquatic > Marine > Volcanic | place: Kolumbo... | reverse complement strand
GCGATGCTGGCGATGCTGGCGATGCTGGCATGGCTCGCCTCGCTCGCGCTGAGCGCCAGTTGCCGCCGTGAGACCCCTTCCCAAACAGCAGCATCCGAGGATGCAGCCCAGGACCCGCGCACCGTGGCGGTGTTCGACGGCGGTGCGGTGACCCTCGACCAGCTCGATGCCCATGTGCTCAGCCTGTCGCCGGCCGAGCGATCGGCACTCGGGTCCGAGCGGATGCCGGCGCTGGTACGGCGCCTGGCCAGCGATCACCTGCTGCTGGCAGCGGCACAAGCGGAAGGCCCCGGCGCCGCGGACGAGGCGCAGCGCGAGACGCTGATGCGCGAAGCCCTGGCCCACCAATGCCTGGTCGAGACCCTGCTGGCGCAAGAACCTCCGGCCAGCGAGCCCACCGAGGACGCGCTACGCGCGAGCTACCAGCGCCACGCGGCGACCTTTCACCGCCCCGAGCAGCGGCTGGCACGCAATATCTTTCTCAGGCGCACGCCGCAACGTGACAGCAAGACGCTCGCCGCGGAGTTGGACAAGCTGCGCGCACGGGTGCTCGAGGGCGAGAGTTTCCGGCGGCTGGCGAGTGCGGTTTCAGAGTCCGAGACCCGCCACCAAGGGGGCGAGATGGGCTGGATCCAGCGCGGTCAACTGCCGCCAGCGCTCGAAGCGATCCTCTTCGCCCTCCCCGAGCGGGTGCCCAGCGAGCCGATCATAAACCGCGACGGAGGCCATCTCTTCTGGATCGAGACCGTGCTCGAGGCACAGGATCTACGCTTTGAGGAGGCGCGCGAAGCCGTGCGCCGGCTGGTCTTCGCCGAGCGTCGCGAGCAGCGGATCGAACGCATCATCCAGCGGATCGACCGGCCCACGCCCGAGCGCTTCGAGCCCACGGCTGACGAGCTCCTGGCCTTGCTCAGCGGTGGCCAGGCCCAAGCACCCGTATTGCGCATCGGCGACTTCACGCTGAGCGTCGACATGCTGCGCGCCAAGCTCGCGGCGCAGGCGGCGGCTGGCACCGAGATCCATCCGCAGACTGTGGTGCAACTCGTCGGGCAGCTTCGGCGGCGGGAGATCTTGTTCCAGCATTGCCGCGGCCGAGGAATCACCCTCGGCGAGCCAGGACAGGCCTGGGTCGAGCGCCAGCGCGAGGCGGCACAGCGCGAGCGTTTCCGGCGCCAGCGCCTCGAAGCCCTGATGGACCGCGATCCCGAGGCACTCAGGGACTTTTACGCACGCAACCGCAACCGCTTCAGCACCCCCCTCGAGCTCGAGCTCGAACGGGTCCGCATCCCGCTCGGTCCCGACGCGAGCCGCGACATGGCGCGTCTCGAAGCGATGGCGGGCGCCCTCGCCGCAGGCCGCCTCGACAGCGCTGCCGTCGCCCAGCAGCTCGGCGGCGAGGTCGAAATGCTCGGCTGGAAGAGCTTGGCCAACCTGGCGCGCTGGGAGCGCAAGATGGTCCGCTTTGTGGCGGAGGTACCGGCCGGCAGCTATGCGGCGCCCTATCGGACGGAGCAATGGTTGAACCTGGTTCACGTCATCGCCCGGCGCGAACCCCGGGCACGGAGCTTCGAACAGGCCAAGGCCAGCGTGCGTGCGGCCTTCTTCGCCCAACATGAGCAGGCGCTCGATCATCAACTCGAGGACTCGCTGCTGCAGGCCGCGCACTTTCGCTTGCTCGAGCAGCGCCTGCACCCTCCGGCCGCCGACACCGAAACCGATTCCAGCCCCAGCACTGGCCCCAGCACTGGCCACACCACTGGCACCGGTACCGGCCCGTCTTGAGCCTGCCTAAGCCCGGCCGGCAGCGCCGGACGGCAGCGCTTGCCATCCTCACGCGGGTCGTGGTAACCTACTCTCGTCCATTCTGAGCCTCGATTCCGAATCGACCCCAGCAGGTTGGCCTGCGATGGGCGGCGGCTTTCGAGCGATGGTGGCTTTCAAGAGGCTGGGAGGGTAGCGTCTTCGGTGTTGGATCGAGAACCAAGCGAGGTGAAGCGAAGCATGTTGCGTAAAGGCATTTGTCTCCTATTCCTGTTCACAGTGCTCGGCGCTGGTGTGCTCGCGGCCGCAGGGCCCGGTACGGACTACACGCCGGCCCAACTGGCCAAGATGAGCCCGGCGGAGCGCCACGCTGCGGTGCAAGCGATGAAAGACCGCCAGCCCGCACCGGCGCGCTTCACCGGCACGCTGCAGCGCGTCGACACCAACCGGGCGAGCCGCGCCGGTGCTGGTACCGTGGTCTATGACGACGGCGTCTTCAGCACGGTCGGCACCATTGCTGCGGCCAGCGCCGACGTCATGTTCGGCAACCGGTTCAACTCGGCGAATGCCGGGCCGATCCCGCCGCCGATCACGGTAACGGCGCTCGCCATGTGGCCGGCATTGGTCAATGGCAGCACCACCTTGGCCGGCAACGCCTGGCAATCCATCTTCGGTCCGCTCTCCGGTGGCGGCGGCGCTGCCACGCAAGGCGCGCTCTTTTCTTCCCAGGCCACCTACACGCCCCAAACGTGGAACACGCTGCCGGTCGCACCCGCGGTCATCATCCCCACCACGGCTGCAGCCAGCTTCCAGGCCGGCATGTGGAATGGCGGCGGCGCCCCGCCGGCGGGCCTGTGTGCCACAGACTGCGTGGGCTTCTCGACCGGTTCGGTGGGCGGCCAGGGCTTTCATGGCATGCACATGCAAGATGTCAACGGCATGAGCTTCATGGCGGTTCCCGGCCTCAACGCCATGGTCCGTCCGTCCGGCAATGTGGTGCCGGTCGAGCTGATGAGCTTCAGCGTCGAGTAGACCAGGGGTGAGACGCCCCGCGGGAGCGGTTGGCACGACCGCTCAGAGGCAGTCTGCGCGGGTGCCGCGACCGCTCTTCACAATGACCACTCCAGCGCTTTTCGCGCTCGGAGTGGTTTTGTTCGTTCTGGCCTGCTGCCAGCAGCCGGTACCAGCGCCCGGCCAGCCGGCCGCAGAGGCCGACGTCCCGACCCTGCTCGCGCGCATCGCCGATCAGGCCGAGGCCGCACGTCCACTCAGCCCCGAGCTCAATGCACTGCGCAGCGCGCGCATCGCCGCTCGGCTGCAACAGGTACAGCCAGCGCGTCAGCGCGCCTTGACGCTCTTGCGGCTCGCACGCGAGCAGGTTCGCGCAGGCTGGAGCGAGCGGGCGATCGCCACCCTCGAGAGCCTGCGTACAGCCATCGATCGACCCCAAGGAATCACCGGCCCCAGCTTCGTCCGCCGGGTTCGATCCCTGCTCGCCCTCGCCTACCTGCGCCTCGGTGAGCAGCAAAACTGCCTGCAATCCCACAGCGCCGAATCCTGCATCTTCCCGCTCACCCCCGGCGCTCGTCACCAGCTCGAGCGCGGTTCGCGCAAGGCCATGGAGGTGCTTGCCACCCTGCTCAGGGACGATCGTCGCCCGGATGACCTGTGGTTGTACAACCTGGCCGCGATGACCCTCGGGATCGAGCGCCAGGCCCTGCCCGAAGCCTGGCGCCTGGGCGCTACGCGCCTCGACCACGCCCCGCCCTTCCCGCGCTTTCCCGACCGCGCGGGCGCGCTGGGCATCGACGCGCTCGGCCTCTCCGGCGGGGTGATCGTAGAGGACTTCGACGGCGATGATCGGCTCGATGTCATGACCTCGTCATGGGGCATGCGCGATCCCCTGCGTTTCTTTCACCAAGATCCCGACGGCAGGTTCACCGACCGATCCGAAGCCGCCGGCCTTCGAGGCGAGCTCGGCGGGCTCAACCTGGTGCACGCGGACTTCGACAACGACGGCGACCGCGATGCTGTGGTGCTGCGCGGTGCCTGGAAAAACGCCCAGGGACGCCACCCCAACTCGTTGCTGGTGAACGATGGCCACGGCCATTTCACCGACCGCACGCGGCAGGCCGGTCTGCTCGACTTTTACCCGACGCAGACTGCCGCCTGGGCCGATTTCGACCGCGATGGCTGGCTCGACCTTTTTGTCGGCAACGAGTCTTCGGTCAGCCTCCGTGCACCCTCACGCCTGCTGCGCAACAACGGTGACGGTACCCTAACGGACGTGGCGGCGAACGCAGGGCTCGAGGTCGAGGCCTTCGTCAAGGGTGCCGTTTGGGGTGATGTCGACAATGACGGTGACTCGGATCTCTACCTCTCGGTGTTCGGCGCTGCCAACCAACTGTGGCGCAACGACGGTGCGCTGCCAGCAGACAGCGTGGATCCTGCGAAAGGTTTTCAATGGCGTTTCACCGAGATCGCCCACAGCGCCAGGGTCGAGGCGCCACGCGAGAGCTTCCCGGTCTGGTTTTGGGACTATGACAACGATGGCTGGCTCGACTTGATGGTCGCGGGCTTTCGCGGCTTTGACGGAAACTCGTTGCGCGAAGTGGTGTCGGATCTTCTCGGCCAGCGCTCCAGCGGCCTCGGCCTGCCACGGCTTTACCACAACCGCGGTCTCTCAGACGGCGAGGGGCCGATGTTCGAAGACCGCACCGCCGCTGCCGGGCTCGACACCCAGCTTCTGGCCATGGGCGCCAACTTCGGCGATCTTGACAACGACGGCTGGCTCGATGCCTACTTCGGTACCGGCGAGCCCGAGCTGCGGACCCTGGTGCCCAACCGCATGTTCCGCAACGTCGGTGGAGAGCATTTCGAGGAGGTGACCGCGCCAGGCGGCTTCGGCCACCTGCAAAAGGGTCATGGAATCGCCTTTGTGGATCTCGATCGCGATGGAGACCAGGACATCTATGCCGTATTCGGTGGCGCCTACCAGGGCGATGTCTACCGCAACGCGCTGTTTCAGAACCCTGGTTTCGGGCACCACTGGCTGACCTTGCGGCTCCAAGGAACCCGCAGCAACCGCGACGCGATCGGTGCACGGGTGCGGGTTCGGCTGCTGGTAGCGGATGGCGAGCGCACACTCCACCGGATTCTCAGCAGTGGCGGCAGCTTCGGCTCAGGCAGCCTCGAACTCGAGATCGGGCTCGGCGACGCTCGATCCATCGGCGCCGTGGAGGTCGTCTGGCCGGTGGCGGGGGCTCGGCCCGAGCGCTTTACCGGCCTGGCCATGGATGCGGCGTACCGGCTGATTGAAGGCAGCGGCCAGGCAGAGAGGATCGAGCGCCCAAAGAGCGGGCAGGCATCGACATCCGCGGGCTCCCAGAGCCGAGCATCTCGGCCGTAGTCTACGCGCCGGCAGGCGGCTCGACCGACTGCTCGCACACCTCTTCAGCCGGCGCCCAGGGCGAATCGAAAGGCGTGGCAGCAGCCAGTTGACGCAAGCGATCGCGCACCAACTGCAGATTGCAACCAGCCACCACACGCCCGGTGAGCGCGTCGATCGACGCTTCGAGCCACCGCCGCGCTCGCCGTGGGTGGCCGGAAGCGGCCAGCGCCATGGCATGGGTCATGGCCGTGGTCACCGTTTGGCTGGCGAGCAACCGGCTCAAGCGCAATGCGCGCCGCGGATCGCGCACACCAGCATCGGGCGAAGTGGCGAGCACGCGTACCCGGAGCATCGCCAGCTCCGGCGATTCCGGCTGCGCGGCAAGGTCTTGCTCGAGGGCTTCGAGAGCTCGCGGCAAACGGCGAAGCTTGATCAGACAAATGGCATGCCACAGCCGTGCCCGCTCGGCCTGCGGATCGAGTTGGCGCACCGCAGCATAGTCGCCGAGCGCAGCAGCGATCTAGCCGCGCCGGCGCTCGACCTGCGCCAGGTCGAAACGGCTGGCTGCATCGCGTCCATCGAGTGCCACGCTGGCCGCGAGCGCTTGCTCCGCGGCCGCCAGATCACCGGCGCGCACCAGCAGCCTACCCAGCTCACGGGCGAGGCGAGAATGTTCGGGAAACAGCACACGGGCGGCCATCAGCTCGCGGATCCCGCTCCTCACGCGGCCGACCTCCGCCAGTGTGCGGCCCAACTCGATGCGCGCCTCCACATTGTGATCATCCGCGGCGATCGCCTGTTTGAAAAGCGCGATCGCGCGACCCGGGGCACCATCCCAGCGCGCCCGGCGACCGGCCTGGATGTGGTCAAGAACACCCGCGCGCAGGGTCTCGACCGCATGCATCAGCGGATCATCGAGACGGAGCTGTCGCTGCTCGCTGTTGCTCTTGGCCAGTTCCCCGAGCACCGCACGCGCCGCCGCCTCGTCCCCCAGGCCCCGCAGCGCGCGGGCACGCGCGTAAAGGACCGCATCGACTCCCGGTTGCAATGCCTGCACCCTTTCCAAGGCCATACGTGCCTGCGCGAAGTGCCGGCGCGCGAGCGCCAGGCGGGCGATGCCGAACCAGGCGGAGGCACAGCGAGGCCGGTCTTCGAGCGCGGCGCGGAAATGGCGCTCAGCATCTTCGAAGCGGGCCTCGAGCAGCGCGATCTCTCCCGACCACACCCGTGCCGGAACCCGCACCGAGCGTGGCGGGCTGGCCTCGAGCACGAGCGCGAAAAGCCGCCGGGAATCCTCCAGGCGGCCTTCGGCCCGCGCCACCTGGGCCCGGTAGTAGGGCCAGGCCGCCTGGTTGGGCAAACGGCGCTGCGCCTGCTGGTAGGCACGCTCGGCTTCGGGCCAGAAGGCGTACGCGTGGTACCAAATCCCTAGTTCACCATATTTCAATCCAATATCTGCTTGAGACGATGCGTCAAAGGCCGCGCGTCGCGTGCGGTACTGCTGCTGAACCGCTGTATCGAGCTCTGCGAAGCCGGGCGGCTCCGGTGGCGCTGGCGCTGGTGCACAGGCCATCAGCCACCCTGCCAGCACCAGAGGGAAAAGCGCCGGCGCGAGCAGCGCCGGGTGGGCAGGCACACCGCAGCGCCTCTTCATCGCCCCGCCGCCACGGGCTCGCGTGCGACGCCCCAACCCTCGATCAGCTCGTGGTACCGGCCGATCGCGAGCGCTGTGAACACCTCCTCGCTGCCGTCGGGCCAGCGCACGAGCACACGCTCGACGCCATCGTCCGCGCCCAGGCCGACCACGATGCGGGGATCACCAGCCGACAGAAAGCTGCCGTCGGTACCGACACGCCGGTGGCGGACCTGGCCGCTCGTGAGCGCGACCTCGACCTCGGCACCCAGCAGGTCGCGACCATTTGGCGCCAACAGGCGCAAGCCCAAGAAGCGACGCCCGGCACCGGCGACGTTGCGCAGCACACGGGCACGGCCGTTGTTGTTGGTGATCACCAGGTCCTGCGCGCCATCGTTGTCGAGATCCCCCACGGCCACGCCACGGCTGACTTCGGCGGTGGCGAAAGCGCTGCTGGCGCGCACGCCCTCGAGCAGCGCGAAGAAACCGCCGCCGGTATTGTGGAACAACTGGTTTGGCTGGCGCAGCGGCAGTGGCTCGCCGGCCCGCGCCTGCGCTTCGATGATCGAAACCGAACCGTTCATCACGCCGAGATCGAGCCAACCATCGTTGTCGGCATCCACCAGGGCCACGCCGAAGCCGGTCCAAGGCAAGCTCGGTGCAGCCAGGTGCCACTCGTTGGACACATCCTCGAAAAAGGCGCTGCCATCGTTGCGGTAGGCGGTATTGGTCTCGGTTCTCAGGTGGGACAAGAAGAGATCCGGATCACCGTCCTCGTCGAGATCACCCGCGACCACGCCCATGCTCGCCTCAGCCCGGCCCTCGCCCGAGACCGCGGCACCTCGGATAAGAGCATCATTCTCGAAGCTGCCGTCGCCGCGATTGTGCCAAAAATGGTTTCGATCCTGGTCATTCGCCACGTAAAGATCGACCCAGACATCGGCATCGAAATCGGCACTGACCACGCCCAAACCACGACCGCAGGCCCCGAGGATGCCGGCAGTCCCGGAGACGTCTTCGAAGCTGCCGTCACCGCGGTTGTGGAATAGGCGATCGGTCAAGCAGCGGTAGTTTTCTGGACCACAGTAGTCGGGCCGGCCGCTGGCGTTGCGGCAGGGACGGTGGTTCTCGTACCGGAATGCTACATAGCCCGTGACGAAGAGATCGAGCCAGCCATCACGGTCGTAGTCGAAAAACGCCGCGCTCGCTGTCCAACGGGAATCATCGACCCCGGCAGCGGTGGTCACGTCCTGAAAGCTGCCGTCGCCCCGGTTGTGCCACAGACGATTGTTGCCGAAGTTGCTGACATACAGGTCCGTCCAGCCATCGTTATCAACGTCGCCGGTCGCCATCCCCATGGCGTAGCCATCGCCTGAGATTCCGCTGGCTTCGGTGACATCCACGAAGCGAAGCGCGCCGCCGGGCCCCAGGTCATTGCGGTAGAGACGATCGCGCAACGGCGCCGGCATCACCGGTGGCACCAGGGCATCGGAAAGGAGTTTGCCCGGGCCCAGCATGTGGCCCTGGCCGAAGTAAAGATCGAGGTCACCATCGTGATCGAAATCAAAGAGCGCCAGCCCGGGACCAACCGACTCGACGTAGTACAGAGCACCCGACATACCATTGAAATGGTAGAAATCGACTCCGCTCTGGGCGGTCACATCCGCGAAGACCTCTCCGATTGTCCTTGCCTTCCCCCGCACCGCGGCCGTCTCGTTGGTGGCCGCCTGGCCGGTGGCCATCAACGAGCGCTCGCGCGACTTCTGGTCACCGCAGGCCAGCCCGGCGAGCGCCATGGCCAACACCCCAGCGAGCGCCAAGGCGCTCGCGAGGCTGCTGCGCAGGAGCCACCGACAGCTCACGGCGCTGGGATCGGCCACGGCTCTTGCAACACCGGTCGAGCCCGGCCTCGACCTCGGCCAGCACCTGCTGCTCGAGCTCGCGCAGGCGCTGGTTGCCGAGGTCGTTCTTGGCCCGGCGCCTGGCTTCCTCGAAGCGCATGGGACGCGCCGGCTTGCGGTCGATCAGCTCGAGAATCCACAGCGTGGTGTCGCCGGCGAGGTCTTCCTGCTGCTCGACCAGCTCCGAAATCTGACCCGGCTCCAGGCGCTGGACCACGGCCCACACCGATGGTCCGAGCGAGGACACGCGCTGCCGGCTGAGCCAGCCCAACATGCCGCCGTGGCTCGCGGAAGGCAGCTCCGAGTTGGCGGCTGCGGCGTCGGCGAACGACACCCGGCCGTGCGCAAGGTCGCCCGCGATCCGGCGTGCTCGGGCGTGTTGGGCGCGCAGGTTGTTGCGTCCGGCACGCAGCGCAATGGCCGCCAACTGAAACGAGGCACGCCAGCGGTAGCGGCGCGGATGCGCCTCGAACTGGGCGCGCACGGCTTGGTCGTCGAGCGGCACGAAGCGTTGCTGGACCCGCGCGGCGATCTCCTCGCTGGCGAGAATACCGAGCCGGTCCCAGCGCAGTGCCTGCGCCACCTCTGGCTGGCGATCGATCTTCTGCCCACGCGCGCGGTCCGAGGCACGCAGCGAGACGGCGAGCGCCTTGATGCGCGTTTCGAGCGCCGCCGGATCAACCTCGGTGAGCGGCCGCCTGAACCCTCGGTGGCGGAAGAGCGCGCGCACCTCATTCGCCCGCAACATCGGCCTGCCCTCGACGCGGATCACGATGGCATCCTGTGGCGCACTGGTCAAAAGCAGCGGCTGGAGATCGATCTCGACGCCTGCCAGCAACTGGGCCGAAAGCTCCGCATCGAGCGCCTCGGAGCGCTTCTTTCGTAGCCCGGCGAGTACCCGCGCGCGCACCTGATCCGGATCCTGGACCGTGGCCTCGCGGACCTCTTCACAGCGCAGCAGGGTGAAGCCGTCGGGGGTTTCGATCACCGGGCTGAGCGCCCCCGGCTCGAGCCCGAAGGCGATCGCTTCGATCTTGGGATCCAATTGCCCGGGCTTGATGAAACCCATCATGCCGCCCCGGAAACGGGTCTGTGACTCCGATTCCGCAGCCGCCAGCAGCGCGAAATCCGCGCCGGCGGCGAGCTCGCCGCGCAGCGCTCGCATGCGCGAACGAAGCGCTTCGACCGCGCCCGGCGACGCCCCGGGCGGGGTGCGCTTGAAGAGATTGCGCAGGCGCACGCGCTTCGGCCAGTGGCTGCCTTGCGCGGCCTCCTCGATCGCCTGCTCGAGCACCTCGGGCGCGATCTCGATCCCCGCCTTGCGCCGCGCCCCGAGGGCGCGCGCAAGTCGCTGGGCTTCAGCATCGAGCAGTGCCATGCGCACCGACAGGCTGTCACCCCGGCCCGCGGCCTGTGCTGCCTCGGCCAGCGTCTGACGCGATGCCATCTCGACCAGGTTGCGTTCACGCGCGTCCGGATCATCCTCGAGACCATACAGCTCTCGCCAGCTTTCATACTGCGCGCGACTGATCTCGCCACCGTGGTAGCGGGCGACCACAGGCTCGCGACCGCAGCCAGACATCCAGATCGAAACCACGAGCACGCCGAGCACGCCGAGCACGCCGCCCGCAAGCCAGCGTTCGTCGCGCATTCTTCTCTTGTGTTCCATGTTGCCTGCAACTCCCCCTAGGATGAACCCTCGGCCGCACCGCCGGCAACCTCCGGCGCACGGCCAGGATTCACGGCCGGCAGCGGCTCGCGAAGCGAAAGGTAATGCCCCACCGGTGGCGCGCGCAGGCGCGTTTTCCGACCCGACGGCCACACCACCTCGAGCTGGGTCGGCTCGTCGGCAAGGGCGAAGAGTGCGCGCCGGTCGCTCGAACTCTGGTAGCTGTCGCCCGCGGTGATCCAGCGCGTCTGCCAGCGGCCGCTGCGCTCGCGCAGCCGAACCACGGCACCCACAGCCTCGGTGTTCGGGGTCCGTCCGAGAAGACGCACGCCGAGCCAAGGATGCCTCTGCGCCTGATTGCGCCAGATCTGAAGCGGCCCGGCGTTGTTCGACACGGCCAGATCCGGGTCGCCGTCATCGTCGTAATCCGCCCAGGCCAAGCCGCGTCCGACATACGCTCTCTCGGCCGGCACGGCGCACGGTACAGCGCGGAATCGCCCGCTGCCCGCGCCGAGCATCACCAGATCAGCCTGGGCATGGCGCACCTGTTCGCGGCGCGGCTTGACACGCACATGGCCATTGGTCACATAGGCGTCGAGAACGCCATCGAGGTCGAGATCGACCAGCGCCACGCCAAAGCCGAGCAGGTTGAACGAGGGCTGGCCAAAGCCGCTCGAGATCGATTCGTCGTCGAACTGCAAATCGCCACGATTGCGGTAGAGCGTATTGGTCTCGACGTCGAAGTTGGTCACCGCCAGATCGGGTCGGCCATCACCGTCGACGTCTCCCACCGCCACCCCCATGCCCGCCTCTGGTAGGCCCTGCCGATTGACGCCGGCTCCGGCAAGAAACGACAGGTCCTCGAAGCTGCCGTCACCCCGGCGGCTGAAGAGCAGGTTGACAGTTTCGTCATTGGCGACATAGATCTCGGGATGTCGATCGCCGTCGAGGTCCACCACCACCACCCCGAGGCCCTTGCCGGCGACCTTGGCAATGCCCGCGCGGATGCTCTGATCTTCGAACCGGCCGTCTCCGATGCCGCGCATCAAGACATCAGGCACGCCATCAAATAGCTCCGGACCGCAGTAGTCGCGGGTACCCTGCTCGAAATCGCCGCAAAAGCGATCGTGGTCGGTTCCATAGACCAAGTAGCGCGCAACGTAGAGGTCGAGATTGCCATCTCCGTCCAGGTCACCGAAGGCGGCCGAGGAACTCCAGCCACCCGGAACCGAGCGACCAAACGCGTGCGCGGTCACATTCTCGAAGCTGCCATCGCCGCGGTTGCGGTAGAGCGCGTCGGGGCCTTCGTTGGCCACATAGAGGTCCACAGCACCGTCGCCGTCGACATCCGCAGCCACTGCACCCTGGCCGTAGCCACGATCCCCCGCACCACCGGCCTCGGCCACCGCCACAAAGCTGCCATCGCCACGGCCCCGCCACAGCCGGTTGGCAGCCGCGGCATCACCATGTCCGGGATACGGTCCGCTCTGCACGGCGTAGAGATCGAGCCAGCCGTCGCCGTCCACATCGAGCCAGACGACCCCCGCACCCATGGTTTCGGGCAGGTGCTTCTCGCCCTGGGCGCCGTTGTCATGCTGGAAGTCAACGCCGGCCTGGTGCGCGACCTCGACCAAGGCCACGGGGCAAGGTGCCGCCGCCCCGACGCCCGGCCCCGCCACCAGCAAGACGCTCGTCAGCACAGCACAACCCAGCACAGCACGACCCAGAACAGCACGACCCAGCGAGATTCGCATCGACCGCATCATACCGATCCGGTCAGGCAGGCACAGCATCCGCTGGTGGGCCTTTGCGGCCGCGCCTCGGTCCGCGCGCTACTCGGCCTGGACCCGCTGCCCGAGGGTACGGATGTCCTCATCCGCAAAGTCGAAGTAGACCTCATCGTCCACCTCGGGCTCGAGGTAGGTCTCCTCTTCCATGTGGAAGTCATGGTAGTGCGCGAGGCCCGTGCCGGCTGGGATCAGGCGTCCGACGATGACGTTCTCCTTCAGACCGCGCAGGTAGTCGACCTTGCCGGAAATCGCTGCCTCGGTAAGCACGCGTGTGGTCTCTTGGAACGACGCCGCAGAAATGAAGCTCTCGGTCGAAAGCGAAGCCTTGGTGATGCCGAGCAGCAACGGCCGGCCGATCGCCGCCTTACCGCCCGCCTCGAGCACCCGCTCATTCTCCTCCTGGAAGCGAAAGCGATCCACCTGCTCGTCGATCAAAAAGTCGGTATCACCCACCTCCTCGATCTTCACCGAACGCATCATCTGGCGAACGATCACCTCGATGTGCTTGTCGTTGATCGCCACCGACTGCGAGCGGTAGACCTCCTGGATCTTGTCGGTCATATAGCGCTGAAGCTGCTTCTCGCCAAGCACCTGCAGCACATCGTGGGGGTTGATCGCTCCGTCGATCAACGGCTCGCCTGCCGACACCCGCTCACCGTCCTGGACGTTGATGTGGATGTAGCGCGGGACCAGATACTCGCGCACCTCGCCGTCGTCAGACTCGACGATCACCTTTCGCATACCTTTTACGATATCGCCGAGCCGAACCGAGCCGTCGATCTCGGAAATGATCGCCGGCTCCTTCGGACTGCGCGCCTCGAACAGCTCCTGCACGCGCGGCAGGCCACCGGTGATGTCCTTGGTCTTGGTGGTCTCACGCGGGATCTTGACCAGCGTATCGCCCGGGAACACCGCGTCGCCGTCTGCAACCACCAGATGCGAGCCGGCGGGCAACAGGTAACGGCGTTCCAAATCCTCCGCACCCTTGATCAACATCGCCGGTGCGCGTTTCTCGTTCTGTGTCGCCTCGACGATCAAACGCTGCGACAGGCCCGTGACCTTGTCGGTCTCCTCGCGCAGGTTCTCACCCTCGACGATATCCACATATTCCACCGTGCCGCGAATCTCGGTGAGGATCGCCTGGGTGAACGGATCCCAATGCACCAGATCCTGGCCCGGTTCGATCGCATCACCCTCCCTAACCCGCAAATGAGAGCCGTAGGTCAGCGCATAGCGCTCCAGCTCCCGTCCTTTGGCATCGACGATCAGCAGCTTGCCATTCCGGTTGACCACCACCAGGTCACCCTGCTTCGCGGCCACAGTGTTGACATTCAGGAACTTGACGATTCCCGGATTGCGCGAGGAATGCTTCGATTCCTCGGACACGCGGCTGGCGGTACCCCCGTAGTGGAAGGTACGCATGGTCAACTGTGTGCCCGGCTCACCGATCGACTGCGCGGCGATGACGCCCACCGCCTCGCCGATGTCGACAGTTCGGCCGGTCGCCAGGTTCCGGCCGTAGCATTTGATGCACACACCGCGGCGTGTCTCGCAGGTCAGCACCGAACGAATCTTCACGCGCTCGATGCCGGCCGACTGGATGCGGCTGGCGCGTTCGACCGTGACCTGCTCGCCGATGCCCAACAGCAGTTCGCCGGTCATCGGATCGTAGATCTCCTCCTGGCTGACACGGCCGACGATGCGGTCACGCAACGGCTCGAGAATGTCACCGCCTTCCATGATCGCTGTCACGTAGATGCCGTCGATCGTGCCGCAGTCATCCTCGGACACGATGACATCCTGCGCCACGTCCACCAGCCTACGCGTCAGGTAACCCGAATCCGCCGTCTTGAGCGCTGTATCGGCCAGACCCTTGCGTGCGCCATGGGTCGAGATGAAATATTGGAGCACCGAAAGACCCTCGCGGAAATTGGCGGTGATCGGTGTTTCGATCACCTCACCCGAAGGCTTCGACATCAGGCCGCGCATGCCAGCGAGCTGGCGAACCTGCTCGCGCGATCCGCGGGCGCCAGAATCCGCCATCACCTTGATCGGGTTGAGCTCCTCGAGCTCCTTCTCACGCCGCTTCATCTCAGCGAACATCTCTTCCGACACCTGCTCGGTCAGGCGGTGCCAGATATCGATGATCTTGTTCTTGCGCTCGCCGGCGGTGATCACACCGTGAGAGCGTTGATTCTCGATCTCGAGCACCTCGCCTTCTGCATCGCCGAGCATCTGCTGTTTGTCTCTCGGCACCACCATGTCATCGACACCGATCGAGATCCCGGCCTTGGTGGCGTAGAGGAAACAGATCTCCTTCAGCTTGTCAAGCATCCGGACCGTAGCCTCATTCCCGGTGGTGATGAAGCAGTAGCTGACCAGATCCTGCAGGCCCTTTTTCTTCAGCAAGCCATTGATAAATGGCATGGTGTCTGGAAGGTGCATATTGAGAATGACCCGTCCGACTGTGGTGGTGATCAACGCGCCACCGATCTCTTCGATCTCGGCGTGCACCACATCCTGGTCGTTGTACTGCTTGGACAGATCGATAAACTGACCGGAGAAACGCACCTTGATCACCGATTGCGTATCGACCACACCGGCAGCAAGCGCGAGTAGCACCGAATCGAAATCGGGAAACACCTTGCCCTCACCCTTGCCCTTCTTGCGCTCCAGCGTCAGATAGTAGCCCCCGAGCACGAGGTCTTGGCTGGGCACAGAAAGCGGGCGGCCATGGGCTGGCGAGAGCAGGTTATTGGCAGCCAGCATCAGCACCTTGCACTCGATCTGCGCCTTTGGAGACAGCGGTACATGCACCGCCATCTGGTCACCATCGAAGTCAGCGTTGAAGGCGGAACAAACCAGTGGATGGATCTGGATCGCCTTGCCTTCGATCAGCGTCGGATGGAAGGCCTGAATACCCAGGCGGTGAAGCGTCGGAGCGCGGTTGAGCATCACAGGATGATCTCGGATCACCTCTTCGAGGGCATCCCACACCGCATCATCTTCCAGCTCGACCAGCTCTTTGGCCGCCTTGATGGTTCCAACCAGCTCCAGCTCTTCCAGCCGGTTGTAAATGAAGGGCTTGAAGAGCTCAAGGGCCATCTTCTTGGGTAGGCCACATTGGTGCAGCTTCAGCTCCGGGCCAACCACGATGACCGAGCGGCCCGAGTAATCGACGCGTTTGCTGAGCAGGTTCTGGCGGAAGCGTCCTTGCTTCCCCTTGAGAGTATCCGACAGCGATTTGAGCGGGCGATTGTTCGAGCCCTTGAGCACACGACCACGACGGCCGTTGTCGAACAGCGCATCAACCGCCTCTTGCAGCATGCGCTTCTCATTGCGAACGATGACATCGGGCGCCCGCAGCTCCAGCAGCTTCTTGAGCCGGTTGTTCCGATTGATCACACGCCGATACAGGTCGTTGAGGTCACTGGTGGCGAAGCGTCCACCATCGAGTGGCACCAGCGGCCGCAGCTCCGGCGGGATCACGGGGATGATGTCAAGGATCATCCATTCCGGACGATGGCCACTACGCCGGAAGGCATCGACCACCTTGAGCCGCTTGGCGGCCTTCAGCCGGCGGATCTGGCTGGTGTCGGTGCGCATCACGATACGAAGCTCTTCGGAAAGCTCCTCGAGCTCGATGCGAGACAACAGTTCCTTGATCGCCTCGGCGCCCATACGCGCGTCGAAGGTGGCATCGGGTTGGCTCTCGCGCAGTTCACGCATGCGCTCCTCGGTGACCAGCTCGCTCTCCTCCAGCTCGGTGTCGCCAGGATCGATGACCACGTAGCTCTCGAAGTATAGGATGCGTTCCAAATCACGCAGCGAGAGGTCCAAAAGGTGGCCGATCCGGCTCGGTAGGCCCTTGAAAAACCAGACGTGCGATACCGGACTGGCCAGCTCGATATGACCCATGCGTTCACGCCGAACCCGCGAGCGGGTGACCTCGACACCACACTTGTCGCAAATCACGCCGCGGTGCTTCATGCGCTTGTACTTTCCGAAGAGGCACTCCCAATCGGTGATTGGACCAAAGATCTTGGCGCAAAACAGGCCGTCCCGCTCGGGCTTGAACGTCCGGTAGTTGATCGTTTCGGCCTTGGTGACCTCACCATGGCTCCACGAGCGGATCTTCTCCGGCGATGCAACGGAGATGCGAATCGCGTTGAAGTCCCGCAAGACCTGCGGCTTGTCTATGAAATGAAGCGGTTGCAAGGGTCGCCTCCTTGAAAAGCGTGGATCTTCCCTTCGGAATCTTGGCACGATCGTTTGTTCATCAGGCCTTCAACAGCTCGATATCGAGACAGAGGCTCTGCAGCTCGCGCACGAGCACATTGAACGATTCAGGTAGGCCCGGATCCTCCGGGACATCACCCTTGACGATCTCCTCGTAGATGCGGCTGCGGCCCTCGACGTCGTCGCTCTTGACCGTCAGGAGCTCTTGGAGCGTGTAGGCAGCACCGTAGGCTTCGAGCGCCCACACCTCCATCTCACCGAAGCGTTGGCCGCCAAACTGCGCCTTGCCACCCAACGGCTGCTGCGTGATCAGCGAGTACGGACCGATGGACCGCGCGTGAATCTTGTCGTCTACCAGGTGTGACAGCTTGAGCATATAGATGTAGCCGACACAGACCTGCTGTTCGAAGGGTTCGCCGGTCATGCCATCGAACAAGCCGGTTTTGCCGGAGCTTGGAAGATTGGCCTCGTCGAGCAGGGCTTTGAGGTTGGACTCCTTGCAGCCATCGAAAACCGGCGTCGCGAACTTGACACCGAGGGCCTGGCCGGCCCAGCCAAGATGCGTCTCGAGAATCTGTCCGACGTTCATGCGACTCGGCACACCGAGCGGGTTGAGCACGATCTCAACCGGCGAGCCATCGGGCAGATAGGGCATGTCCTCGACGGGCAGAATACGCGAGATCACACCCTTGTTGCCATGGCGCCCAGCCATCTTGTCGCCTACCTGCATCTTACGCTTCATGGCCACGAAGACTTTCACCAGCTTGATCACACCTGGCGGCAGCTCATCACCCTTTTGCAGCAACTGCACGCGCTCCTCGTTCACCCGATGAATGACCTCGATGTGGGAATCCGTCTTGCGATAGATCCGCTCGACAGCTTCGAGCACCGAAGCGTCGCGCGTCTGCAGGCGCAGGATCTCTTGGCGCGTGAGTTGATTCAGCACGTCATCCGTGATCGTCTCTCCGCGGGCCAGGAGCACTGCGCCTTCGCGCGATCTGGCCTCTGCGGCCAGAGTACGCCCCTCCAGCAGATCGCGAATCTTCTTGTTGCGCTCTTCGGTAAGAATCCGGACCTCGTCCTTGATATTCTTCTGAAGACGATCGATCTCGTCTTGCTCGATCTCCTTGGCCCGCTGGTCCTTCTCGACGCCCTTGCGCGAAAAGATCTTGACATCGACCACAGTGCCCTCGATACCTGGCGGGACCTTGAGACTGGCGTCGCGTACGTCACCGGCCTTTTCGCCAAAGATCGCACGCAGCAGCTTCTCCTCCGGCGTAAGCTGGGTTTCGCCCTTGGGTGTGACCTTTCCAACCAGGATGTCGCCCGCCTCGGCTTTGGCACCGATCCGCACGATGCCCGACTCATCGAGGTCCTTGAGCGCGGCTTCGGATACGTTGGGGATATCGCGGGTGATCTCCTCGGGGCCGAGCTTGGTGTCGCGGGCCTCGACCTCGAACTCCTCGATATGGATGGAGGTATAGTAGTCCTCCTTGACCAGCTTCTCGGAGACCAGAATGGCATCTTCGAAGTTGTAGCCACGCCATGGCATGAAGGCCACCAGAACATTGCGACCGAGCGCCAGCTCGCCGTCTTCGGTGCAAGGTCCGTCAGCCATCACCGCGCCCTTTTTCACCCGCGTGCCGGCACAGATCAATGGTTTCTGGTTGATGCAGGTGTTCTGGTTCGAGCGCCGGAACTTCCGGAGTTGGTAGATGTCGGCGCCGAAGTCCTTGGCCTCGCCGGTCTCTGGGTCCTCCGCCTCCACGCGGACGATGATCCGCTCGCTGTCCACCGAGTCGACCACGCCGCCACGCTTTGCCAGAACCACGGCGCCAGAGTCCCTAGCCACCGCGCCTTCGAGGCCGGTGCCAACGATCGGGGAGTCGCTACGCAACAAGGGCACGGCCTGGCGTTGCATGTTCGATCCCATGAGCGCTCGGTTGGCATCATCGTGCTCGAGGAACGGAATCAGCGCCGCCGCGACCTACACGAGCTGCTTGGGACTGATGTCCATGTAGTCGACCCGTTGGCGCTCGACAGTGACGAAATCGCCACCTGCACGGGCAATCACCTGGCTGCCCACCAGCATGCCGCGAGCACCGATCTGGGCGTTGGCCTGCGCGATGACATGCTTCTCTTCCTCCCAGGCAGTGAGGTAAAAGGCATGTGGTACGGTGCCAACAGAGTTCTTTTTCTCTTTCTTGAGCGATTGATTGACGTCGCGCAGTTGATCGCCGGTGATCACATCGTTGAGCTTGAACGGTCCATCGCCGACCGTGGTAACCCGGTAGTGGTCGATCACGCGACCCTCTTCCACACGCTTGTACGGGCTTTCGATGAAGCCGTAGTCGTTGATGCGGGCGTAGGTTGCCAGCGAGGAGATCAGACCGATGTTGGGGCCTTCTGGCGTCTCGATGGGGCAAATGCGACCGTAGTGTGAGGCATGCACGTCGCGAACCTCGAACCCCGCTCGCTCGCGCGAAAGCCCGCCCGGGCCGAGCGCCGAAAGGCGACGCTTGTGGGTCACCTCAGACAGCGGATTCGTCTGGTCCATGAACTGGGAGAGCTGCGAAGAGCCGAAGAATTCTTTGATCGCGGCGATCACCGGTTTGGAATTGATCAGGTCATGTGGCATGGCCGAGTCAATGTCCTGATGAACGGACATCTTCTCCTTGATCGCACGCTCCATGCGCACCAGACCGATGCGAAACTGATTCTCCAGAAGCTCGCCCACGGCGCGCACGCGCCGGTTGCCCAGGTTGTCGATGTCGTCGACGCGGCCCACGTCTTTGTGGAGCCGCAGAAGATAGCGGATCACCCGATAGAAATCGTCCGCCGAAAGTGTCTTCTGGTCGATCGGGACTTCGGTATCGAGCTTGATATTGAACTTGAACCGACCGACCTGTGAAAAGTCATAGCGCTTCGCGTCGAAGAACATCCCATAGAAGAGCGAACGGGCGCTCTCCAGCGTCGGCGGATCCCCGGGGCGCATGCGACGGTAGATCTCCATCAGCGCATCCTTGGCGCCGACGGTATGATCCTTCGTCAGGGTATTCGAAATGACATTCCCGCAAACCTCCCAATCGGGGAAGAATACCTCCACGTCTGTGGTCTGGCGACCATCGATGCGCGACGCAAAATCGTCCGGCAGGAGGTCGTTCGCCTCGAAAAGGACTTCTCCGGTCTCGAGGTCGACGACATCGGCGATGAACAGCGCCCGATCGAGACGCTGTCTCGGCACGGTAACCTCGACCGATTCGCCCTTTTCGAGCACCGCGATCTGGGCTTCGTCGAGTACGATGCCGGCGAACAGCCGGTAGGCTGCACGCACGCCAGGGGTCTGGCGATCCTTGAGCTCTTCTTGCTCGAACACCGCGGGGGGAAGGACCAGCACACAGTCTTCCGGTTCTTTCGCCTGCTTGACGGCGACGGCAGCATAGAACTGCCGGAGGATGGACTCATTGGACTCGAGGCCCAGCGCGCGCAGGAAGATCGTGCCGTGGAACTTACGCTTGCGGTCGATGCGAACCGAGAGCACCTCCTTCTGGTCGTACTCGAACTCGACCCAGGAGCCTCGGTAGGGAATCACTTTGGAAAGAAAGGCCCGCTTGGTCTCCTTGGTGAAAAAAACGCCCGGGCTGCGATGCAACTGGCTGACAATCACACGCTCGGTGCCGTTGATCACAAACGTACCGTAGTCGGTCATCAGCGGTATCTCGCCGAAGTAGACCTCTTCTTCCTTCGCGTCACGCATCATACGGGTGCCGGTTTCCGGGTCCTTGTCATAGACGAACAGCCGAAAGGTCACCTTGAGCGGCACTGCGTAGGTCATGCCGCGTTCGCCGCACTTCGTGATCGAGTACTTGAACTGCAACTCGACCGGGCCGCCGCAAACGTCGCACTTGATCACGCGGTTCTTGTTGATGAACCCGCACTCTGGGCAACCAACCGTATCTTCGTGCGGATGCTCGGTCATGATCTTGGAGCTGCAATTGCTGCACTCCATACGCAGGTACTCGAGGCCAGCGAGTGAGCCGCACTTGCATTGCCAATCGCCGATCGTGTACTTGACGAAATCGAGAGAGCATGTTTCGCGAAAGTCGCTAAACGGGAAAATGCCCGTGAAAACCGCCTGCAAGCCGTGCGTCGCACGCTCCGCGGGCAGCAGATTCATCTGCAGGAAACGCTCGTAGGATCGCCTCTGGACGTCGATCAGGTTGGGAATCGGCAGCGAAGTGGCGATCTTGGAGAAGTCTTTGCGAATGCCGTTTCGCGTTTGGCGGTCTGCGCTCATGGAATCAACACGCTCCTTCCGGGTCGACGAGCAAGGGGGAGAACGGGCTCGGGACCGGCGGAGCCGCTTGCAAGCGGCTCGTGGATCTGTTTACACTGCGGGGGGTAATCGTTCATCCGGCTCTCGCACCATCGGCGCGAATCATCGGTCACGGACGGCTCGTAGGCGACACGGTGGCGACGACGTCAGCACCGCGCCAGACGGCCTTCCGTCATGCAGCCTTCTGCCATGACATAGCAACACCACACCCGTCCTGCAGGTCGGCCGCGAGGCCAAACCGCGGGCATGATCGGGTGTGGTCACCGTGCCCGCCCCGCTGCGCGGGCACCGGTCGAATCGCGATCACTACTTGAGCTCAGCCTGGGCACCCGCCGCTTCGAGCTTGGTCTTGATCGCTTCGGCCTCTTCCTTGCTGACGGCTTCTTTGACCGGTGTGGGAGCCGACTCCACCAGGTCCTTGGCCTCCTTGAGACCGAGACTGGTGACCTCACGGACGGCCTTGATCACGTTGATCTTCTTGTCGCCGTATGAAGTAAGAATGATGTCGAACTCAGTTTGCTCCTCGGCCGCTGCACTGGCGTCGCCGCCGGCACCAGCGCCGGCGACGGCGACCGTCGCCGCAGCGGCGGAAACGCCGTAATGATCCTCGAGCGCTTTGACGAGATTGTTCAGATCGAGAACGGTCATCTGATCGATCTGCTGAATGAATTCCTCGGTCGCGGTGGCCATGGGTCCTTTCTCCTTCAAGCGACGTGGCTTCGTGTTCTGGGTATCGGTTGCGGTCGCGGCGCGGCGCCGCGGGCCGTTTCACTTCGTTTGGATCAGGCTGCTTCGCTATCGTTGGTCTGTGCTTTTGCGATCTGGTCGAGCACCACGACGAATTGCCGCGGAATGGCAGCCAGGCCGCGGGCGAGACGGGTGATCGGCGACTGCATGAGAAACAGCAGCTTGGCCAGCAGCTCGTCGCGGCTGGGCAACCGGGCGATCTCTCGAACCTCATCGCCGGTGATCGGGGCGCCGTCGACCATTCCGCCCTTGAAAACGACCGCCGGGACCTCCTTGGCAAAGTCCGTGAGTACCTTGGCGAGACCAACGGGGTCTTCGGCATAGGTGATGGCGGTGGGACCCTGGAAGCAGGGCCGCAGCGCGTCGAGTGGCTTGCCCTCAATCGCCCGCAGCACGAGACGATTCTTGACCACCTCATAGGTGCCGCCGGAGGCGCGGATTCTTGCCCGCAGTTCGGTAACCTGGTTGGCGTCGATGCCCTTGTAGTCGACCAGGAATGCGTTCGGCACCGCGCCCACCGCGCTTTCGTAGTGCTCGATCAGTCGCTGCTTGTCGGTTCGCGTGAGAGCCATGATCGGACTTCTCCTTAGGCCTCGGCCGAGCTGGCGAGGATGCCTTCGTCGAGACGGAGCCCCGGCCCCATGGTCGAGGTGAGACTCATTCCCTTGACGTATTTTCCTTTGGCGACACTGGGTTTAGCCTTGAGCACGGCCGCGACCAGACACAGGGTGTTGTCACTGAGCTGGTCGGCAGCGAATGACAGCTTGCCGAGCGGCGCGTGCAAGACGCCGGCCTTGTCAGCCCGAAATTCCACCTTTCCGGCCTTGATCTCTTCAACCGCTTTCGCGACCTCGAAGGTCACGGTGCCGGACTTCGGATTCGGCATCAGGCCCCGGGGTCCGAGAATGCGACCGAGACGACCCGTAACCCGCATCATGTCGGGTGTCGAGATCACGGCGTCGAAATCGATCCAGCCATCCTGGATCTTCTTCGCCAGCTCCTCGCCACCCACGTGGTCAGCGCCGGCATCCTCAGCTTCCTTGACCTTCTCGCCGTTGGCGAAGACCAAAATCCGCCGGGTCTTGCCCGTGCCATGGGGCAGCACCACCGTGCCACGGACCATCTGGTCGGCATGCTTCGGATCGACGCCGAGCCGCATCGCGATCTCGAGCGTCTGGTCGAATTTGGTGAAGGTGTGCTCCTTGAGGAAACTGATCGCTTCCTCCAGCCCGTAGGCCCTATTTTCTGCGGCTTCTGCCACCTTGCGGAACTGTTTTCCGTGTCGCGCCATGGTCTCTTACTCTCCGCCTTCCTGAATCGGGGAACCTAGGCTTCGACCTCGACGCCCATGGATCGTGCCGTACCCGCGATGATGCGGGTGGCGGCTTCGAGCGATCCGGCGTTGAGGTCGGGCATCTTGGTCCGGGCGATCTCCTCCACCTGGGCCGCGGTAACACGGCCGATCTTGGTGCGGTTGGGTTCGCCGGAGCCCTTGTCCACCGCGGCTGCCTTCATCAGCAGTACGGCTGCGGGCGGGGTCTTGGTGATGAAGCTGTAGGTGCGGTCGGCATACACGGTGATCACGACCGGAACGACCACACCCTGCTGACTTTGCGTACGCGCGTTGAACGCCTTGCAGAAGTCCATGATGTTGAGCCCTGCCTGGCCGAGCGCCGGACCCACCGGCGGCGCGGGCGTCGCTTGTCCGCCCGTGATCTGAAGCTTGATCTGTCCCGTAACCTTCTTCGCCATCGCTGGTTATCCTCTTGACCTGGCAGTGCCGTGGGTTGGTGGTGCTGCCTCGCCTTGGCGCTGCCTCACCGGTTGCTGCCGCACCGTGTGCAGGCAGGGCCGGCTTGGCGTTCAGACCCAACAAACCCGGGGGGCCACTAGAGCTTTTGCACCTGGAAGAAATCGAGCTCCACGGGTGTCTGACGACCAAAGATCGTCACCATCACCTTCAAGGTGTTTCGGTCGAGGTTGACCTCTTCCACCACACCGCTGAAATTGTTGAAGGGACCTTCGATGATCTTCACCGGCTCTCCCTTCTCGAACAGGTACTTCGGTTTCGGCTTTTCTTGCGCCGAGGTCACCTGATCCAGAATCTGGTCGACCTCTTGTTGGGTCAGCGGCGTGGGCTTCTTCCCGGTTCCGACGAAGCCCGTCACCTTGGGCGTATTCTTGACCACATGCCAGGCGGCATCGGACATCTCCATACGCACCAAGATGTAGCCGGGAAAGAACTTGCGCTGCGTTTCTCGCTTCTTCCCGTTCTTCATCTCGACGATGGTCTCGGTCGGAATCTTGACCTCGCCGATCTTCTCCGCCATGTCGAGCGCATCCGCACGCTGGCGCAGCGTTTCCGCCACCCGCTCCTCGAAACCGGAGTAGGTGTGGACGATGTACCACTGGAGATCCGGCTCGTCGCTCATCAGGCCACCATGTCGAGGACGTCGAAGAGTCGGTTGTAGGCCCAGAGAATCACGAAATCTGCGAGCCACAAAAAGGCCGCGAAAATGACGCTGGTAATCAGGACGACGACCGTTGTTCCGATGACTTCTCGGCGATTGGGGCTGGTGACTTTGGACCACTCCCCTCTGACCTCACCGAGAAAGGTCTTTACGCGCTGAAACCAATTTCCGATCTTGTTCATAGCATCTCGACCTACAAAAAAGCGGCCCGGGTTCGGTTGATGGCAGGGCAGGAGGGACTCGAACCCCCAACCACCGGTTTTGGAGACCGGTGCTCTGCCAGTTGAGCTACTGCCCTAGTCGTATGAAGCGACGGAGCCGCCGACTGCTCGGGCGCGGCGGATACTCCGCAGGGTCGTACGGACATCCGGTGGTCTTGTGTTCAGCCTCCATCCGCCTCACTCGACGATGTCGCTGACCGTTCCGGCGCCGACCGTACGGCCGCCTTCTCGGATAGCGAAGCGTACGCCCTTTTCCATCGCGATCGGTGCGATCAGCTCCACTAGGAGCCCCACGTTGTC
>Ga0114931_10002271_pt1 | contig 24462 bp, 22 predicted proteins | sample 2SBtaG_FD_89579 | JGI IMG/M metagenome (GOLD analysis project Ga0114931, IMG submission 89579) | Deep subsurface microbial communities from Kolumbo volcano to uncover new lineages of life (NeLLi) - 2SBTROV14_V59a metaG | ecosystem: Environmental > Aquatic > Marine > Volcanic | place: Kolumbo... | reverse complement strand
GCTCGCGGACGGCGTCGAATCCCACGCCGATCCCGGGGTGTGTTCGGGGAGGGCCGGGGAGGTCGCGCCGCCGCTCGGGTCGCCGGCCGGGGGCCGGCTTGCTCGCGGACGGCGTCGAATCCCGCCCTGGTCCTGGATAAGGTTCCCCGACGTCCCGGGTTTGTACAGTGGGCTGAGGGATAGCAATGCCGCTCGGGTCGGCGGTAGATAAGGGAAGCGGGATAAGGTTGCCACAAACGTTCTATAATGAAACGTTTTCTGAGCCCTAACCTGTCTCAATGTGGATCAGCCTGAGGAAACCTCGATGAATCTGACTCAGCTTGGCGCAGATTCCAGTAACCGGCGTCGGGAGCCTGGAACGGCCCCGTTCAGCCCGCTTCCAGCGCCGCCAGCACCCGGGCCGGATGATCGGCGGCCTTGCCCACCCGCCGCCAGTGTTTGCGCACTTTGCCGTCGGGGCCGATCCACACGGTGGACCGGATGACGCCCACGGTCTTCCGGCCGTAGAGGGTCTTCTCCCCGTACGCGCCGTACGTTTCCATCACCCGGTGGGAGGGATCCGACAGGAGGGTGAAGGGCAGGTCGTACTTGTCGGCAAAGCGCCGGTGGGACTCGGGATCGTCGGGCGAGATACCCAGCACGACGGCGCCCCGTTTTCGGATGCCGGCAACGTGATCGCGGAAGGCACACGCTTCCTTCGTGCAGCCGGGGGTGTCGTCCCGGGGGTAGAAGTAGACGATGACGTCCTGACCCCGAAGATCGCGCAGCGCCACCTTCGAGCCGTCGGCGGCGGGCAGGGTAAAGGCCGGAGCGGGACGGCCCTCCTCGATGGCCACGACGTCAGCCCCCGGCCCGGACCCGTTCGATGAGTTCGGGCAGCAGGGCGTCCGCCCGGTCGGTGGGCACCTGGCAGGTGCCGGCGTTCCGGTGCCCTCCGCCCCCGTACTCGAGGGTGAGTTCCCCGATGTCGAGGTCGGACGTCCGGTTGAGAATCGACTTGCCCATGGCGAAGACGACGTTCTGCTTCCCCTTCCCCCAGAGGACGTGCATACACGTTCGACTCGGGAAAGAGGGCGTAGATGACGAACCGGTTCCCGGCGTAGATGGGATTCTCCTCGCGCAGGTCCGCCACGACCAGGGGTTCGTACTCCACGGCGCATCGCATGAGCTGTTCCTTGAACTTCTCCTCGTGCGAGAAGTAGAGGTCGATACGCTCCACGACGTCGGGCAGTTCGAGGATCTCGTCGATGGTGTGCTCGGCACACGCATCGATGAGCTGGAGCATGAGCTGGTAGTTGGAGATCCGGAAATTGCGAAACCGACCCAGGCCGGTGCGGGCATCCATCAGGAAGTTGAGCAGCACCCACCCCCGCGGACTCAGGATATCGTCTTCGGTGAACTGGGCGGCGTCGGCCTTGTCCACGGCCTCGAGCAGCTCTTCCGAGGTGTTGGGGAACGCCTCGGCCCCACCGTAATATTCGTACACGGCGCGCGCGGCCGAGGGGGCGGCTGGCGCCAGGATGAGGTTGTCGGGGACTTTGCTGCCGGCCCGGATGATCTCGCTGGAGTGATGGTCGAACGCAAGGTGGCAGCCGGGGACGTAGGGCAGGTTGGTGGTGATATCCCGCTCGGTGATGGGAATGCGGCCGTCCTGCATGTCCTTCGGGTGGACGAAGGTGATCTCGTTGATCAGCTTCCGTTCCTTGAGCAGCACGGCACACGCCAGGCCGTCGAAGTCACTGCGCGTGACGAGTCGATAGGTCGAGTTGTCGGCCACGGCCGCTCCCTGAGGATCGTGTCAGTCGCCCGGGATGGGCGGGGGTGAGGGTGCACGCACAATATAAGGGCGACCTCCCGCGAGAACAGGCCGATCCGTGGCCACGGACGAGCGTCGGGGTCCGGATAGTGATGACCGTGATGTTCGGTCTGGTCGCCGGTCCGGTCGGCGGGACGGCCCAGACCCCGCCGGACTCCACCCGATCCGATTCGTCCGCGGTGCGCCTCGCTCCCATCCGGGTGACGGTGACCCGCGATGTCCGCGCGCTGCGGACGGTCCCGTTCGCGGTGGGCGTCGCCGACGGCGATGACATCCGGGCCGGACGGCCCGGCCGGGGACTCGACGAAGCGCTCCTCGCCATCCCGGGCGTACTGGTGAGCAACCGCTACAATCCCTCGCTCGATCAGCGCATCGCGATCCGCGGGTTCGGAGCACGCTCGGCGTTCGGGGTGCGAGGCGTCCGGGTACTGATCGACGACATCCCGCAGACCCTGCCCGACGGCCAGGGCCAGCTCACCAATCTCGATCTCTCGGAGATCGCCGCCGTGGAGGTCCTCCGCGGCTCGGCCTCGAGCCTCTACGGCAACGCCACCGGCGGGGTGATTCTGGTCCGCACCCGGGACCCGGCGGCCCAACGGCTGGCACCCGGCGCCGCGGTCAGCGTGGGCGCGTTCGGTACGGTCCGTCTCTCCAGTCGGGTGAGCGCGCCGCTGTCCGGGGGCGGGCTCGGCGTCACCATCACCCGCACCACGTCGGACGGATTCCGCCGCCACGCCCGGGCGGACCTGCGACAGGTGGCCTTGCGCTACACGCCCACGCGCCCGGCGGCCCGGACCCGGGTTCGGGTCTCACTCCGGGTGGCGGACGCGCCGACCCTCGACAACCCGGGCTCGCTCACCCGCGCCGAGCTGTCCGCGGATCCGACGAGCGCCGCTCCACGCAACGTGGCCGCCAACGCCGGCAAGGACGTGACCCAGGCCCAGGCCGGCGTGACCATCGAGCGGGACGTGGCCGGGGGCACGATGCGGGTGACGGGGTACGGGTTGACCCGGCGACTGGACAACCCGCTGTCGTTTGCTTTTATCGATCTCGACCGCCGGGTCGCGGGGCTCCGAGCCGGTGCGAACCTGCCGATCGGGTCGGCCGGCGCCCGGCTGACCCTGGGAGTAGACCTCCAGCATCAACGGGACGACCGGCGCAACGAGACACCCGACCGTACCGCCCTGACCCGGGACCAGCGCGAAACGGTGACGGAGCTGGGACCGTTTGTCCGGGCGTCGGTCCCGATTCCGGGCGGGGTCACGCTGAGCGGTGGCGTACGATTCGATCGCCTGGCGTTCCGGGTTCGCGATCACCTGCTGGCCGATGGCGACGACTCGGGACGGCGGACACTCTCCGACGTCTCGTGGTCGCTCGGTGCGGTCGCGACGAGGATCGGGCCGGTGGTGCCGTGGGTGAGCGTCGGGACGTCGTTCGAAGGCCCGACCACCACGGAACTGGCCAATCGACCCACGGGACCCGGTGGGTTCAACCCGGCACTCGATCCCCAGCACGCCACGACCGTCGAGGCCGGGGTGCGGGGCAACGTCGGTGAAGTGCTCTCGTACTCCGCGGCCGCGTATCGCACCGCCGTGACCGATGCGCTGGTGCCGTTCGAGGTGCCGACCGATCCGGGACGCCGGTTCTTCCGCAACGCGGGATCGGCCACCTACCGGGGCATCGAGGTCGCGATCGACTGGCATCCGGGACCGGCGTGGCGCACCCGGGTGGCGTTGACGACATCGGATTTCCGCTTCGACCGGTTCCGGGCTGGAGCCTCGACTTTCGACGGGAACCGCATCCCGGGCGTGCCGGCCCGCCGTCTCTATGCGTCGGCTCGATATGCGGCGGGGCCGTGGTGGGTGGCCTGGGACCAGACGCTGCAATCCTCGATGCCGGTCAATGACGCCAACACGGATCGCACATCGCCGTTCGCGACGACGGGACTGCGCGCAGGGTTCGACGGCCGGCTCGGCGCGTGGGCGGTCCACCCGTACCTGGGGGTGCTGAACGCGTTCGACGACGCCCACGTGGCGTCGGTGGTGGTCAACGCGTCGTTCGGCCGGTACTTCGAGCCGGCACCGCGGCGCAACGTCTACGTGGGTGTTCGGGTCGACCGGCGCTGACGGGGGTCAGTGGCGGAACTGCCGCTTCCCGGTCAGGACCATGGCGATGTCGTGCCGGTTCGCGGCTTCGATGACTTCCGCGTCGCGACGCGATCCGCCCGGCTGAATGATGGCGGTGATGCCGGCCGTGGCGGCTTCCTCCACCCCGTCGGCGAACGGGAAGAAGGCATCGGACGCGAGCACCGCGCCGGCGGGATCGTGCCCCGCCTGGCGGGCCTTGTGTACCGCGATGAACGATGCGTCCACCCGGCTCATCTGGCCCGCGCCGATCCCGATGGCGGCCTCGTTCCGGGCCAGGAGGATCGCGTTGGACTTGACACTCGACACTGCCCCCCACGCGAAGCGCAGGTCCCGCCACTCCTCCTCGGTCGGCCCTCGCTCCGTGGCGATCCGCCATCCGGTCTCGTCGGCGTCGAACGTGAACCGTTCCTGCACGAGAAACCCGCCGCGGACCCGTTTGAAGTCGAAGGCGGCCGACGGCTGGTCGAACGGCATCTCGACCACCCGCAGGTTCTTCTTCCGCTGAAAGACCTCGACCGCGTCGGGGTTGAACCGGGGGGCGACCACGACCTCGACGAAAAGATCGGCCATCGCCTCGGCGGTGGCGATGTCGACCACGGTGTTGAATGCCACGACCGATCCGAACGCGGAGGTCGGGTCGGTGGCGAGTGCGGTGCGGTACGCTTCGATGGGGAGGCTGCCGAGGGCCAGGCCGCAGGGCGTGGTGTGCTTGATGATCGCGCAGGCCGGCCGGTCGCCCCATGGCGCCACCGCGGCCATGGCACCTTCGATATCGAGCAGGTTGTTGAAGGAGAGTTCCTTGCCGTGCAGCTGGTTGAGGTTGGCGACCCCCCGGACGTCGTGGGAGACGTACAGGGCAGCCTGTTGCTGCGGGTTTTCACCGTAGCGCAGGGGGCGGGATCGCTTGAGCGCGAGGGCCAGTACCGGCGGCAGGGGTTCGTCGGTCCGGTACAGGTATTCGGCAATGGCGGCGTCGTAGGTGGCGGTATGCTCAAATACGCGGGCGGCCAACTCGCGTCGCAGGGCATCGGGTACGGTCCCGGTACGCAGGGCATCGAGGACCCGCTCGTAGTCGCGCGGGTCCACCACCGGCAGGACCGACTCGTGGTTCTTGGCCGCGGAGCGGAGCATCGACGGGCCGCCGATATCGATCTGTTCGATCGCTTCCTCGAACGTGACCCGTGGTTTGGCCACGGTTTCCCGGAAGGGATAGAGGTTGACGGCGACCAGGTCGATGGGAACGATCCCGTGCTCGGCGAGGGCAGCCATGTGTTCGGTCCGGTCCCGGCGGGCCAGGATCCCGCCGTGGACCACGGGGTGGAGTGTCTTGACCCGTCCATCGAGCATTTCGGGAAATCCGGTGAGGTCGTCGATCCGGGTGACGGCCACGCCGGCATCGGCGATGGTCTTGGCCGTTCCCCCGGTGGACACGATCTCCCAGCCGAGCTTGACGAGTTCGGCGGCGAATCGATCGACGCCCCGTTTGTCGGAAACCGAAATGAGTGCACGCGGCACTTGGCGCTCCTTGGGTCAGGGTCTCAATCGGCCACCAGGGTGGCCGGGGTCAGGGATTGGCCGTTGCCGGCGGTGAAGCGTTCGGCCGGGATCGGCAGCGACCGGAATCGTCCGTCGGGGTCCGCGTTGCGCACCACCGCCGGGAGCAGCGCGTGCTCGACATGCAGGACCCGGGCCGCGAGGCTGTCAGGGGTATCGTGGCGGTGGACGGGCACGGGCCACTGGGCCAGGATCTGCCCCCGGTCGTATTCGGGCGAGACGAGGTGAACCGTGGCGCCGGAGACGGTAGCCCCGCTGGCCAGCACCGCCCGGTGAACGTGCCGGCCGTACATGCCCGGACCGCCGAACGCGGGGAGCAGGGCGGGATGAATGTTCACCATCCGCTCCGGAAACGCGGCCGTGACGTCCTCCGGGACCCGCTTGAGATACCCCGCGAGGATCACCGCATCGATCCGGTGCCGCGCGAGGGCGTCGAGCATCGACGGTCCGTCATCCGGATCGTCGAACACGGCGGTGGGAATGTCGTGGCGCCGGGCCCGGTCGAACGCGCCCGCGTCGGGCCGGTTGCCGGCCACCAGGGCCACGCTGCACGTCTCCCTCCCGTGCACGGTGTCGAGCAGGACCTGGAGGTTGGTACCTCCGCCCGAGGCGAGCACGGCGATCCGCATTCAGGAATGCATCGGCGATGCGACCGGGGTCGAGATCCGGAGCACCGGCTCCTCCCGGTGAGGTGTGAACGGGTACGAGGTGGCAGGGAATGTGCCCCGGGGTCCGGCCTCCGGCAATGGGGTCACGCTTCCATCGCGGCGAGCGCTTCGGCGAGCCGGGCGGCGGCGCGATCGGCTTCCTGGTCGGTGAGGGTCCGGGGGTCGAGGACGATGGCGTCGTCCTCGGTCCGGGCGACGACCGGGGGGGAGCCGTCGCGGAGGGCAGCCAGGACCCGTTGAGGGTGATCGACCGGTACCCGGACCAGGGTGGTGGGCAGGGCGGTGTCGGGGAATGACCCGCCGCCCACCGACGACCAGCCGGGTCCGACGGTGCTGCCGGGAAGGTGCGCGGCCATCCGCCGGGCCCGGTCTTCCAGTCCTTCGGGAGGCGTGGTGAGCATGGCCAGCACCGGGATCTCCCGTCGGGCTTGCTCGGGATCCCGGTACAGGGCGAGGGTGGCCTCGAGGGCAGCCAGCACCACCTTGTCGGGGCGGAGGGCCCGGGCCAGGGGGTTGGCCGCCATCCGGGTGAGCAGCGCGGCAGGTCCGGCGATGAGGCCCGCCTGGGGACCGCCCACGAGCTTGTCGCCGGAGAAGATCACCACGGCGCCCTCGGAAACGCTTTCGGTCACCCGGGGTTCGCCCCGGAGCCCGAACGCGGAGAGATCGAGCAACAGACCGCTGCCGAGGTCGTGCACCACCGGGATGTCGCGGGCGTGCATGAACCGGGCGAGGTCCGCCAGGGCAACGTCGCTGGTAAACCCGGTCATCGAAAAGTTCGAGCGATGCACCTTGAGCGCGCATCGGGTCCGGGGGCTCAGCGCCCGCTCGTAATCCCGCAGGTGGGTCCGGTTGGTGGCGCCGACCTCGACCAGGGCGCATCCGCTGCGTGCGATGATCTCCGGGATCCGGAACGACCCGCCGATCTCGACCAGTTCGCCCCGGGACACGATCGCCTCGGCGCCGGCGGCGAGGGTGTTGAGAACGAGGATGACCGCGGCCGCCGCGTTGTTGACCACGAGCGCGTCTTCCGCTCCGGTGACCTCCCGCAGGAGGCGGCGAATGCGGGTCTGTCTGGAACCCCGCCGGCCCGACACGAGGTCGTACTCGAGGGCGGTGTACCCGGCCGCGTCTTCGATGGCTCGAACGGCAACGGCGGGAAGGGGTGCGCGTCCCAGGTTGGTGTGGAGGACCACGCCGGTGGAGTTGATGACCGGAACGAGCGTCGGACGTTGGCGTTCCGCCACGCGTTGGGCGGCGGCCGATTCCCATCCATCGTCGGGAGGAGTCCCGTCCCGGGCGCGCGCCTCGTCGAGGACCTCCCGGACCGCGTCGACCACCACCGCGCGGGGGGCGTTGGCGGGCAGCGCCTCACCGGCGCAGACCCGGTCGACCAGTTCGTTCACGGAGGGCAGCTGCGAGCGGGGGTCGGTCACGTCGAATCGCGCGGTGCGGGAACGGCCAGCGATCGAGTCGAGGTGGCGACGGCGTCGAGCAGATTGCGGACGGTGGTCTCGACGGCGTACCGGGTTCCCGGTTTCAATGGGGCGCCCAACTGGATGACGATCTGGCGTTGCGGCGGCGGCCGGGTGGCGAGGAGTCGGGCGACGACGCTGGTGTCCTGGGGTTCCGGTTCGGCCGCGCCCGCCTCCGCCGGGGTCGGGAGGGTGTCCACCGCGAGTGTGTCGGCGGCCAGGCTGTCGATGGAGACGGTATCGACGAGCGCGGCCAGGGAGTCCCGGCGGGCGGCCTGCAGCGAATCGTACGTGGCCGGCCAGAGGATGAGTGTGACCGGGACCGGGGTGGAGTCGGGCAGTTCCAGGACGCGGACATCCCCGGGTTCCGGAGGGGCGAGGGCCAGGACCTGGGTGAACTCGACGCCCACCGCCACGCTGTCCAGCCTGGTCAGGGTCCGGATCCGCGGCCCCAGGGTGTCGTGGGGGAACATCCAGAACACGTGATCGAGGGCGGAGTCGAGCGACACCGAGACCGAGTCGAACGCCTCCCGGCTGTCGCGACGGGTGTTACGGTTCTGGTCGACGGTGGCCAGGAGCAGAAATGGACCGGGTGGGAGAGCCGCGAGTTGGAATGCACTCGTGGAATCCGCCCGGGTTACGAAGGTCAGGGAATCGGACGGTCGGATCGCCTCGATCAGCGCGCCGGGTGCGGGCCGGTACCCTTCCCAGTCGAGGGCGTACCCGGTGATATGCGTGTCGGGAATGGGACCGCCGGTCGAGAACACGACCGCTACGCCTTCTTCCAGGCGGTTGGTCCGCAGGTCGGTGACGCCGGGGAGGAGGGTGACCTGATAGGTGATCCCGTCGCGCCATCCTTCGCGGGGTCGTACCGCAATCCGGGTCCGGTGCCACGATACCCGGACCTCGTCGGGTCGGGGAGAGATCGTGACCAGGTTCTCGAGCCCCTGTTCCTGCAGCACTTCATTGAAGGTAAAGACCACGTCGTCGTCGAACCCGTCGAGCACGGCGCCGGAGTCGGGGGACACCGCCAGCAGCTCCGGCGGATCGGGATCCGGAGGACCGCCCGGCGGGGCCTGGACCGTGGCGCAGGCCGCGCTCAGCAGCCCAACGAACGCAGCTTGGCGGCCAGCGTGTCGAGTTGTTCCTGCCACGCGGTTTCCTTTTCGCGCTCGCGCGCCACGACGTTCCCGGGGGCGCGTTCGACGAAGTTGGAGTTGGCGAGTTTGCGGCGTACGCCGGTCAGTTGTCGCTCGAGACGTTCGGCCTCGGTGCGCAGTCGGGTGCACTCGCGTTCGACATCGATCGCATCGCCGAGCGGCACGAATACCGCGCTGCCGTCGGGCAGGACCCCGTGGGCGCCTGCCGCGGGCCGGTCGGGCGCCGGACCGGCGGTCTCGAGATGCAGGGCCGTGAGGCGGGCGAGGCGTTCGACGGTCCCGGTTTCCGCCCTCAGCACCTCGGCCACCGCCTCGGTCGTCTCCACGTACGTCTGCACGGCGGTGCCGGGGGGGATGTGGTATTCGGCCCGGATGGACCGCACCGCCCGCACCACGTGCCGGACCTGGTCGAACCGGGTTTCGGCGTCGGGGTCGTCGTACCGGCGGTCCGGGGTGGGCCAGGGGGCCGCGGCGAGCAGGGGTTCGCGGTGGCCGGGGAGGTGATCCCAGAGGGCCTCGGTGACGAACGGCATCAGGGGATGCAGCAGCTGGAGCGACGTTTCGAAGACCCGCAGCAGGACGGCCCGTGCGGTGTCGCCGCCGGGGACGGTGCCGTAGAGCCGGGGTTTGACCTGTTCGACGTACCAGTCGGCCAATTCGTCCCAGAAGAAGTGATAGACGGTTTGTGAGGCGTCGCTGAAGCGGACGTCGCCCAGTTGTGCGGTGGTGCCCTCCACCGCATTCCGGGCCCGGGACAGGATCCACCGGTCCGCCAGCTCGAGCTGCTCCGGATGGGGCAACGGAGGCGGAGCGTCGTCGAAATGGGTCAGGATGAAGCGCCCCACGTTCAAGACCTTGTTGGCGAAGTTCCGACCCACCGCGAAGCTGGTGTCGAGGTCGTCGGGATCGAGAATCACGTCGGCGCCGGTGGCCGCGCCGGCAATGACCGTGAACCGCAGGGCGTCCGCGCCGAACCGGTGGACGACGTCGATGGGGTCGATGCCGTTGCCGAGCGACTTGGACATCTTCCGGTGCCGGGTATCGCGAACGATCCCGTTGAGATACACGGTGGAGAAGGGCTGCTCCCCCTTGAAGTGGTAGCCGGCCATGATCATCCGGGCGACCCAGAAGAAGATGATGTCGGGTCCGGTCACCAGCGTATGGCCGGGATAGAACCGCTCGAGATCTACGGTGTCGTCCGGCCACCCGAACGTGGCAAACGGCCACAACCACGACGAGAACCACGTATCCAGCACGTCCTCGTCCTACTCCATCGGTGCGCCGCAGGGGCAGTGTTCCGGGGGGTATTCGGCGACGATGATCCGGTCGCAGTCCTCCTCCGTGCAGTACCACGCCGGAATCCGGTGTCCCCACCACAGCTGCCGCGAGATGTTCCAGTCCCGGATGTTGGTGAGCCAGTGCTCGTAGACCCGGCCCCAGCGCTCGGGGACGAACCGGATGCGGCCCTGGCGAAACGCCTCGAGGGCCGGTTCGGCCAGCGGCTCCATGCGCACGAACCATTGATCGGACAGGCGGGGTTCGACCACCGTGTGGCAGCGGTAGCATTGACGGACCGCGTGCCGATACGGTTCCACGGCCGCCAGGGCGCCGGCGGCGTCGAGCATCTCGACCACTCGGGTCCGGGCTTCGTCGAGATCGAGACCGCGCAGCGCTTCCGGCAGGCGGTCGTCGTCGGTCATGTGCCCGTGGGCGTCGATGACCACGGGATGCGGAAAGTCGTCGTCCAGCTCACCGGCGATTTCGAAGTCGGTGGCGTCGTGCGCGGGTGTGACCTTGAGCAGTCCCGTCCCGAAGTCCCGTTCCACGTGCCGGCTGGTCCGGACGGGAATCGGCAGGTCGATCAGGGGAATCCGCACGCGGCGATCGGCCAGGCCGGCAAAGCGTTCGTCGTCGGGATGATGGACCACGCACACGTCGGCAAAGATCGTTTCGGGTCGCGTGGTGGCGATCACCACGCTCGCTCCCGTCTCGTCGTCGAGGGCGTAGCGCAGGTGATAGATCTTCGCGTGCCGCTCCTCGAACTCCGCCTCCTCGTCCGAGAGCGAGGTCAGGCAGCGGGGACACCAGTGGATTACGCGGTGGCCCCGGTAGATGAGTCCTTCTTCGTACAGCGTCACGAACACCCGGATGACCGCCCGGGAGTAGTTGTCGTCGAGCGTGAACCGGGTCCGGGACCAGTCGCACGACGCGCCGATCGCCTTGAGCTGGTCGAGAATCAGGTTCCCGGTCCGGTGGACGTGCTCCCAGACCCGGGCCACGAACGCCTCGCGGCCCACGTGGTGACGGGAGTGACCTTCGGTGGCGAGGGCTCGTTCCACCACGTTCTGGGTGGCGATCCCTGCGTGATCGGTGCCCGGCAGCCAGCACGCCTCCCGTCCCCGCATCCGTTCGAACCGGATCAGCACGTCCTGCAGGGTGTTGTTGAGGCCGTGTCCCATGTGGAGGACCGCGGTGACGTTGGGTGGGGGAATGACGATGACGTACGGTTCCCGTCCGGAATTGGGATCGGCGGTGAAGACCCCGGCGTCCAGCCAGCGGCGATAGATGTCGGCCTCGATCGCGGCCGGATCGAACTGCGGAGGGAGCTCAGTCATGGTGGAAGGCCCGATCGCGCCGGGCCGGTTCAGGGGGTCTGGCGGCTGCTGATCGACGCGGCCGGTTGATCGTTCGTATCGATCCCCGCCACGAGGATCCGGTTCACGACGACGTCGGCCCCGGGCACCTGCTGCACCACCTCGGTGGCCCGGTCCCGGTCGGCGGGGTCGGCGACCGTACCGGTCAATTCCAGGAGGCCGTGCCCGAGGCCCCGGATCCCCAGCTCCAGGTCGGCGAGGGCGGGGTCGGCGGCGATAGCGTCGAGGGCCCGGGCGGTGAGGTCCTCCGGGTCGTCCTCGCCGTCCGGGTCGGGCCGGCGCAAGCGGGACACGGCCCGTCGGACGCGGTCCCCGTCCACGGAACCGAGGAGATCGCTTCCGACCAGGCCGCAGGCGATGCCCGTTCCGAACGCGAGGGCGGCCAGAACCAGCCGGCCCGCGAGGCCCTCTTCGACGTCACGGTCGTGAGTTTGGCTCAGAAGTCCTCCTGTGGCACCACGTTGGGGGTTCAGGTAAGATTACTGGACCTGAACAATGTACATGCGCTCGATCTTAATCAACGGATGACGAGTTCTCGCCCTCGACCCGGCCGCAGCGGCGACCGCCCGGTCACCCGCCGGGTGGTGTTCAATACCCTCCTGCTGGCCGGAGTCCTGGCCACCGCGCTGGTGCTGTTTTTCCTCCTGGCCGGCCGGGTGCAGCCGCTCGTCGGACCCTGATCCCTCCGGTCGCCCCGCGCGATCGCATCCGGAACGTCATGACCGATACGATCCACGTCACGCTTCCCGACGACTCCACGAAGGAACTGCCGGCCGGGAGTTCTGCGCTGGCTCTTGCCGAATCGGTCGGGCCCCGGCTGGCCCGTGCCGCCCTCGCCGCGCGGGTGGACGGGGAGGTCCGGGACCTGACCCGGCCGTTGCCCGACCGCGCGCGGGTCGAGATCCTGACCGAGGGGCAGGAGGACGCTCTCGCGGTGTTGCGACACTCCTGCGCCCACGTCCTGGCCACGGCGGTCCGGGAACTGTTCCCGGACGCGGCCATCGGTTTCGGGCCCGCTATCGCCGACGGCTTCTACTACGACTTCGACGTGCCCCGACCGTTCACCCCGGAAGACCTCGAGGCGATCGAGGCCCGGATGACCAAGGTGGTGGAGGCGGACTACCCGTTCGTGCGGGAAGAGGTGGACCGGGGCGAGGCGCGCGAACGGTTTTGCGACGATCCGCTGAAGCTCGAGCGACTCGAGGAACTCGGGGACGACGAGACGATCTCCGTGTACACCGACGGGCCATTCGTCGATCTGTGCCGCGGACCCCACGTGCCCAGCACTGGTCGGATCCGGTACTTCAAGCTGCTGCACGGCGCGGGGGCGTACTGGCGCGGGGACGAACGGCGGCAGATGCTCCAGCGGATCTACGGGACCGCGTGGTTTTCCCGCAAGGACCTGAAGGCGTACCTGCATCGGCTCGAAGAAGCGCGCAAACGGGATCACCGGGTGCTCGGCAAGCAGCTCGACCTGTTCAGCATTCAGGACGACGTGGGCCCGGGGCTGGTGTTATGGCACCCGCGGGGGGCCACGGTGCAGTTCGCCCTGCGGCGGTTCATCGAGGACGAGGTGCTGCGCCGGGGATACGACCTGGTGTATACGCCGCACGTGACACGGGAGCAGCTGTTCGTGCGCTCGGGCCACCTGCCGCTCTACGAGCAAAACCAGTTTCCGGCGATGGCAGCCGGAGCCGGCGAAGCGGACGATGTGCGCTACCGGGTCAAACCGATGAACTGTCCGATGCACTCCCTCATCTACGGGTCGCGCCAGCGGTCGTACCGCGATCTCCCGGTGCGGCTGGCCGAGATCGCGAACGTGTACCGCAACGAACGCTCGGGCACGCTCCACGGGATGCTGCGGGTGCGCGGGCTGACCATGGACGACGCCCACGTGTTCTGCCGGGACGACCAGATCGAGGACGAGATCTTCCGGATGCTGGACCTGACGGATCACGTCCTTGGCACCACGTTCGGCCTCGAGTACCGGCTCGATCTGTCCACCCGTCCTGAGAAGAAGATTGGCGACGACGCGACCTGGGACCACGCCGAGGCGGCGTTGCGAAGTGCCCTGGAGCGCAGGAATCTGACGTACGGACTCGACGACGGCGGCGGGGCGTTCTACGGGCCCAAGATCGACATCAAGATCCGTGATGCCATCGGGCGCGAATGGCAGGGCGCCACCATTCAACTCGATTACCAGTTGCCCGAACGTTTCGCGCTCGAGTACGTGGCCGCCGACAACCGTCCGCATCGACCGGTGATGATCCACCGGGCCATCTACGGGACGCTCGAACGGTTCGTGGGCATGTTGATCGAGCACTTTGCCGGGGCATTCCCGGTGTGGCTGGCGCCGGAACAGGTGCGGGTCATCCCCATTTCGGACGATCAGGGCGAGGCGGCGCGGGCGTTACACGATCGGCTGACGGCGGCGGGCATCCGGTCCCATCTCGACGATCGCAACGAAACGTTGAACTACCGGATTCGGGATGGCGAAATGATGAAGGTGCCGTACATGGCGGTCGTGGGGCAGCGGGAGGCCGACGCCGGCACCGTGGCCGTCCGGGTGCGGGGCGGGGGGCGCAAACAGGAAGTGCTTTCCGGGGAAGCGTTTATCGAGCGGGTCCGGGCACAAATCGACGAACGGAAACTTTCGCCGATCGAATCTGGTTGAGAGGCTGGGAGCCCCTCGTTACGTTTCGAGGTTCCCCGGATCACGGTGTTCCGGGGACGGCGTGCGGTTCGCCCACCACACGGTACCTGCACCAGGGATAACGCGTGTCCGGAAGTGAAACGACGCCGGTGCTGCTGAGCGCCGCGCGGACCCCCATCGGAAAATTTCTGGGTGCCCTGTCGCCCGTGCGGGCCCCGGACCTCGGGGCCGTTGCGATTCAGGCCGCGGTCGGGCGGGCGGGCGTCGACGTCGACGCGGTCCAGGACGTCATCATGGGTAACGTGTTGCAGGGCGGTGTCGGGCAGGCTCCGGCGCGCCAGGCGGCCATGGCGGCGGGACTCCCGGGCACGGTCCCCGCCGTGACCGTGAACAAGGTGTGCGGATCCGGCCTCAAGGCGGTGATGCTCGCCGCCCAGGCCGTCCGGGCCGGTGATGCCGAGTGCGTGGTGGCGGGCGGGATGGAATCGATGTCCAACGCCCCCCACTACCTCTGGGGTCTCCGCGGCGGAATCAAGTTCGGCAATCAGGAGATGGTGGACGGTCTCCTCCGGGACGGTCTCTGGTGCTCCTTCGGTGACTGTCACATGGGCGGGCACGCGGAGTACACGGCGGACAAGGCCGGGATCTCCCGCGAGGAGCAGGATCGCTTTGCCCTCGAAAGCCACCGCAAAGCGGTGGACGCGATGGAGCACTGTCGGTTCTCCGCGGAAATCGTTCCGGTAGAGGTTCCGGCCCGGAAGGGTACGGTAAGGGTGGACCGGGATGAATGTCCGCGGGCCGATACCTCGCTGGAGTCGTTGGCGCGGCTGCGGCCTGCGTTCCAGAAGGGTGGGACGGTCACGGCCGGGAACGCGCCGGGTCTCAACGACGGGGCGAGTGCGCTGGTGGTGGCGTCCGAGGCGTTTGCCCGCACCCACGGACTCGAAATCATGGCCCGGATCACCGGGTACGCCACCGGCGGTGGGGAACCCCGAGATCTGTTCTTTGCCCCGATTCATGCGGTCCAGAACCTGATGGCCCGCACCGGAACCTCGATCGACGCCTACGAGCTGATCGAGGCGAATGAAGCCTTTGCCGTGCAGGCGCTGGCCGACGGCAAGGGCCTCGGGTGGGACTGGGATCGCGTCAATGTCAACGGTGGGGCCGTGGCCCTCGGCCATCCCATCGGGGCGAGCGGCGCGCGCATCCTGACCACCCTGCTCTATGCCATGCAGGACCGCGACGTCCGAACCGGACTCGCCACTCTCTGTCTGGGCGGCGGCAACGCCGTTGCGCTCAGCGTGGAGCGACCATCATGACCATCGCGCAGACGACACCGATCGACACCACCGTCTCGACCGCCGCATGGCAACGGGTGCTCGCCGCGGCCATCGGTGCGGCCCTGGTGGCCGTCGGCGCCCAACTGGCGGTGCCGGTTCCGGGGACGGTGGTCCCCCTCACGTTCCAGGTCCCCGCCGTGTTGATCGTCGGGGCGTTGCTCGGCCCCCGGTACGGCGCCGCGTCCATGGTGCTGTACCTGATGCTCGGGGCCACGGGCCTCCCGGTCTTCGCCCCCGGCGGCGTGCCCGGCGTGGCCCGCCTGTTCGGTCCGACCGGCGGATACCTGCTGGCCTACCCGGTGGCCGCCGCCCTGGTGGGCCGCTTGGCGCTGACATCGGGCGGAGTGCGCCGGCTGGGCGCGCTGGTGCTGGGCCTCGTGGTGATCCACCTCGGCGGGGTGGCGCAACTCGCCGTCCTCGGTGGCGATCTGTCGATGGCCGTGCGGGCCGGGTCACTCCCGTTCCTGGCCGGCGATGTCGCCAAGCTGCTGTTGGCGCTGCTGGTGATCGGGCGGCTCGCTCGGCAGACACGCGCCCTTCGATAGGGCGCGTTTTTTTTGACCCGCGGTGGCGGGTCGGGTTCAGCGGAAAGGCGGGCGCGGACGCCGGTCGAAGGGGGAGTCCCCGACGCCGCACGGTTGCGACCCGGTCGGTGGGCCGTCAACGGCCCCCAGGGAGCTTGCGGATGGAACGCACGACGTGAACAACATCGCGGTGGTGGGAGCGGGCACCATGGGGAACGGGATTGCCCACGTCCTGGCCCAGGCCGGACGGGCAGTGGTCCTGGTGGATCTGTCGCAGCCCCTGCTCGATCGGGCGCTGGAGACGATTCGGGCCAACCTCGACCGGCAGGTCCGGAAGGGCCGGCTGACGGAGACGGACCGCGATGACACTCTTGCCCGGATTGCCACCGGTACCACGCTGGACGCGGTGGGGGGGGCGGAGCTGATCGTGGAGGCCGCCACCGAAACGCCCGACGTCAAGTTCTCGCTGTTCGAACAGCTCGACGCCCGGGCGGCGGACGGGGCCATCCTTGCCACCAACACCTCGTCGATCTCGATCACGGAGATTGCCGCGCATACCCGGCGGCCCGACGCCGTGATCGGGATGCACTTCATGAACCCGGTGCCGGTCATGCCGCTGGTGGAAGTCATCCGTGGCCTCGAGACATCCGATGCCACGACCGGCGCGGTGGTAGCGGAGGCGGAAGTCCTGGGAAAGACGCCGGTCGAGGTGAACGACTATCCCGGCTTCGTCTCCAACCGGGTGCTGATGCCGATGGTCAATGAGGCGATCTACTGCGTGATGGAGGGTGTGGCCGAGCCCGAAGCGGTGGATGCGGTGATGAAGCTCGGCATGAATCACCCGATGGGCCCGCTGGCGTTGGCGGATCTGATCGGCCTCGATACCTGCCTGCATATCCTTGAGGTGCTGCATCGGGGCCTGGGCGACGACAAATACCGGCCGTGTCCCCTGCTCCGGAAGATGGTGGCGGCGGGGCGGCTTGGCCGGAAAAGTGGAAGGGGGTTCCATGACTACGGTTGAGTCGCCTGACCGGGCCGGGGACGCCGCGGTGGTGGAACAGCGCGAAGAGATCGTGGCGATGGCCCGGGAGTTCGCCCGCCGCGAGATCGAACCCCACGCGGCTGAGTGGGATCGGACGAAACACTTTCCCGCCGACGTGATCCGGCAGCTTGGAGAACTCGGGTTTTTCGGCATGACGACGCCCGAGGAGTACGACGGGCTGGGACTCGATCCGTGGACCTATCTCCTCGTCATCGAGGAGATCGCCGCGGCGGATGCGAGCGTCGCGGTGTCGCTCACCGTTCACAACTCCCTGCCCAGTTCGATGCTGCTGGCGCACGGCACGGAGGCGCAGAAGGCGCGGTGGCTCAAACCGATGGCGCGGGGAGAACTCCTCGCCGCGTTCGCCCTCTCCGAGGCGGAGAGCGGATCCGATGCGGCCGCGCTCGCTGCCCAGGCGGTGTCAGACGGTCACGGGGGGTGGCGGCTCAACGGGACCAAGTCCTGGGTGACGAACGGCGACACCGCGGACATCTACATGTTGATGGCGCGGACCGATACTCCGGAGGAACGGCGGGGCAAGGACGGCATCTCCGCATTTCTCGTTCCGGCCGATACCGAGGGGGTTGAACCCACCCATCGCGAGGACAAGATGGGCCTGCGAAGTTCGCCCACCACACAGGTCGTCCTGCGCGATGTGGCGCTGGGTCCGGATGCGCTGCTGGGCGAGGAGGGGCAGGGGTTCCGGTACGCGCTGGCCGGCCTCGATCACGGACGCCTGGGCATCGCGGCGCAGGCTCTGGGCATTGCCCGGGCCGCTCTCGACCACGCCGTCCGGTACGCGAAGGAACGCCAGCAGTTCGAGACGCCAATCGCGTCGTTCCAGGCGATCCAGTTCAAGCTGGCGGAGATGGCCACCCGGCTGGCAGCGGCCCGCGCGTTGTTGCGGGAAGCCGCGCTCGCCGAGGGCCGGGGGGAGCGCATTACCGCGGTGGCCAGCATGGCAAAACTGTTCGCCACCGAGACCGCGATGTTCGTTACGACGGAGGCGGTGCAGATCTTCGGCGGGTACGGCTACATGCGGGACTACCCGGTCGAACGCCTGTTTCGCGATGCCAAGGTGACCACCATCTACGAAGGAACCAGTGAAATCCAACGGAACGTCATCGCCCGTGGCGTCCTCGCAGCGGAGAGATAACGTGGACAGCATGTTTGATCTACTGGCGGAACACGATCACGAACAGGTGAGTTTCTGGCAGGATGCCGAATCGGGATACCGGGGCATTATCGCCATTCACAATACGGTACTCGGGCCGGCGCTGGGCGGCACCCGTTTCTGGGCGTACGGCAGCGACCAAGAGGCTCTCACCGATGTCCTGCGCCTGTCACGCGGCATGACGTACAAGGCGGCCGTGGCCGGACTCGACCTCGGGGGAGGCAAGAGCGTTATCCTCGGCGACAATTCCACCGCGGATCGGGAGCGGCTGTTCCGCGCCCATGGTCGTCACGTCGATTCGCTCGGCGGCCGATACATTACGGCGGAAGACGTGGGGACCAGCCCGGACGACATGGAGTTCGTGTCCCAGGAGACCGAACACGTGGTCGGACTCCAGGGCCGCTCCGGCGACCCGTCGCCGGTGACGGCGTTCGGGGTATTCCGCGGCATCCAGGCGTGCGCCCAGTTCCGTTACGGGAGCGATTCCCTCGAGGGGAAAGTGGTGACGGTGCAGGGACTCGGCCATGTCGGGTACCGCGTGTGCGGTCATCTGCACGAACAGGGGGCCCGGCTGCTGGTGACCGATCTCGACGGGGACAAGGTGCGACGCGCGGTCGAGGAATTCGGGGCGACGGCGGTATCGGAGGCGGAGATGTACGCGGCGGATGCCGACATCTTTTCCCCGTGTGCGCTGGGAGCCGTCATCAACGACGAGACTCTGAAACAGCTGCAGGTGGCGATTGTGGCGGGGGCCGCCAACAACCAGCTGGCGGAAGATCGGCACGGCGACCTGCTCGACGAACGGGGCATCGTGTACGCCCCGGACTACGTCATCAACTCCGGCGGCCTGATCAACGTCAATGCGGAGGTGGCGGGCTGGAGTCTCGAGCGCGCGCACCAGAAGGCCTCCGAGATCTACGATACGATTCTCGGGGTGCTGGAGATTGCGCGCGACGAGTCGATCCCGTCGTATCGTGCGGCGGACCGGCTGGCGGAGCGGCGTATTGCCGAGGCCAGGGCCGCCGGTCGGGTCAGCGCCTGAATGAGGTGGTGACATGGGCGAACGGATTCCGATCGGCGCGGACCACGCCGGATTCCCGCTGAAGGAACGTCTCAAGGCCGAGCTGGTTCGGCTCGGGTACGAGCCGGATGACGTGGGGACGTGTTCCACCGAGTCGGTGGACTACCCCGATTTTGCCAAGCCCGTCGCGAAACTCGTCAGCACCGGCGAGGTGGCCCGGGGCGTGCTGATGTGTGGGACCGGACTCGGGATGGCCTACACCGCCAACCGCTTTCCCCATGTCCGGGCGGCCGACTGCTGGTCCCCCGAGATCGCGGAGCTGGCCCGCCGGCACAACGACGCCAACATCCTTGCCCTGCCGGCCCGGTTCGTGTCGGAGGAGGAGGCGATCGCCATCATGCGCACCTGGCTCGATACGCCGTTCGACGGGGGCCGGCACGCGCGACGGATTGCGAAAATTGAGGAGACGCCATGACGTGGGCGGCATCGCTGGAGGAGGGAGATCCCGCCATCGCGGGACTGGTTCGACGGGAACGGGAACGCCAGGAACACGGGCTGGAGTTGATCGCCAGCGAGAACTTCGTTTCCCCGGCGGTGCTCGAAGCGATGGGGACGTGTCTGACCAACAAGTACGCGGAAGGATACCCCGGACGGCGATACTACGGTGGGTGTGAGGTGGTGGATGAGGTCGAACAGCTCGCCATCGAACGGGCCCGGATGTTGTTCGACGCACCCCACGCCAACGTGCAACCGCACAGCGGGGCGTCGGCCAACCTGGCGGCGTATCTCACGGTGCTCGAACCCGGTGACCGGTTCATGGGGTTGTCCCTGTCCCACGGTGGGCACCTGACCCACGGTTCCCCGGTCAACTTCAGCGGGAAACTGTACACGCCCATCGCCTACGGGGTCGACGAACGGACCGGGCTGATCGACATGGACCGGGTCCGGGAGCTGGCCCTGGCCGAACGGCCGCGAATGATCATTGCGGGAGGAAGTGCCTACCCCCGCACGATCGACTTTGCCGCCTTTGCCACCGTGGCCCGAGAGGTGGACGCGGTGTTCCTGGTGGACATGGCGCACTTTGCCGGCCTGGTGGCCGGGGGGGTGCACCCCAACCCGATGGAGCACGCCGCCATCGTCACGAGTACGGCGCACAAGACGCTGCGTGGACCGCGGGGCGGATTCATCGTCTGTCGGGAGGAGTTGGCCAAACCGATCGACAAGACCGTATTCCCCGGTCTGCAGGGTGGACCGCTCGAGCACGTGATCGCGGCCAAGGCGGTCGCGTTCGGCGAGGCGCTCCAGCCGGCGTTCCGGACGTACGCCGCCCGCGTCGTCGCCAACGCCCGGGCCCTGGGCGAGGCGCTGGGCGAACACGGCTGCACCCTGGTCTCGGGAGGGACTGACACCCACGTGCTGCTGGTCGACCTTCGGGACCGCGACATCACGGGGAAAGATGCCGAGGCCGCACTCGGGCAGGCCGGCATTCACGTCAACAAGAACACGGTGCCCGGCGATCCCCGTTCACCCTTCGTCACCAGCGGCATCCGGATCGGGACCCCCGCGCTCACCACCCGGGGCATGGGCGAGCCCGAGATGCGCGCCGTGGCGGGGATGATTGCGGCCGTGCTCGACGCGCTGCCGCATGCTCCGCCCCCGGCCGTCGCCGATCAGGTTCGGGAACTGGCGGACGGTTTTCCACTGTATGAGACGGCTGGCCTGGCCACGTGAGCGCCGCCCTTGCTCGCGATCCCGGGGAACGCCACCTTTGAGGCATGAGCCGGTATCTCAGTCCTGACGATCTCCTGGCCCGCATCCGGTCGGTGAAAGGGCCCTACCACGAACGGGCGTATCTGTTCGTGCTCGGCGCGCTGGAGTACTGCCAGCAACACCGGTCGCAACGGGGACACATCAGTGGTCAGGAACTCTCGGAGGCCTGTCGGGATTTTGCCATTGAGCAGTTCGGCCTCATGGCGCGAACCGTCCTGTCGTACTGGGGCATTGACGCCACGAGCGATCTCGGTCGCATTGTGCTCGGCCTCATCGACGTGGGGCTGCTGATGAAACAGGACTCGGATCGACTCGAGGATTTTGACGCCGTATTCCGGTTCGACGAGGTCTTTGAGGAAGGGTACCCGTGGCCGGGAGTGCGACCGGTGGGGGGACGGTCATCGCCGCACTAGGCCGTCGGTGGACGTAACTCGGGAGTTGGGGGTGGACCGATGGAAGTGAATAACTTTCCCGAATGCAGGAAGTGTGACGCAGGGGTTCTGTTGCCCCTGTCCGATTACGGTCGGGACGGAGCCCCGATCACCTTCAAGGCGTGGGTGTGCTCCAACCCGGAGTGTGGGTTCAATCTCCGAATCGACAACGGAGAAATCTCAATCGGACGCGCCATCGGTCACAGCTTCAAGTAACCGCGTTCGCGCCGCGACGGTGTCATCCGAGGTACGGGGCCCCGCCGTGGCGGGGCGGCTCTATCCGGACGATCCGGGGGCCCTGACGACACTCGTGCAGGAGTTGTTTGACGCCGCCCCCGCCGCTCCTGCTCCCGCCTCCGACCCCCCGGTCCTGGGCGCCGTGGTACCCCACGCGGGACTCCGGTACTCCGGAGTGTGCGCCGCTCGGGTGCTGGCCCGCGTGGGAGCGCCTGAGGTGGCGATCGTCCTGGCGCCCAACCACACCGGCCGGGGAGACCCCGCCGGTCGCGCAAGCGTGTTCGCGTCCGGGGCCTTTGCGATTCCCACGGGCCACGTTTCTGTCGACGCGGCCCTGGCCGACGCTCTGCTGGCGGCGACCACGGAACTGGTTGTGGACCGGTCGGCCCACGTCGACGAGCACGCGATCGAGGTGGAGCTTCCGCTGATGCAGGCCCGCTGGCCCGGGGCGTCCATCGTGCCCATCGTGATATCTTCGGTGCAGGTGGCACGGTGCCTGGCGCTGGGAGCCTCCATGGCATCGGTGCTTCACGCGTGGCCGGCGAGGGTGCTGCTCCTCGCGTCCTCCGACCTGACGCACCATGAAGAAGCGGCCTCCGCCGCCCGGAAGGACCGGTGTGCCCTGGAACGGATCCAGTTGCTCGATGCGAGGGGACTCCTGGAGGTGTGTGCCCGGGAGTCGATGACCATGTGTGGCCGAGGGCCGGTTGCCGTCATGCTGGAGGCGTGTCGGCGACTTGGGGCGGTGGGGGCGGAGGTCGTGGACTATCGACACAGTGGATGGGTCAACGGAGATACCCGGAACGTCGTATCCTGCGCCGGCGTGGTGGTGCAATGATTCCGGTGCTCGATGCGGGCCAGGCCGCGGAGTGGGATCGCCGCTCGATCGCCGCCGGCATCCCGTCTCGGGTGCTGATGGAATCGGCCGGGCGCGCCGGGGCCGCCGCCGTGGCCGCCACGGTTCCCGAGGCCTTGCTCCGGGGTGTGGTTGTCGTCGCCGGCCGGGGAAACAACGGAGGAGACGGATGGGTCATGGCCCGGGCCCTCTCCGCGGCGGGTGCGGCGGTCTCGGTGGTGGAGGTCGAGGGGGAGCGTGCACCCGACTGCGAGGCCAATCGAGCCCTGGCGTTGCGTGAAGGGGTGACCCTGCTGACCGGGGATCAATCCTGGCCCGACGGGGCGCTGGTGGTCGATGCCCTGCTCGGTACGGGAGCGGCCGGCGTCCCTCGCGGGGGGGTGGGGGTGTTGGCCCAGCGGGTGGCCGACTGGACCGGATACACGGTGGCCGTCGACGGTCCCACCGGCCTGGACCTGAGTACCGGTGAAACCCACGGACCGGTCCGCGCCGATCTGACACTGACATTCGGCGGCCTGCGACGGGGACACCTGCTCGCCCGGTCCGCGTGTGGACGGGTAGTGGTGCTGGACATCGGCTTCGCCGCCGACGGCGTGGATCCGGCCTGGCCGCTCCTGGTGGGAGACGCCGATGCGCAAACCCTGTTGCCCGCGTTGTCGGCCGAAATGCACAAGGGGAAACGCGGCCGCATCGCGATCGTAGGAGGGCAGGACGGCATGGCCGGGGCGGTGCAGCATGCGGCGCGGGGTGCGTTCGGTGCGGGCGCGGGCCTGGTGCGGGTGGTGGCGGGGACGGGATCGGTCGCCGCTCTGCAGGAACGGTTCCCGGATGTCACCACGACCGCGTCCCGGCTCGGTCCGGAGCTGGAGCCGGAGGCCGCCGGGATTCTCGCCTGGGCCGATGCGGTGGTGTTGGGACCGGGCCTCGGCCGGGGGCCGGAACGCACCGCGTTCGTGACGGCCGTGCTCGAGCAGGCCCAGGGACCGGTGGCCATCGACGCCGACGCCCTGCAGGTCGGTGGTGCGGCGTTGCAGGCGGGAAACGGGACCCGGGTGCTGACCCCGCACGTCGGGGAGTTCCGGGCCGCCTTCCCCGACCTCGATGTCGAGGCGCGTTTCGAGGCGCCGACCGCCGCCGCCGACTCCCTGGCGCACGATGGATCCGCCACCGTACTGCTGAAGGGGGTGCCTACCGTGATCGGTACGGCCGGGGCGGCGGCCCGGGTGGTGGCAACCGGCAACCCCGGGCTTGCCACCGGGGGCAGTGGCGACGTCCTGGCCGGCCTGATCGGGGCCCTGCTGGCCCGGGGCCGGTCGGGTCCGGACGCCGCGTCGCTCGGCGCATTTCTCCTCGGGCGCGCGGCCGAGCTGGCGGCCCGGGACACGAGCGCGGTCACGCTCCGGCCTGCGGAGGTGGTCGCCGCCCTGCCGGTGGTGTGGCGGACATTGGCGGAGCCCGCGCCGGTCCGACCTCCGATCCTCCTGACCCTCGATCCGCCTCAGCTCACGTGACCGGGGGCGATCTTCCCGGTGTGGAGTCCGGAACGGACACGACCCGGCATGCCGCGCTCGGGCCCGGCGAAGAGTTCGCCCGGATCGCCGCTATCTGGCGCCGACTCGGCGACCGGGCCGCTCCCGCCGGGGACGACGCCGCCCTGGTGGAGATCGGCGGGGTCGCCCTTGCCCTGTCCAACGACCTGTCGATCGAGGGCCGGCACTTCCGGCGCGGATGGCTGGCACCCGACGAGATCGGCTACCGGGCCACGATGGCTGCGCTCTCCGATCTCGCGGCGGTCGCCGCCCGACCCCGCGGGGTGGTGGTCGGGCTCGGCGTGTCCCGCGAGGATCCCGACTGGTTCGCGGAGGAGATCATGGCCGGGGTTGGGGAGGCGGCGGTGGCCTGCGATACGGTCGTGCTCGGCGGAGATTTGATCGAGTCTT
>Ga0114931_10002270_pt1 | contig 24463 bp, 20 predicted proteins | sample 2SBtaG_FD_89579 | JGI IMG/M metagenome (GOLD analysis project Ga0114931, IMG submission 89579) | Deep subsurface microbial communities from Kolumbo volcano to uncover new lineages of life (NeLLi) - 2SBTROV14_V59a metaG | ecosystem: Environmental > Aquatic > Marine > Volcanic | place: Kolumbo... | reverse complement strand
CACTGAAATGGTGGGGCAAGCCCAACCGGCGGGCGGTTTCGGTTGCCAGTGTGCCGACGATTTCGTCGGTCAGTTCCACCTCTGGTTTATCCACACTGATGCCGAGCACCTGCGTGGGCAGGTTTAACGCGGCAACGCCCAATGCCAGTCCGGCGTGGGTTCCGCCCGAACTGGACGCAAACACGATGCGGTCAAACGGCGGCAAATTGCGGTCGGTGAGTTGTTGCGCCAGCTCTTCCACCGCGGCGACATACGCAGCTGCGCCGATGAAATTGCTGCCGCCATACGGAATGAGATACGGTGTGTGTCCGGCGGTTTTTTGCGCGGCGACGGTTTCCGCCATCACCATATCGCGCGGGCGAGTGCCTGCCCATACAATTTCCGCGCCGAGCAGGGTGTCGAGCAGGATGTTGCCGCTCGGGTTTTCTGGCGCTCCGGCCAGCACCAACACCGCTCTCAGCCCGGATTTTGCGGCGGCGGCAGCCGTTTGGCGGCAATGGTTCGATTGCGGTGCGCCGCCGGTGATGACGGTATCGGCGTTGGCGGCTTTTGCCGCAGCGATGAGAAATTCGAGTTTGCGGGTTTTGTTGCCGCCACCAGCCAGCCCGGTTTGGTCGTCCCGTTTTATCCACAATTCCACGCCGAGTGTTTCGGATAGACGGGGCAAAGGTTCCAGTGGGGTGGGCAGGTGCGCCAGTGGTATTCGTGGCAGTTTTTGGGTGAGCATGGGATGCCTCCTGTTTCAGATTTCAAATTTGCGTGCGCAGTGCGGCAGCGGTGGTGACGGGCAGTTGGCAGGCAAAATTTTGGCAAACATACGCGGTCGGTTTGCCGTCTTGCGCGGGCCGGTCATACAGCAACGGGACGACCGTTTCGCCGCCGGATGACAGGGCTACAATTTGGAAGGGGCGATACGGCTGTTGTACCATTGCCAGCATTTTTGTCATTTCGGGGTGTCGAGGATCGCCAACCAGCGCGATTTCTTGCACGCCCGCTTCGATGAGGGTTGCCGTGCCGAGCCAATGCCCGAAACCGAGCGGGTAACGTTGCATCACCGGTTGCAGCGCGCCCAATGCCGATGCCGCCGGTTCAAAATAGCGGTCTTCGCCGGTGTATGCTGCCAACAGCAGCAGCGTGCGCACCGCCATCGCGTTGCCGCTGGGGGTGGCGTTGTCTTGCAGGTCTTTGGGGCGTACCACCAATTCGGGATGGTCGTCTGCCGTGTCGAAAAATCCGCCGTCAGCGGGGTCGCGGAAATGGGTCAACACGGTTTCCATCAATTCCCGCGCCGCAGAAAAATATTGCTCGTCAAACGTGGTTTGGTACAGCGCCAGCAAGCCATCGGCAAGAAAGGCATAATCTTCCAGATAGCCGTTCAGTTTGGCGCGGCCATCTTTCCATGTGCGCCACAGCCGTCCATCGGGTGTGCGCAGATTTTCCAGCAGAAAATCGGCGTTGCGGCGGGCAATAGCGGTATATTCGGCATTATCCAGCACGCGCCCGGCTTCGGCAAATGCGGCGAGCATCATGCCGTTCCACGCGGTGAGAATCTTCTCGTCGCGGGCAGGTTTTACGCGGGTTTCGCGCCGGTCGAACAAAATCTTTTGGCTTTCCTCCAACTCTGCTGCCAGCGCCGCTTCATCCATCCCCAGCGATGCGGCAGCATCCGCCGGCGTTTGTTTTTGGCGCAGAATGTATTTCCCCTCCCAGTTGCCGCGGCGGGTCACGTCATACACCGCCGAAAAATGCTCGGCGGCGGTGTCACCGAGCAGGTACAGCACTTCTTCCGCAGTCCAAACAAAAAATTTGCCCTCTTCGCCGTCGCTGTCCGCATCTTGCGTGGAGAAAAATCCGCCGGCGGGATGGGTCATTTCTCGGTGAATGTATGCGAGCGTTTCTTCCACCACTCGGCGATAGAGCGGTTTGCCCGTTATCTGGAAGGCATGCAGATAAAGCCGGGTCAACAGCGCGTTGTCGTATAACATTTTTTCAAAATGGGGAACCAACCATTCGGCATCGGTGGAATAACGGTGAAAGCCCCCGCCGAGCTGGTCATAGATGCCGCCCGTCGCCATATTTTGCAGGGTGATTTCCACGGCGGCGAGCAGTGTGGTGTCGCCGGTGCGGGCGTATTGCCGCAGTAGAAAATCGTATATCATCGGCTGGGGGAATTTTGGTGCGCCCTGTGTGCCGCCGTGGGTGAAATCGATGTTCCGCAAAATGGACTGCGCGGCGGTGTCCAGCACATCCGCATCGAATGGGGCGGGGTTCGCCAGCGAAAGCGACGCATTCATTCGTGCCAGCAGTTGTTCGCCCTGTTTTTGGATGGCATCTTTCTGCCGATGGTAAAAATCTGCCAGGGTTTGCATCAGCCGCCCCAGTCCGGGCATCCCCATGCGGTCATTGGGCGGAAAATATGTGCCGCCGTAAAAAGGCACGCCGTCGGGGGTAAGCCAAACGCTCATAGGCCAGCCGCCCTGCCCGGTCAGCGCCACAACGGCATCCATGTAAATCGAGTCCAGATCGGGGCGCTCTTCGCGGTCAACTTTGACGTTTATGAAGAATTGGTTCATAATATCTGCTATGGCTGGGTTTTCAAACGACTCCTTTTCCATAACATGACACCAATGACATGCGGCATAGCCAATGCTTAAAAAGATGGGCTTATCTTCATCTCGTGCTTTTTGTAGTGCTTCTTCTCCCCACGGATACCAGTTGACGGGGTTGTGGGCGTGTTGCAACAGGTACGGGCTGGTTTCGTTGATAAGTTGATTGGGCATTTATCCTCCAATGGTTTGCTGTGAGAAAGTATAGCAGACTGCGGGCGAAAGTAAAATGGTATTTGATGCAATTCTTTTCCGAAAAATGAACAAATTCTATCGGATGGGCGTATTATTAATAGGCGGGAGGTACGATTGACCAACCCGACCACAGATGAACTGCAATTGATTGCTCTTGCCAAACAGGGCGATATGCAGGCGTTTGAAACTTTGTACCACCTTTACAAATCGGCGCTGTATCGCACCGCGCTGGCAATCAGCGGCGACCGCTTTTTGGCAGAAGAAATTCTGCAAGAGGTGTTTTTGCGGGCGTATCGCCATTTGCCCCAAATGCGCACCGATGTTTCGGCAGCGCCATGGCTTTACCGGGTGATGGTCAATTTAACGTATGATTTGACTGCCCGTCGCAAGCGCGGGCAAACTGTCTTGCAAAAATTGGCTGATTGGCTGCCATCGCCGGTCAAATCACCGGAAAGCCAGTTGGAAACGCAAGAGTTGCAGTCAATGGTATTGAAGGCCATCAATCAGTTAGAGATAAAACAGCGCACAACACTGGTATTGTTTTATTTACAAGAATTTTCATTGGAAGAGATTGCGGAAATTATGAATGTGCCGGTCGGCACAGTGAAATCCCGATTATTTTATGCCCGAAAGAAATTACGGCACACAATTTTGGCAGATGAGCAGTTTATGGGAGTTTGGGTGTACGAAAATGCATGATAGTCATCCCGATGCATTCGATACGTTGATTGAGCAATCGCTACAAGCGCAGGTTGCCGGCAAACATCCGCCCCGCCGTGTTTGGCGGCGCATTCGGGCGGCCATCTCTGCAGAGTCGCCGCGATTGCCGCGCTGGCGATGGTCGATGGCGGCGCAAGTTGTGGTTGCGATGCTGGTGCTGCTTGGCAGCCAGCAGATGCTGGCAAATCAACAGCGGACATTCGCGCCCCCCACCGTCATTTTCACCCCAAATGCCGAGGCGGTGACGCAACCCGCGTTGGGCTCGGAAGCTTTGGTTGTCAACCCGGAGCGAGAGCATTTGCGTGCGCTTAAATTGGTGCAACAACCCGAGGTGCAACAGGTTGTTTCTACCCCGCCGATAAATCTGCCACCCACTGATGTGGTCCGCCCCGCCACCGAGTTATATGAGTATGAGCCGTCGGCGTCGGTTGTGCCCGATTTGTCGCCGCAATCGCTCAGTGGCGGCCTTTTACGATAATTTGCGGTGCAGTTGACGATTTCTCGGCATTGCAGTATCATCCGAATAGATGTGAATGCGGACACGTTTGGTTGTCTGCCGAATGAGGGCTTGCAATGCGGAATTCTTGGCTGGACAGTCTTTCTCCCCAGCGACGCACAACCTATACCCTGTTGTTTTTGGCAATTGTGATGACCCTGCCGTGTTATTGCGTGGGTTTCGCTTTGTTAAATACCCCTGTCGGCACACCGTCGGCACAGCAAATGGCAACCGCAACGCCCTACATTTGGACACCCAGTCCCACTGCAACATCGAATATCGCGACGCCGACCCCGACGTTTATCCCGGAAACCCCTACGCCCACTGACACGCTCGAACCGACACCAACCCAGTTTTTCCCCACAGTTGTGCCCACCGACACGCCAACTTTTACGCCGGTGCCACCCACAGCTACCCCAACGCCAGCGTTGCCAACTGCCACCCCCACCCCCACCGAAACCCCCACGCCGGCAGCCACGTTTACGCCAACGCCCACGGTTACACCCACCCCAACGCTGACCCCGCCGCCCACACCTTCCGGGGAGGAACCCACCCCCGTGCCGCTGTAATGGGCTATGCTATCACGGCATGAAGGTGTTCTTTTTCCGCCACGGTTAAAACTCGACTTAAATCCAGCAAAATGATGAGCCGTTTATCCACTTTGGCGATGCCGGTGATGAAAGCGGTATCAACTGTGTTCACCATCGGCGATGGCGGCTCAATGTCATCTTCTGCGACACGTACCACTTCGGTGACGGCATCGACAACCATGCCTGCCATAACCCCGTTCATTTCCACCACAATGATGCGAGTATCTTTCGTTTCGGCTATCTGCGACATGCGGAACCGCTTGCGTAAATCGATGACCGGGATGACCATCCCCCGCAAATTGGTGATGCCTTCCACAAAATCAGGTACATGGGGCATTTTGGTAATTTCTTGCATTTTTATGATGCTTTCGACCGCAATGATATTCACACCATAAAATTCGTTTCCCAATTTGAAGATGACGAATTGATTTTCCACGATAATCTCCTTTAAAGCGTGCTAAATGAGCTGCTGCGCCATAAAACCAACTGCAAAATTAACCGGCCATCGCTTGGTCATTCGGCGTTTGACGCAATGATTGCTGCAAGCCGTCAAGATGGCTTACAATTTCTTGCGATAGGGCTTTGATGCGCGGTAAAAATGCCTGCGCCGTTGCTGTATCTCCCGCATTGTAGGCACGGACGCATTCAGTGACGCTGCGGTGAAGTTCGATATGCGGCTCTTCCAGCGCGTCGAATGCCTCCTCCCCTGCGAAATCCTCGTGTCCGCGGCCATACAGCCATTGACCCAGCGCGCAAGTGGTATGGTCGCTGATATCTTCCTCGCGTAGCGTGGTTTGTCCGTTGAGCATCATTTCGACATTGGTTACCCATTTTAGATGCGCTCGACGAAACGCTTCCACCTGCAACAAAAATTCCGACCCGGTTTCGAGATGGAATCGGGTTACCATCTCGATGAGGTTATCGGCCATGTCACTCAGTGCGCGGGCTGAGGTGATAGTTTCTTTCACTTGCCGGTGCATTTCCTCCGCTGTATTGCTGATGTCTTGAATGACGGCATTGTTTTCTTCGGCGATACTGACGATGGATTCGAGCTCATCGAAAACAGCCGTTGCGCCCGCTGTCATCTCTTCGGTGGCGGCAGTATTTTCTTCAATCACTGCCGAAACCGTCTCTACCCCCTCAGTCAGTTCTCCGGCAGCGCCGCGCATCTCATCGGCGGCGGCAGCAATGCCCATCACCTGCCCGTTAACCGACTCGACGGTTTGCAGAATATTTTGCAGGGCGGTTGCGGCTTCATCTGCCAGTGACGATCCGCGTTCAACTTCCACGGTGCTGTCATCCATCGCTTTAACGGCTTCGGCGACCGTTTCTTGAATGGTTTGGATGAGGTGGGCAATTTCTTTGGCTGCTCCCGCCGATTTTTCTGCCAATTTTCGCACTTCATCCGCCACCACGGCGAACCCACCCACTTGCAAGTGAAACTGCGATATGCTGGATGCGTGAAAACCAACCTGCACGATGCCCGGTTCGTCTTTGCGCGGCACACCGACGTATTTGTACAATTGATCATCAATGCTGCGCCGTTGGGTGGGTTGAGCCACAGCACCTTCGGACATATGAATGAGTTTGCGAAACTCGTAGGCTTGGTCGTTGGGGTCATCCGGAAAACGAAAACCGAGCAGGCTGGCATCATCGCTGTAAACAATCACACCATCGCCATCGGTGATACAAATGTTATCAATGTTGGTGGCGCGCGCCAATTGCCGCCAGTAATCGGGCGGATATTCGCCCTTGTGCTGAACCATCATTTCTGCAAGCAGATTGGCTTGAACGACAAGCAACTGCCCCAATAGCGTTTCGATTTGCTGGCGCGAGTGCGCACCGGTGCGCGCAGCCTCGATGGCGGCATTGAGCGCCAATAAATTTGTTTGCGAAGCGATATCGTCGATAGTGGCAACAATTTTGCCAACTTCCGCCGAGCGTTTGCCCATTTCTTGCATTTTTTCGGCGGCTTGCCCCACTTTGGCTTTGATGGCACTCATACCGGCGATTGATTCTTTGATGGTTTCGGCACCGGCATGCGCGGCATGCGCGGCTTGAGTAGAGCCGGTTGCACTTTGTTCTGCGCTGTGTGCCACCGATTGAATGATTTCACCCAGCCGTTGGGTCATCTCCATGGTGCGGTTGGCGGCATTGGCTTGTTCTTGCGCCCCGGCAGAAACGCCCTCAATGGCCTGTACCACTTGACGAACGGTATTCGATGCGTTTTCGATACTGTATGTTTGCTGGATGCTCCCCTGTGAGATTTGCTCGATGGTATCGGTGACGTGCCGGGTGGTTTCTCCTGAAACGGCTGCCGCCTCGGTGAGTTGTTGAGATGAAACACTGACATAATCTGCCGTATTGGAAACTTGTGTCACCAGTTCACGCAAATCGGTTGCCATACGGCTAAACGCAACACCCAACAAATCTTTCTCCGAGCGCGGCTTGATTTGAACCGTCAAATCACCATCGGCGATGGTGGTTGCCGCGTGTGCTATATCGGTAAAATATGTGACCAACTCGTTAAAAGCGCGTCCCATAATGCCCAGTTCATCGTTACGAGCCAACGCCTTCTCCAAATCGGTATGGTTGATATTGGAAAGTTCTGCGTCGCCCACTTTCAGGCGGTTTGCTGCCGCAGTGAGCACCAATAGCGGGTTGGTCAACTGGCGAGAAACGAAAAACGCTCCTGCCAGCACCATCGCGATGATGAGCACAAACATTACCACTACAAATTGTAGCAGTTGGGTGATGGCTGAATTGGCTTCGCGCTGTTCCACTTCGGCTAATATTGCCCAATCTAAGCCAGAGATATCCAGCGGGCGATACGCCGACAGCACTTTTTTCCCGGCGTAATTTATGGTGGCGCGTACACCGGTTTCGCCCATCAACGCCGCATTTGCCGCCTCGGTGTCAACTTTTTGTTGAAGCAAAGTGTGTTCTGTGCTGAAAGGCGAATCGGAGCGCATCGTTTTATCTGCACCGATGAGATAGGTTTCGCCCGTTTCGCCCAACCCTTGCCGTTCTGCCATCAACCGGTTAATTTCGTCTACCGGCAACTGAAAGGCAATCACACCGAGTTTGGTACCGTCATTGTCAAATATTGGCGCGGCGACAAATGATGCCGGTAGTTGTTCCGGACCGTATGCCGAAAAATCTACCATTGTGGCAAAATTCGGGTCATCGCTGTTGGCAGCAAGTTGAAAAACCTGCCCCAAACCGGTATTCGCGTAACTGCCATGCTTCAAATCGGCGCCATAATCATCACCTTTGGCGACAGTGTATTCTACCAACCCTGTTTCGGCGTTGATGAGAAAAAGGTCATAATAGCCATAATTCTCGACAATCTTTTGCATATAGTTGTGTAGTTGGCTGTGCAGAGCACTATATGCACTGCCGTCTTTGGCATTGGCCAAATTCGATTTGTTTTGATACAGCGAAACATATTTTGCCAGTTGTTCAGCCGGGGTGGCGCCGCTGCGGTTTGCATCAGACTGGATAACCAAGTTTAGCGAGCGCATCCCATCAACAATGGATGGATTTTGTGCCAGCACGTGCGCATCTTTTACCCGCTCATCGAAAAACGATTCAATTTGTGTCGCTTTAATATCGCGCACGGCAATTAATTTGCTGGTTGCGGCTTCGTGCAGGGCGGCTTGTGCGCGCCACAGCCCTACCACACCGACCACAATTAGTGGCAGCAGCGCAACAATGATGAATGCCAGCAGCATTTTTCCGCGCAGTGAATGCCGCAAAGATAAAGGTTGGGAATCATTGGTTAAATAAGCCATTTATTTTCCTCTGATTAACTGACCTTACCCAGTCAAGGATTTGACAAAATAAAAATTATGGTATTGTTGGTAAAAAATCCGAATTTTGAGTTTTCCCCATCCCCCCTGTGTCCCCCCTTCCCTCAGGGAAGGGGGGAGCGAGAGAGAGCGAGGGGGACGAAGTCCCCCTCGCTCACCCCTTTTGTTCCCCCTCCCCCAAATTTGGGGGAGGGGGTCAGGGGGAGAGGGTAAAATCGTTAAAGTGACATATCAAACTTTGTCAAATTTTAAGGTACGTAAGGTGAGTGATTAACTCACTGGTGTTACCCGGTTTAGGGTGGTTCTCTGGAAATTATGTCATTGCGAGGCATGTTTTTTTGTCCCGAAGCAATCCCCGTGGGCGTCATTTGAGATTGCTTCGTTTCGCTCGCAATGACAGACCCCCTAAATTCCCGGAGACCCAAAATAATTTCTCATCACAGCGAAAACTCCGATGTTGCATCTTGTAATTTTTCCGAAAGCGCGGTCAAAGTTTGCGCCGAAGCGATACCTTCTTCCACTTGTGCATTCATCTCTTCTGCGCCGGCAGTGACTTCTTGAACGGCGGCGCTGTTGTTTTGCACCAATGACGAAATGGTCTCCATTTGGTCTAAAACTTCGTGTGCGCTGGCTGCCATCTCTTCTGTGGCAGCGGTATTTTCTTCAATTACTGCCGAAACGGTTTCCATTGCAGACACCAATTCGCCCGATGCGGAGCTCATCCCCCCGGATGCGGCGGCGATTTCTGCCACTTGCCGCTCGACACTATCTACGGCGTGGAGGATGTCGTTCAAGGCGTGCTTGGCTTTGTCCGCTTGCGAAACGCCATCGCCCACCGCCATTTCTCCGGCGCCCATTGCCGAAACCGCTTCGGCGGCGGCGTGCTGGATACCCTCAATCAACCCCGAAATTTCTCCGGTGGCAGAAGTAGATTTTTCTGCCAATTTTCGCACTTCATCGGCCACCACGGCGAACCCTTTGCCGTGTTCTCCGGCGCGCGCGGCTTCGATGGCGGCGTTCAGTGCCAGTAAATTTGTCTGTGCGGCGATGTCGTCAATTGTGGCAACAATTTCGCCGATTTGCTCGGAGCGGGCGCCCATTTCTTGCACACGTTGTCCCAATCCGTCTACTGCGGCGCGAATATCGTTCATACCTGCTACCAGTTGCTGAATGGCTTCCGACCCTGTTTCGGCGGTTGATTTGGCGGCAATGGCGCTGTCGGCGCTGTGTGCTGCATTTTGTGCCACTTTCTCGATGGTATCGGTTAATTCGTTGGTCAATTCGGCGGTGCGGGTAACGGCGGCGGCTTGCTCTTGCGCCCCCTGTGCCACACCTTCGATGGCGCGCAATACTTGATTGACGGTTTCGGTGGTTTTGCCCATTTCTTCCACTTGTTGAGCGCTGGTTTGGGCAATTTGTTGCAACGTTTCGGCAACCTGTTCGGTAGCCGTGCCGGATTGTTCGGCGGCGATATTCAATTGTTCGGCGGCATCCTTCACCTGTACACCGGCTGTGGTTATTTCTGTGATTAACGTTTGCAGATTTTGCACCATAGTTTGGAGGGCATGCCCCAGCATGTCATCCGCAGACCGCGGCGAAACATTGACGGTCAGTATGCCGCGGGCAATTTCGCCGGAAGTTTGGGCAATTTCTTGGGTGTATGAAACGAGTGCTTGGAAAGAGCGGGCTAATATCCCAATCTCATCGTTGGTGTTGATGTTCGGCAGTGAAACATTGAGGTCACCCACAGAAATTTTTTCTGCGGCGGAGGTGAGCCGGTTGATGGGTTGTACCACCTCTCGGCGGATGATAATCCACAATATGCCGCCAATCACAAGCACTAATAAGAAGCCGATAGTCAATGTGATTTTTTTGATTTCGGTTAGATTGGCAACGGTGGCTGCACGAGATTGTGCAATTTCTACCACACCGACCACATCCCCGGCGTAATCGCGAACCGGTGCGACCATCACGGCAAACGGTTCGCCATCGGTGGTAATATGGGTGATGACCGGCTCACCGGTGCCGGAAACCTGTTCGAGCAGGGCGTTGTCGATGGTGGGAGGGTTTGCTGTTGTCAGAAGCTGTTCAAAAGCCGGATTGTTGGCGATGGTAGTGTTTTCTTCTGAAAAGGAAGTTACTTTTGCTGCATCGGTTCTGATGAAAATCGTATAATCGGCATGCGTTGTTTCTTTTATCTCATTCAAAAAGGCATCATCAAATGCCAATCCAATCTCAAAAGTGCCGATAGGCTTGTTTTGATAGACGACGGGGACGACCCCCCGAATGCCGTACCCCCCTTTCCCTTTTTCCAGTCCGGAGATGGGCGTGTGCGTTTGGTTGACGGCAAGAACAGTTTTTCGGAATGCTGATAGGTCATCCCCAAATTTATCAAGCTTGTGCAGCCGTAAAAACGAGGTTGCCGGTGGGAGATGGAATTGCGCTTGCGGCACACCGATTTCAGTGTCGATGGTTTTGTAGGCGGTATGCAACAGATCAATCAATCCCACTCTGTTTTTGGCAGCGAACATTCGCTGGGTGTCGGGCATTGAGGCGATGAACAGTGCCAACTCCTCGGCGGCTTTTCCGTGAGTGGCAATGGCGTAATTGAATGTGTGGTATGCGGTTTCCAGCTTGTCTGTCTCTGCTTGTGTCATCAAAGCTGTCGCCCGCTGAATGTTAAGGAAGAGGGGCACACCAATGGCAATAAGTAAGCCTATCAACACCGGAATGATGATTTTGTGGCTTAATTTTAGGTTAGACATTTAAATATCCTTTATTTTGTATCATTTCAATAAATTGGGGTACGACATCGTAGAGGCACGCTGCAGCGTGCCTCTACCGGACGGTCACAAGGGTTACCCCTGCATTTTGAGAAGATACTTTATTTTGACGTAAAATATAAAGCAATGCCGGTAGAACGCATCTGCCACTGAAATGGTTATCGGCAAAAAAAGGGAAATCTCCATAAAGAAAGCGTAAAGAAAAGAAAAAAGCCGCTGATATCAGCGGCTTTCAAGGTAAAGTATCGGGTGGGGAATAAGTGCGAGGGTTCCGACACGCATTTAAGAGGCTACAGGTGTTATACCTGTTACTTTTGAGCGGACAAAAACCCGACGCTTTACCTGCGTTGCGAGTCGCCGAGAACTTTGACTATCCTATTGTCGTGAAAGCAGTTCTCGGAGGGGGTTAGGAGGTGTTCAATTTTTTTAAGTGTCATTTAATGACGAGCGCTATTATAGCCTGTTTTTGGTGTTTGTCAAATCCCACGTGTCAATTTTCACAAGAAATTCGTAAATTTTTGTTTGCGATAACCAAAGAATTCTGTATCTTTGGTGCACTTCGCACAGAAAAATGAAGAAATGGTGTGACGCGTTGCGTTATTTCTTCCGTTGAAGCTTTGCCCAGGTATCTTTCAGTGAAACGGTGCGATTGAAGACCAATTTCCCATCTTCGGTATCGGGGTCGACCACAAAATAGCCGTGCCGTAAAAATTGATAGCGCGTGCCCGGTGCGGCGTTTGCCAATGACGGTTCGGTCATGCAGTTTTCTAGCACCTCCAGCGAATTTGGGTTCAAATTGGCGGTGAAATCTTTGCCTTCCGGTGCAACTTCCGGGGTGGGGCTGGAAAAGAGGTGGTCATACAGCCGTACTTCGGCAGGGATGGCGTGTGCCGCCGAAACCCAATGCAGCGTGCCTTTCACTTTCCGCCCGTCGTCTGTCCAGCCGCCGCGCGAGGCCGGGTCGTATGTGCAGTGGACTTCGATTACGTTTCCGGCGTCGTTTTTGACCACATCGGTGCAGGTGACATAATAGGCGTGTTTCAATCGCACTTCTTTGCCCGGTGCCAGCCGAAAATACTTTCGGTTGGGGGGGACTTCCACAAAATCCGTTTGCTCGATGAATAATTCTCGGCTGAATGGCACTTGGCGTGTGCCGGCACTTTCGTCTTCGGGGTTATTCACGGCGTCGAGCATTTCGACTTGCCCTTCGGGATAGTTGTCGATGACCAATTTTAGCGGGCGCAGGACAGCCATCACCCGCGGTGCGCGTTTGTTCAAATCATCGCGCAGGCAGTGTTCTAGCAAAGCGATGTCAACGGTGCTGTCTTTTTTTGCCACGCCGATGCGGTCGGCAAAATCGCGGATGGCTTCGGGGGTGTAGCCGCGCCGCCGAAGCCCGGCAAGGGTTGGCATGCGGGGGTCATCCCAGCCGCGCACGTATCCTTCTTTCACCAGTTTGAGTAGTTTCCGTTTGCTCATCAACGTGTAGGTCAGGTTCAAACGGGCAAATTCAATTTGTTGCGGGTGATGAATTTCCAGTTCGTCCAAAAACCAGTCGTACAGGGGACGATGGTCTTCAAATTCCAGTGTGCAGATGGAGTGAGTGATACCCTCAATAGAGTCCGATTGCCCGTGTGCGAAATCGTACATAGGGTAGATGCACCATTTGTCGCCGGTGCGATGGTGATGAGCGTGCACGATACGGTACATTACCGGGTCGCGCAGGTTTAAATTGGGCGATGCCATATCAATTTTGGCGCGCAATACTTTTGCCCCGTCCGGAAATTCTCCGGCGCGCATTCGGGCAAACAGGTTAAGGTTTTCTTCGACCGAACGGTTGCGGTAGGGGCTTTCTTTGCCCGGTTCGGTGAGTGTGCCGCGGTAGGCGCGAATTTCATCGGCGCTCAGGTCGTCAACATATGCCTTTCCCTTTTTGATGAGTTTGACGGCGAATTCATACAGTTTTTCAAAATAGTCAGAGGCGTAAAACTCATTATCCGGCTCAAAACCAAGCCACTGTACATCATATTTTATCGCTTCCACGTATTCATCTTCTTCTTTGACCGGGTTTGTATCGTCAAAGCGAAGGTTGGTTTTGCCGCCATATTCTTGAGCCAGCCCAAAATTTAGGCAGATAGATTTGGCGTGCCCAATGTGCAGGTAGCCGTTTGGTTCGGGGGGAAAGCGGGTTATCACTTTTCCGCCGAACCGTCCGGTGCGGTTGTGCTCGTCAATGATTTTTTTGATGAAATTCGATCCGGATTCGAGGGTTTCTTTTTCGGTTGGGTTTACGTGCGTCATAAGGTTGTCCCCGGTTTTATGTTCAAAGTTCAGATTCAAAATTGCAATGAAAAATTACCAATTGCTACTCACCGGTTTTTGCCAGCCGTGCCAGTGTGCGGTCAATGCGCTGCAAGACGGTTTCTTTGCCCAGCACTTCGAGCGTGCCATACAGCGGTGGTGCGACTTTTTTGCCGCAGGTTGCCACGCGGATGGGCTGATAAAATTGCCCCGCTTTGAGTCCCATGTCGGCGGCGGCGGCTTTTAGCGCCGTTTCCAGCCCGTCATGGGTAAATTCGGCTTCTGCCAGCACGGTACGTGCTTTTTGCAGGATGGCGGGCACGTCTTACGCTGTCAATTTTTTGGGAACGAGCAGCGCCAAATCAAATTCAGGCAGTTCATCCGCAAAAAAGAAGTCCACTTTTTCAGGAATTTCCGAGAGGAGTGTCAATCGCTCTTGAATGAGCGGGGTAATTTTTAACATAGTTTCGCGGTCGGCGTTGATGCCCGCTTTTGTCAAAAATGGCAGCAGGCGGTCGGTCAGGTCGGGCACGCTTAAATTGCGGATGTACACCCCGTTGAAATGATTGAGTTTGTCGTAATCCCACGCGGCGGGTGATGAGTTGACCCGCTCCAAACTGAACCGCTCGATGATTTCTTCGCGGGACATAATTTCGGTTTTGTCGTCGTAACTCCAGCCGACCAGCGCCAGATAGTTGAATAGTGCTTCGGGGAGGTAGCCGAGTTCTTTAAAAGTGTGAACGAATACCGGATAGACCGTGCCGTCGGGGGCGCGGGTTTCGCGTTTGCTCATTTTCCCTTTACCGGCGGGGTTCAATATGACGGGCAGATGGGCAAAGACGGGGGGGGCCCAGCCGAGAAAATCGTACAAATGCAGGTGGATGGGGAAACTGCTGACCCATTCTTCGCCGCGCAAAACGTGGGTTATTTCCATCAGATGGTCATCTACCACCACGGCGAAATGGTAGGTGGGAATGCCGTTTGATTTGACCAGCACGGCATCGTTGACAATTTCGTTTTCGATGGTGATATTGCCGCGAATGGCATCGTGCAGGGTGATGCTGCCGGAAAGGGGCACTTTGATGCGCACGGTAAACGGTTCGCCTGCCGCGGCCCGTGCGGCGGCTTCTTCCGGCGGAATGTTTCGGCAGTGACGGTCATAGCCCGGGTTTAGCCCGGCTTTTTGGCGTTCTTCGTTTACTTTTGCCAGACGTTCGGACGTGCAAAAGCAGCGATAGGCGTGTCCGGCATCCAAAAGTTGTTTTGTGTACTTTTGGTAAATGTCCAGACGTTCGGTTTGGATGTATGGGCCATATTCCCCGCCGACTTCCACGCCTTCATCCCATTCCAGTCCCAAAAAGCGCAGGCCGTCCAACAGGTCGGCGACGGAATCGGGATTGTATCGTTTTTGGTCGGTGTCTTCGATGCGGAGGATGAATGAGCCGCCGGTTTTTCGTGCCAGCAGGTAATCGTACAGTGCGGTTCGTGCGCCGCCAACGTGAAAATATCCGGTTGGGCTGGGCGCATATCGCACCCGGGCAGGTGTATCAGTCATTGGTAAAAGGTTCCTTTGTTGGTGAGAATGCGTTTTTTACAAAAGCAAGGTTCAAATAAATCCACGGCAGGGCAACAGAGACGGCATATCGAGCGGCAAGTCCCCAGCGTGTGGCAGTTGAAATGTCGCCGAGGTTGCCGAAGAAGACGCCAAATGTTGCGACAGTGAAAAAGAGGGGCACTGCTGCCAAAAAGAGCCATCGTCCCCAGTTTTTTCGTTGCCACAGCCCGAAGGTTGCCACCAGAAAAATCAGGCTGAATGCCACGCTGACCCATTCGTAGGTGTACAATTGCGCCGGTGGCGACCCACTGCTAACCGCCAGAGTATATATCAGCCGGGCGATATTTTGCAAACCCAATACCAGTGCCCACACGGCGATAACATAGATGCCATACGGGCGAGAAAAATAGTTACGCATCGAATTCCAACTGTTTTTTGTGCATGTTAACGCTTTCAACCAATCCCAATGCCAGCAAAAATGTGACGAGTGAACTGCCGCCGTAACTGACGAATGGCAGCGGTGTGCCGGTGACGGGCATAATTCCTAAATTTACACCGATGTTGATTGCTGCTTGCACGAAGATGACGGTTGCCACGCCGATGCAAATGCCGCGCCCGAAGGTGTCGTCGGTGGTGCTGGCAACGTGCAAAATTCGCCACAATAGCAGGATGAACAGCAGTATCAGCAGTATTGCGCCGAGCATTCCCAATTCTTCGCTGATAACCGAGAAGATGAAATCGGTGTGACGGACACGCAGAAAGCGCAACTGGCTTTGTGTGCCGTTGCCGAATCCTTTGCCCAGCCATCCGCCGGAGCCGATGCTGATGAGGGCTTGTTGCACGTTATAATAATCGTCGGGGTTGCCGGTGGGGTTCAAAAACAAGATGATGCGCTGGCGCATATAGTCTTTCATTGCCAGCCATGCTATCGGGCTGGCAAGCACGGCTGCGCCTCCCAGAATGATGACGTGCAACAGTCGCATCCCGGCGACCAGCGCCATAACCAGCCAAATGAAACCGATAATCAAACTGGTTCCCAAATCGGGTTCCAGAAAGATAAGAACCATTGGCAAGGCAACGATAAGCATTGAAAGTGCAAGAAATTTCACCTGCTCCATTTCGCCATCGTGCCGGGCGAAAAACTGTGCTAGCACGATAATGATGACGAGTTTGGCAATTTCGCCGGGTTGAATGGCGCCGCCTGCCAACCAGCGTTGCGTGCCGCCTGTCAATTCGCCTGCCACCAGCACCACTATCAGCAGGGCAACAGCACCGAGATAGAATAGGTGATAAATTTCGCGGTAATAGCGATAATCTATTGCTGCCAACAACAACATTACCGCCACGCCGATGCCGGCTCGGATGAGTTGGGTTCGCCACAGCAACTGCAGGTCTTCGGTATTTTGGGTGGCACTGTAAATCATCGCGATGCCGTAAGTGATGAGCAGCAACACCACAAGCAGTAACCAAAAATCAAATTTTCGCCAAATGCGTAGGTTTTCCATTTTAAATGACCAAAAAAACAGCGATTAACGCCCCGGCAGATATGCTTGCCGGGGTATCAATCGCTGATTGAGGTTTGCCAAAAATTTAGTGTACTTCTGATTTGGCGCCGGTAAGCGGAACATCTGCTACTAGCCGGCTTTGGCGCGCTTGTTTGGATAGCGAAATGTCAATGCCGGCGGGGTCCACATCCACGTATTTTGAAATAACCGCCGCTAACTCTGCACGCAATTGTTCCATCACGTGTGGCGGCAATTTTATTCTATCGTGAACCAGCACAACCTGCAAACGTTCTTTGGCAACGTTGCCGCTGCTTGTTTTGCTTCCAAACATTTTTCCGAAAAAGCCCATAAGAATCACCTAAAAGGTATTAAAGATACACGATAAGACACATTACATAATACACATTATACCCTTAATTTTGTCATTCGTCAATCGGGATAGAGGTACTACGGATAGTAATTTAATTTCCGTTCCAAAAACGCACCAACTTTTGGAAAAAAGATGTTTCCGGTTGGAGGTTGAGGAATGGGACATCTTCGCCGCCAAGCCGCCGTGATATGTTTTTAAATGCTTGGCTCGAGGTGCTGTTATTTTCAAAAATTACCGGTACGCCTTTGTTGGTGGAGATGATGATGGCTTCATCATCGGGAATGACGCCGATGAGTTGTATGGCCAGCACATCCACCACATCGCTGATGTCGAGCATATCGCCGCGTTGAACCATATCGGCGCGGAGACGGTTGATGATGAGGTTGCCCGGGCCTTTTCCGGCAGCTTCCAGCAAGCCGATGATGCGGTCGGCATCGCGGACGGCTGAGATTTCCGGTGTGGTGACGATAAGCACGCGGTCGGCGGGTGACATGGCGTTTTTGAACCCTTGTTCAATGCCTGCAGGTGAGTCAATCAGGATGAAGTCAAATTCTTGCCGCAATTCATCGCATACAGCCACCATGTCTTCGGGACTGACGGCGGTTTTATCGCGGGTTTGTGCGGCGGGGATGAGGTAAAGCCCTTCGACGCGTTTGTCGCGGATGAGTGCCTGTTTCAGGCGGCATGTCCCTTCGATGACATCTACCAAATCGTAAACGATGCGATTTTCTAGCCCCATGACAACATCTAAATTGCGCAAGCCGATATCGGCGTCAATGGCGACAACTTTGTTTCCGGCAATGGCGAGCGCCGCGCTCAAATTTGCGGTGGTGGTGGTTTTGCCCACGCCACCTTTGCCTGAGGTTATGGTTATAACTTTTCCTGCCATATATTCCATCCCTTTTTCAATTTGATGGGTATTTTTTATTGAACTAAATGACTCATTTTTTATTCCATGCTTCGGCGATGATTTGGCCGTCTTGCACAAACGCAATTTCCGGAATGATTGTGCGACGGTGGTCATCTGCCGGTGCACGGGCGATAGCGTCGCCGATAATGAGCTGCACGGGCTTCAATTCCAATGCGGCGACAAATGCGTTTTCCGGCGAAACGGCTCCGGCGTACACGGTGCCGCGCAAGTATCCCCAAATGATGACATATCCCCCCGCTTTGATGACTGCTCCGGGGTTTACGTCTCCGATGACGACCACATTGCCCAGTGTTTCGACAGTCTGTCCGGAACGCAGTGTGCGCCGAATGGTGGTGACGTTTTCGGTGGGGCGGGCTGATGCGGCGCGTGCCGGTGATTTTTGTTTTCGCTGTGCGTCCGCGGGTTCAAATTCTAACCCCAGGGTTTTGGCTGCGGTTTGAGTTTCTGCGGCATCGCCATAAACTGCCCACATCGTCATTTGGTGTTCTGCCAGCACTGCGCCGAGCGCTTCAATTTCTTCTGTATTTAACAATCGCTCGCCGACGGCTACGGCTGCCCGGCCACCTTTGAAAAAAGATGCCCGCTGTTCTAATTTTTGAGCCAGTTGGCGCAAGATGGTTTTCCAGTTGCCTGCGCCGATGGTTACAACAATGCCGGTGCTGGTGCCTTTGATGGTTACACGTTCAGGAGTCATAGTTTATTGTTCCGCTTGAAATTCTACAAAGTATCGGGTTGCTGAACTCACAGAAAGTTTTATGGGTTGCGCCGGAAAATCTATCAACTGGATTGTCCATTCTTCTGCCAGTTGGGGGTCTAGCGCATTATAGTCGAATTGTCCGGTGGGACCGGTGACAACTTGTGCAATCGTTTCGTCATTGGCAATGATTTCTATGGTTGCATCTTTGATGCCGTGTCCCTGCGCATCGAGCACATATCCATTGACGGCTGCTGCCGTCCCCGCAAATTGGTCACTGCCAAGAAGCCTCGCCGAAAATTGACCGCCGGCAGAAGCGGGGGGTGTTGTCTCTGCATTGCCGGTGTCAGTTTCGTCCGGACGGTCAATGCCGAAATAGTAGCGTAACACGTCATTGACGACCGGTGCGGCGACCAGAGAGCCTTCGCCGCCGCCATAAATAAATGTTACGACGGCAATTTCCGGGTTTTGGGCGGGGGCATATGCTACAAACCATGCATGGCTGGTTTTTACCCGGCCGTCTCTATCCAAACATTGTGGATAGCGGTCGCAGAATTCGGCGGTGCCGGTTTTGCCGGCTACTTTCACCCCCGGCACATCGATTCTTCCGGCGGCTGTCCCCCAATCGACAACTGCCTCAAGCCCTTCTCGCACCCAGCCGAGCGTTTCATCATCCAGCCCCAACGAACCGATTACTTCCGGTTCGGCGCGGTAGATGAGTTCCTGCTGCGGGTTGCGAACCTCTTTTACCACGTGCGGTTTGTACAGCGTGCCGCCATTGCCGATAGCGGCATAAGCGTTTGCCACTTGCAATGGGGTGGCTAGCACAAACCCCTGTCCGATAGCCATATTATAGGTATCACCGGTTACCCACGTTTCGGCGTAATTCAGGCGTTTCCATTTTGGGCTGGGAACCAACCCCGCCCCCTCGCCGGGAATATCAATTTGGGTGGGTGCGCCAAACCCGAACCGTTCCGAATATTCTATCAATTTATCCAGCCCCAAACCTTTATAGCCAGAGGGTTCATATCCGCCGGCGACCTGATAAAAATAAACGTCGCACGAATTTGCCATACCGGTGACAACATCCATCGGGCCGTGTCCATCTCGAAACCAGCAATAGAATGGCTGTGCCAAATCCGGGTCATCGGGGAAAAATTTGTTCGGCAGATAGAGTACACCTTTGCAGACAAATTGTTGCCGCGGCGATACTGTCTTTTCTTGCAGCGCCCCTGCCGCCGGTACCACTTTAAAGGTTGACCCGGGGGGATACAAACCCCCGATAGCCTTGTTCACCAGTGGTGTCCGCTTGTCTTCTGCAAGCAAGACATATTATCTGGCAGAAATACCTTCGGCAAACAAATTATTGTCGTATGTCGGCAGTGAGACCATCGCCAGAATTTCGCCGGTTTGGGCATTGAGCACCAATGCCGACCCGGATTGCCCGGGCGAGTCGTCAATTGCGGTTTGCAGGGCATCGGTGACAAACTGTTGCAAATCAACATCAATGGTCAGTGTGAGGTTATTGCCGGGTTGAGCTTCGCGGGTCGTGCCGATAGTTTTGATTTTGCGCCCGGTTACATCCACCTCCACCAGTTCTTCGCCTTTGGAACCGTGCAGCATATCTTCAAAGCTCGATTCAACCCCGATGAGCCCCACATCGTCATTGGGGTTGTATTTGAGGGCAGGATAGCGGTCTGTCTGCGATGGCGGTATCGGGCCGACATAACCCAGCACGTCGGCAGTCAATGCGCCGGTCAGATATTCACGTTTGGATGCCGTTTGGATGAACACCCCCGGAAAGTTGAGCCGGTTTTGTTCGATGGTGGCAGCATCTTCAGCAGAAATATCGGTGGCGACGATAACCGGTTGGTAAGGTGCAAAAGGCGGTGCATTTTCTACTGCATCCTGAATGCCTTTGGGTGCACCGGAAAGCTTTCGGCTGCGTGTGTTTCTCACTTGCCTGCCGGGCAAGCGGGTGTATTCATGATGCAAAAACGACCGAAAATACGCGTTGTGGTCGGGGATATTGCGTACCCCGCTATTGGTAATCGGCAGGCGCAGCAAATTGGCAAGTTTGGCGAAAACCTCGGCGCGAGCAGTTGTGTCTTCGGGTAGGTACGCCGGTACAATCGCCACATCGAATATCGGGCGGTTGCGCACCAGTAAATTGCCGTTGCGGTCGTAAATGATGCCGCGCGGTGCATCAATTTCTACCGTTTGAAAGCGATTGCGGTCGGCAAGCTGGCGATATTTTCCCCCTTCAAACACTTGCAATCGAATCAATTGGGCGATAAAAACCAAAAACACAAAGATAATGGTAATTTGAAATATTAAAATCCGAAGTTTTATTTGATACTCTGTCACCGGTTTTGCGACACACTTACAAGCATTATACTCGATTTGTTACAGAAATTCAATAGCTGAACCATACTATATGTTGTGGTTTTGTACAAAAAATATGCCAGATATAGGTGTTTGCAAAAAATCACCGAACCTCTAAATTTCAATTTCGTCACGGCGGGTAATCTGTCTCGCCCACTGAAACAGCGGATAAAAAAGCATCATCACCACCAAATTCAGCAGCCCTGCCGAAAAGGTGAGTTGCAGCAGCGTGCCGCTCCACTGCACCGGCCTGCCCAACAATTGCTGTAACAGCAAGCTCACAACATCGAACCCGATGCTGTATGGTAGAATCAGTGCGACCGGCAATAATATTGCTGTCGGGGCAAAGCGGTCGAACCAAAAGTTGGCGGCAGTTGCCACAGCCACCATACTGGCTGAAAAAACGCCAAATGGGGCAGCAGAAAAAAGGTCGAGCAGCAGCCCTGCCAAAAAAGCCCAACTCACCATTCGCGGAAACGGATTGAGCATACTCCACGCCACCACCGCTACCAGCAGAAAATTCGGATGGACGGATTGCCACTGTAAATGCGGCGACAGCGACACTTGCGCCATACCCAGCAATATCAAGCTTGCACCGATGATGTAGCCGTTAATTTTGCCCCTCCGCCGGTTGCAACTCTTGTTTGAATGGGTTCGGCTGGAAAGATGTAATGACCAGCACCGTGTTCAAATCGCCAAAATCAACGGTAGAGCGCACCCGCGCCGTTTGGAACAAATCCAAATCGCGCTGAAAAACTTCGGTAATCTGCCCAATGACCAATTTGTCGGGGAAGTTGCCGCCCAAACCGGAGGTGAGCACCAAATCGCCGGGCGAAACGGTTTTGCCCTGTGGAATGCGTTCCATCACCAGTGTGCCGCCCAGCTCGCCGTTGATGATGCCCTGCACCCGCGAATTTTGTACCAGCGCATTCACCGAGCTGGCGGGGTCGATGATGAGCAGCACTTGCGAACTGTTCGGCCCCACTTGAATGACGCGCCCCACTAGCCCGCGATGGGTGACGACGGGCATATCTTTTGCTACACCGTCATTCGCGCCCACGTCAATAAAAATGGTGTACAGAAAGTTATTCGGGTCGCTGCCGATAACCTGTCCCACCACGCTGGCGGCTTCAAAATTGATGCCGGGATTGTTGCGGGTGTAATTGAGCAATTGGCGCAATCGCTCGTTTTCGCCTTCCAACTCTTTCAGTTGGATATTTTCAATCAGCAGGCGATTGGCTTCGGTTTTCAGGGTGTTGTTCTCTTCGATGAGTTGGGCGACGGTCTGCTGCTGTTCCGAAAGTTTTTCTGCGCGCTGGGCTGCGTCGCTCACCGCCGATTCGGCGGGTTGGAAGATGGTTTGCAGCGCGACACGCACACCGGTCATATATCCCAGCCGGTCAAGTGCAAATCCCAAAATTATCAGTGCGGCAAAAATTGCCAGCAGTAAGCCCTGTCTGTTTTGATTTTCCATAAGTTCATCTGCAAAAACAAAGCCCGCAAATCCCGCCATGCCGCAGAAAGTTGGAAGCAACGGAGGGTTACGGGCGAAAAAGTTTCGGCGCGGCGGTTAACGATGGTTGGTGCTGCCGCGCTGTAATCCGGTGAGAATCTTGGCGTATTTGTGCAAATCTTCCAGCACCAGTCCTGCGCCGCGTGCGACACTGGTCAGCGGGTCATCGGCAACATACACCCGAATTTTCGTTTCTTCTGACAACCGTTCTGACAGCCCTTGCAACAGTGCGCCGCCGCCGGCTAATGTGATGCCATTTTCCATCAAATCGGCGATAAGTTCTGGCGGCGTGGCATCCAGCGCCTCGCGCACGGCTTGAATGATGGTGGCGACATTGTCGCTGAGGGCCTCGCGGATTTCCACGCTGGAAACTTCGATGGCATCGGGCAATCCGGTGATGAGGTTTCGCCCGCGCAGGGTGATGGTTTGCTCTTCTGGCAAGGGGTACGCCGAGCCGATGGTGATTTTCGCCCGCTCTGCCATCCGCTGTCCGATGAGCAGGTTGTATTTTTGCCGGGCATAATTGATGATGGCTTCGTCCATCTCGTCGCCTGCTACCCGGATGGAGTTGCTGACGACGATACCGCCCAGCGAAAAGACGGCAACTTCGGTGGTGCCCCCGCCGATGTCCACAATCATGCTGCCGATGGGTTCGGTAACCGCCAGCCCTGCGCCGGCCGCCGCTGCCATCGGTTCTTCAATTAAAAAAGTTTGCCGCGCCCCCGCCGAAAGTGAGGCATCGTGTACGGCACGCTTTTCCACTTCTGTTACACCACTGGGAATGCCGACCACAACTCGCGGGGCATACAGCGACAGCGGCAGCATAGTTTGCTGGTGTACTTTGCGGATGAAATATTCTAGCATGCTTTTGGTCACTTCAAATTCCGAAATGACACCGTCGCGCAGCGGGCGGATGGCGATGACGTTTGCCGGGGTTCGCCCGACCATCTCTTTTGCTTCCACGCCGATGGCGAGTACTTTTTTGTTTTTTTTGTCAATTGCTACCACCGAAGGTTCGTTGATAACAATTCCTTTTCCTTTTACATATACCAGCGTGTTGGCTGTGCCCAAGTCTATCCCAACATCTACCGAAAATAGACCGAGCAGGGCGTTGAGAGGTTTTAACATACGTATCCGTTTCCTTCAAATGTGCATCACAACTGAAACATCCTTTTTTAGGATGAAACGAGAAGATTATACCACAACCCAAACAAGGCGCAATACAACAGTTAAACCATTATCCCGTTGACACAACGCGCCGAATGTAATATCATCGATATGGTGGTATTTTCGCCAAAACGTTTGGGTTGGAGTTTACATGGTCAAATGTGAAATTTGTCATTTCGATAATCCCGCCGGATTTGCGTATTGCGGTCGCTGCGGAAACGGCCTCAGCAGCGATGTGCCGGACGAGCCGTCTTTGAGCAGCGCCATCGAAGGCGAGCGCAAACAGGTTACAGTGATTTTCGCCGATATTTCCGGCTTTACCGCGTTGAATGATGCCGCCGAATCACCGGCGCAGGTTGAACGGGTTTTGCAGGTGGTCAATCGCTGTTTGGATATGCTCAGCGATGTGGTGTATGAATACGATGGCTACGTGGACAAATATATGGGCGACGCCATCATGGCAGTGTTTGGCGCACCGCGCAGCCACGAAGATGACCCGGAACGGGCACTGCGTGCCGCACTGGCGATGCAGGAACGGCTGGAAGAATTCAACCGCAACCCGCCCGCCCCGCTGATTGAGCCGCTCGGCATCCACATTGGTATTAACACGGGGGTGGTTATTGCCGGGCTGGTGGGCACGCGCCGCAAACGGGGGTACACCGTTATGGGCGATGCGGTGAATGTTGCCTCTCGGCTGGAAAGTGTCTCTGAACGCGGTGAAATTCTGGTCAGCCAAGATACATATTACCTTACCCAGCAACTTTTTAATTTTAAATCGCGCCAACCCGTCACTGTAAAAGGCAAACGCCAGCCGCTGATTGTGTACCAATTGCAAGGGGT
>Ga0114931_10002269_pt1 | contig 24469 bp, 18 predicted proteins | sample 2SBtaG_FD_89579 | JGI IMG/M metagenome (GOLD analysis project Ga0114931, IMG submission 89579) | Deep subsurface microbial communities from Kolumbo volcano to uncover new lineages of life (NeLLi) - 2SBTROV14_V59a metaG | ecosystem: Environmental > Aquatic > Marine > Volcanic | place: Kolumbo... | reverse complement strand
TGGTAACCAGTCGTCTCCTTGGACGTGGTCGCGTTGTCTTCGTCTCAGTACGTCTTTCCGATCTGTTCAGTGCCCCCTGCACGGTGGGTCATTTCTTTCGTACCGTATTCTACCTCCTTCCGCCAAGTTCTGACCATGAAGTCACCGTGCAAACTCAGTCACTTTTCTCGAACGTTGTGTCGGCGATCGGTTTCCCAACAACCGGAACAACGTATCTTTTTGTGGCCGATCTTTTTTCCGCCGCCTATGTAGCCATTGCAACGTTCGGCTCTTGGACATTTCTTCGGCGAAAGGGTTGGCAAAAGCAAAGCTGGACGGTCTTTGCCCTGATTGCCATTGCGGCCAGTGCGCTGAGCGTCATGGCAGTGGGCGCCGTTCGCGGATTTGGGGACCGACTGCATCAGATTTCCGTTATCGATTTCGTGGCTGGTCAGCGTGATGCGATTGGCAGCGGTTTCTTCGGACTGAAAACGCCGATCGACAAAGAGCTGGATGTTTGGCTTCCGGCGGACTGGCTCGGCGCGCGCGTTCCCACGGCAACGTCGTGTTTCATCAGACCGCTTCCGGTGGCCATGGGCGTGACCGAAACGCGCGGGTTTGCTGACCCGGAGGACTACCAGTTGGTTCCCACCAGCGCCGTAATTAAGGGGGTTCGATTCCGCGCAACGCTTAAACGTTTTGAGGGTCAATGGATTGGTCGACTCGATGGAACGCTTGAAGGCCGAATAACGGCCCGCGGTCGCAACATTCTTTCTCCAAGTTATGTCGTCAACAACCTGGGGGTGGACCTGAAGAATTGTGTTCTTCTTTACAGCATGTTCAATGCCGACGCGCAAACGACCACGCGCGACGCGAGCACGTACGTCTATCATATCGGCGAACTTCCGGCATCGGCGAAGCGAGTGGACCTTCCCTCTCGATGGACACAACCCGGTGCCGGCGCCAACGGGGAGGACAAAATCGAGCGGGTTACCTTGAAAGACGATCAGGGGGCCTGGATCAGACCTTTTGCCGGTTTGCTATCGCGGTTGCCCGGAACCGGATCACGGGGAACCGCTCTGACGATTGGACAGGAGCAAACTGCTTTGCTGCTGGCTTCCACGGTCGGTGATTTCGATTATCGTGCGCAACCAGCGATGAATAGCGGTTGGGGGTTGAATACCTGGTCACGTGATTGCCTGCGACGCCTGGACCTTCGCGCGGCGTTGGTCGGCGGACGGGGTGAGAGCGAAACGCACGCGGCGGAGGAGGGCACTGCGATTCTGATCGGATTCGCCGCCGACCCGGGTCCGATGCGATTGTTTACTCGGAGTAACGGGCGCGATTTTCTGGTTCAACAACCGAACGAGCAAAACTCCTGGACGATGTACCGCATTCGGATTCCGGTCGACCGTGTCGACCTCGCCCCCCAGGAGATTCCCAAGGCCAAGGGTAAGCGAATCGGGTAGCGCCCGCGAGGATACGATCTTGATTATTCAGACGATCAACCTGACAAAGCGGTATGGAAAACTCGTTGCGTTGAACAACCTTCAGCTCAACATCGAGGAAGGGGAATGCTTCGGGTACATTGGTCCAAACGGTGCCGGCAAGACCACGACCATCAAAATCCTGGCGACGCTGCTTCAACCGACCTGGGGCGAAGCTCGCGTATGCGGGCACGTCGTCGGCTATGAGTCTCGAAAAATCAGACCGCTGATAGGTTACGTTCCGGATTTTTTCGGTGCTTACGAAGACATGGTGGTCCAGGAATACCTGGAGTTTTTTGCCAGCGCGTACGGAATCACCGGGAAGCAGCGAAAAAAAGTCGTCGGCGACGTGCTTGAGCTAACCGACCTGCGAGGGAAAATCGATGCGCTCGTCGACTCGCTTTCACGCGGGATGCAGCAACGACTTAGCGTGGCGCGTGTGCTCCTGCATGATCCGCGGGTGCTGCTGCTCGATGAACCGGCGAGCGGTCTCGATCCGCGTGCTCGTATCGAGATGCGCGAGCTGCTCAAGGAGCTGCGCAACATGGGAAAGACGATCATTATCAGCTCACACATTCTTCACGAACTGGCGGAACTTTGCACGACCGTGGGAATCATCGAACAAGGCGAGTTGATGTTCCACGGTCCGCTTGATGAAATCATCCGGCGAGTCAAAACCGGAACCCGGTTGCATGTTCGAGTGACGGAACAAAGCGACCTCGCGGCCCTTCTTCTGGAAAAGAGCGAAGCCGTCAAAGGCGTCGAGATGCGCAACGGACATCTTGTCGTCGATCTGGCACAACAAACCAGCGACTACAGCCCGATTGCCCGTCTACTCTTGAAAAACAACTTTCGCATTCACGAGATTCGCGAAGAAGAGATCAACTTGGAAACGGCCTTCATGCGACTCACAAAGGGTATTGTTCAATAATCGCAAAGACCATGGGCAGAACTCTTTCAAAGCTTTGGTTGGCATTTTGGCAGTTGCTTCCTGCGAACCCGATTCTTGTGAGGGTGGTTGCCGGCGGGTCGAAACGGGTTCGGCATTTGTGGTTGCGTGCCGGCTACCTGATCGTTCTGTTGGCAGTCGTGGGGTTCGCATTGTTACAAAACATGGGTGGGGTTGGAGCGTCGCTCACTGATCTTGCCAAGGGCGCTTCCCGTACGTTCATGTACGCATCGTATGCCCAACTTCTTTTGATGTGCTTTCTCGCCCCCGTTTTTACCGCCTCGGCCATCACCCAGGAAAAAGACGCCCAGACCTTCAACATTTTAATCTCGACCCCCCTTTCCAATGCTCAGATTGTCCTTGGGTCGTTGATGAGTCGCTTGTACTTCGTCATGATGCTGCTTATTGCGGGACTGCCCATCTTTTTGATCACCATGGTTTATGGGGGAGTCACCACGAAGCAGGTACTGGTCAGCTTCGCCCTGGCGGGGTCTACCGCCGGACTAACCGGCGCATTGGCGATTTTCGTGGCCATGATCGGCGTGGGGACCCGCCGCACCATTTTTTCGTTCTATCTGCTCATCGCACTGTACCTGCTGACGGTGTACCTTTTTGGAAACTGGTCTTCCACCTGGGTTGCGGAGTCGGAGGCAAATCTCGAAGGCGTGCGCATGAGTTGGCTCACACCGTTGCACCCGTTTCTTGCGTTGGATGTAGCTCTCAATCGTGTTTATGCGCCGGAATATACGCGTCTTGGATCGTACCATGGTCTTGTCCGCTATGCCCTTGCGTACCCCTCTGCATTCTACGCCGCCTGGACGCTGACCGTCTCTGTGCTTTTGGTGGCGATCAGCGTCCTGTTCGTGCGCCGAGGAATCAAGACCGGCGAAACCACGTGGTTTACTTCGCTGGTCGACCGAATCAAACCGAGAAAAACCGGGGAACGAAAACGTGAACCACGAACCGTATGGGCCAATCCGGTTGCATGGCGAGAAGCATCCACCAAGGCCATCGGAGGCGGCTTGTTGCGATGGGCGATCATCCTCGGCGGGTTGGTAGCCGGCGTCATCGTGTTTATCTTTTACGCGGGTGGAACGCTTCCGGCAATGCAGGTGCGCAGATGGCTTGCCGCGATCACGCTGGTGCAATTCTCAGCGGCCCTTTTGATTGCCACGAACACGGCCGCCACATCCATCACCAAGGAACGCGAAGCTCAAACCATGGATTTGCTTCTTTCCACACCCCTGACGAGCAAGTATATTCTGTGGGGGAAACTGCGTGGACTCGTTAGCTTTGCGACCCCGCTTTTGATCGGACCGATGATCACCCTTTTGGTATTCGCCCTTTATGATTGGGCCAAGGGGAACTCACCTCCGGTTGCGTGGATCGAAACCGCCGTCGAACTGTGCGCCGTACTCGTTCTGTTCACCTCGATGGGTTGCGTGATCGGGTTGAACCACTCGATCAAGCGAAAGACAAACATGGCAGCGGTCATGTGGAGCGTCGGCGTCACGATTCTCGGCGCGGGGCTGGTATCCATGGTCGGAGCGGCCCTGATTCAAGCGGTGGACGCCGGTCCTGCAACTTTTGTCGCACCGTTCACACCCGTCACGTCAATTCTCTACTTGGTCGACCCCGCGGCGCTTTTTGGACATTCGACCAAGGAGTTTCTCGCAGGCTCCGGTGCGGCACGGTTTTCGGCGCTGTTCGGAAGTTTGATCGCGGTGGGCGTCTACGTGCTTCTGGTTTGGCGAACCTACACGACATTGGTGCGCGACTTCGACATGACCATTCGCAAGCAATCTACATGAACAACGATCCGGGGTTGATCTTCCGTCGATCATCCCGCTGGTGGAAACCATCGCAGACTCAGCCCGGATGAATGCGCCTCCGATCTGAAAACGTGAACTTCATCATGAACCATCATGTTGCGTTATTGGTGATGATCCAAGCTGGCCTCAAGCAGCGGATCTGCGACCGGAATGGGAGCCACAGAGCGAAAACGCCGAACGAAAACGAGCATGAAGACCCCCACCGCACCGACGGCCATTCCTAATTCCCAGAGTCCGAAGGTGACGGAATCCGACCCAATCGTCGAGGGATAGATCAGGAGATACAAGTCAAGCCATCGTCCAAAAAGGATTAGACAGGACACCTTGACGAGCATGTTGGGGCTTCTCTTAACAGACCTTGGGAGAAGAATGAAAAACGGAACCAACCAGGTGACGCACATGTTCGCAATAAAAAGCGGTCCCCATGCGCCGCTTTGCCTGCGAATAAAGTGGGTTGTTTCTTCGGGAATATCGGCATACCAGATGAGTAGATATTCGCTAAACCAGATGTACATCCAAAAAGTACTGAAGGCAAACAGCATCTTTCCCAAGTCGTGAAGGTGCTCGTGCGTAAGAATGTCTCGCAGCGGTCCTGCCTGTTGCAACCAGATGGCAAGGACGGTCATCGCCGCCAATGCACCGAGAAAGAGACCGGAAAAATGGTACACGCCGTACATGGTACTGTACCACTCGGGCTCCAACGACATTACCCAATCATAGCTCGCCAGCCAAAACGTTAATCCGAACACGACCAAAAACAACGCCGACAGTTTAACGTTGCTCGCGGAAAGGGCCGCGTTTTTCGTTTGATCTTGGAGACGAGAGCGGCTCACGATCGCCTTGATCAAGCAAATCCAAAGCAACAAAAACACAATAGCGCGAGCCACAACAAACGTATAATCAAGCAAAACAGCCTTCATCCCCACCAGATGTTCGCTGGTCCACGGGTACAGCGACCTGCCCAGCAGCAGCGAGATCAACACCCCGGCGGCACCCCATGGCAGAATCGCACACATCGCCTCGGGGACGCGGCGGATGGCCACGGCCCAATGTGCGCCGCAGACGTATTGAAGTGCGATAAAAAGGGCGGCACCGAGGCCCATCCCCAGCAGACCGACGCTGACCAATAGGAAGCTGGACCACGCACGTTGCGGCGCAAAGACCATTCCAAGAACGAAGCTTGCCCCGCCGATGGCGGCCAACCAGCGAAACAGCGCATCGAGCCGACCGGATAGTTTGAGCTGCGGACAGACCGGGATCATTTAAGGTTCCGTGCCTTTCTCCGCTCGAGATGCGGGTTGCACCTGCCGAGCCGATTGCTTTTGCGCGTCGGCCTGAAGCGTTCGGATATAATTAATGATGTTCCACCGATCCTCGCGCGGAACTTGAGCGGCGTGGGCGGGCATGTTCCCCTGACCCAACGTTATCACATGAAACATCTGACCATCTTTCATCTTGACGGCGTGCTCAGCAAGGAGCGACGGTGGCGGCGGAAAACCGCGCTTGGCAACCATCCCATCCCCTTCGCCACCGGGACCATGACAATGCTGACAGTACACGGAAAACGCGGCCACACCTCGCGCAATCGAATCCGGATCGTCGCCCGCTTTGGGATTAACAAGCTCCTCGCCGGCGCGGAGGGCATCCTGCTCGGTCCGCTGATAACCGAACGGCATCATGCCGCGCGGGATGGTTCCCGGCGCGGGGTCGCGCAGCGTTTTTCCATCGGGCGTATTACCGTTTTTCTCAAACGCGCGATACGACGGACCGTGATACATATCGGGCATGATTTCCAGATTCGGTCTTGAGAAATCACGAGCGGCTGCGAAACTCAGGACAACCGCAACCACCATGATCGATCCAAGAATGATGTTGATCGATTTGGAGGACATTAGATCGATTCCTGTTCGATGCGCTCTTCAACTGAAACCGCGCCGAGTTCGCGCAGGCGGGCTCCGACCTGCTCGGCACAAAACGAGGCGTCGGTTTCTTCGATTACCAGTGCGAACTCGTTGTCCGTAACGCCCTCAGACGCGAGCGCCGCACGCCTCCCCGGAAGCAGGCGCCTTCCGACCAAAAACGCCGCCACCGTACTCAACGCGGCAAAAAGCACCATCACCTCGAAGGTAACCGGCACAAACGCCGGAAGCGAATTCCAAGGCTTTCCGCCGATGTTGATGGGCCAATCACCCGCGGTCGTCCAAAACTCGAACCAGACCTTGAAAGTCGCCCCTGCAAGTCCCAGCGCAAAACAAACCCACGGAAGCCGCGACGGTCGAAGGTCCATCGCCTTGTCCAAACCGTGAACGGGATACGGGGTATAAACGTCCGCAATCGTTAGCCCACGGTTGCGCACGTCAGACGTGGCCGTAAGAATATCCTCCTCACGCCTAAAAACCGCGAGCATGAACCGCCGATTGGTGTCGAATCTAGTGCTTTTTTCTGCCATAGCTTAAGACGCCCTTTACCTCCGCGATCGCGATGACCGGAATGAACCTGCAAAACAACAAGAACAGCGTCAGGAACAATCCGAAACTCCCTATCAACGTCGCAATTTCAATCCATGTGGGAGCATATCCCGCCCAGTTTGCGGGCAGATAATCGCGGTGCAGAGAGGTGACGATAATGACAAATCGCTCAAACCACATGCCGATATTGATGAAGATCGTTACGACGAACACGACCAGCATGTTGGATCGCGCGCGCTTGAACCAAAGAACCTGCGGACTCAGCACGTTGCACCCCACCATGACCCAGTAGGACCAACCCAGCGGTCCCATGGCTCGATTCATGAATGCAAACTGCTCGTACTTGTTGTTGGAATAGAGTGCGGTCACACATTCCGTAAGATACGCCATGGCCACCATCCCGCCGGTCGCAATCAGAATCTTGCACATCGCTCCCACGTGCCGCTCAGTAAAATAATCCTCCAAGTGCATCGTCTTGCGCGCGATCAGCATCAGCGTGAGCACCATGGCCATACCTGAAAAAATCGCACCCGCGACAAAATACGGCGGGAGGATCGTCGTATGCCAACCAGGTATGACAGACGTGGCAAAATCCCAACTCACGATCGTGTGGACGGACAAGACCAGGGGCGTTGCAAGTCCGGCAAGCAACAGATAAACCGTTTCGTAATGCAACCACGTTCGGAACGATCCGTTCCACCCCAAACTGAAGAAACCCGCAACCCGTTTTCTCCACCCGCTCTTGAGCCGGTCGCGCAGGGTGGCCATGTCGGGTATCAGACCGACGTACCAGAACACGAGCGAAATCGTGAAGTAAGTTAAAATCGCGAAAAAGTCCCACACCAACGGCGAGCGAAAATTGATCCAAAGCGGTCCGCGCGTATTGGGATAGGGCGCCATCCAATGGGCCACCCAGGGGCGCCCCATGTGAATCAGCGGGAACGATCCTGCGCAAATCACCGCGAAGATGGTCATGGCTTCGGCGGCACGATTCATCGAAGTGCGCCATCTTTGTCGGAGTAGAAACAATACGGCGGAGATCAGCGTCCCGGCGTGGCCAATTCCAACCCAGAACACAAAGTTGGTAATGTCGAAGGCCCAACCGACACTGTTGTTCAATCCCCAGGTTCCGATACCCGTAACAATCTGGTACGCAACAGAAACCAGCCCCAGCAAAAGCATGGAAGAAGTAATGGCGATCGCAAACCACCAGGATGCAGTCGGTCGACTCTGGAGCGACTGACACATATCCCTGGTCACGACGCCCGGGGTCTTCTCACCTAGAATCAAGGGGCTATTCATTGTCGCGGCCAAGCTAGACATGGTGCGTTTGATCCTCCTGCTCAACCCGGTTTCGCACCAGGGTCAGGTATCCTACTGAAGGTTGAATGTTAATCTCCTCAAGCATTCTGTAGTGTCGGCCACTCTTGATAAGTTTGGAAACGGCGCTCTTGGGGTCGTTGGTATCTCCAAAAACAATCGCACCTGCCGGACAGGATTGTTGACACGCCGTTTGAATCTCGCCATCGACGATCGGACGACCCTGTTTTCGTGCTTCGATCTTCGCCTCCTGGATCCGCTGAGTGCACAACGAACATTTTTCCATAACCCCCTGACTGCGAACGGTCACGTCTGGGTTCAGGTTCATGTTGGCAAGCTTGTCATCGTGGGCATACTCGAACCAGTTGAAGCGACGAACCTTGTAGGGACAGTTGTTGGCACAGTATCGCGTTCCCACGAAGCGATTGTAGACCTGCTGATTCAGCCCTTCGCTGCCGTGTACGGTGGCGAGAACCGGACAGACCGTTTCGCATGGCGCGTGATCGCAATGCTGGCACATGACGGGTTGATGCAGGATGTCCGTCCGCCCGTCATGCTCGCTGTAATACCGATCAATTCGCATCCAGTGCATGATCCGTTTGCGACGAACCTCATCTCGTCCGACAACCGGAACATTGTTTTCGATTTGACACGAAACGACGCACGCGGAACAACCCGTACACGACGTTAGATCAATGGCCATTCCCCAATGATGGCCCGTATACTCATGGTCATCGGGCCACAGGTCGCCCGCCTCCTCATGATGCTCTCGAGGAGGCGCACCGTTTTTTCTGTAAGCGGAAAGTGTCGTTTCCTGAATAATCGAACGACGGCGATCCATTCCACCGAGAACCAGATTCGCCGGAACTTCGATGTTGTGATAATCCTGGGTGCAGGCAAGTACGTGTTTGCGATTCGTTAACGAGATCGAGACGAATGCACCAGACAACCGCAGTGTTTGACCCCGATACGTAAGAAGGTTTGAAGCACGGGTTCCAACCAAACCGTTCTCACCAAGCGTTGGTTTTCGCTCTAACCATTCAGGGCCGACATTTGCAAAACGGGTACTTTGAGGATGCCCGTAACCCAACGCGATCGCCACGACACGATCGTGCTGTCCGGGTTGGACTAGGGCGGGCAGTTCAATCGTCTCTTTGTCAGAGCCCGGTTGCGAAAGTGACACGCGAACGACATCACCGGTTTGGATACCAAGCTTCTTGGCAGCGCGCTCTGAAAAACTCGCATAGTTGTCCCACACGACCTTGGTGATCGGGTCCGGCATTTCCAAAAGCCACGGATTTCCAGCACCCCGTCCATCCAACACCGCCACTTTCGGATACAGCGCCAAGGCAAACTGTTCCCGGGGGATCGGCTCGCTTGCCGACGGTGGTTTTACGGTCTTCACACGGAAAGGCGCACATGCCCGGGGTTGCTGGGAAACTTTTGCGAAACCGTCGTGAACCGCCTTACTCCACGCAACCCGATCACCCCAGGTTTCACGAACGAGCGTTTCATCGGATTTCCCTATGTGCGACCAATTTGAAAGGCTCTCGAGAACCGAGCGCGTCTGAAAAAGTGGCCGCATTGCCGGCTGTTGAAGACCAATCACCCCACCCCCCAAAGACACATCGCCCCACGATTCGAGGTAGTGGTGATCCGGGCAGATGTGCGTCGCAAGTTTTGACGACGAAGTTTCATGGGAAGCGAAGCTAACGACCAAGCCGACGCTTTTGATTGCAGCGGCAAACGCGTCGCCGTTGGGCAAATCGTATACCGGATCTACGTTGTCGATCAAAAGGGCATCGACCCTGCCGGATTGAAGCTCCCTTAGCAGTTCCTGAACCGCTTCGTCGTCTTCATGCCCACGTTCCAGGGGATGTTCAACGTCCAGCGTCGCGCCATAGTTTCCCAGAATATGGTTGATGAAGTTACATACCATCTGGGCATCGACGTCCTGGCTCCCGCAAACGACAAGCGATCGTCCTCGGGCATTCCAGAGGCGCGCGGCGACGTCTTCAACAACGCGTGCGTCCGATTCGAAAGAATCAAGCCCGGTCGCATCGAATGCTACGCCCGCTTTCTCGGCGAGGACCGCGGCGACTCGACTCATCATTGTCGTAAGCTCCAGGGGAGTAACGGCAACTCGGCGGTCCGCTTTTCCGCCGGTGACGGAAAGGCGACTTTCAAACTGCACGTGGTAGGAAAAGTTTTCCGGGTCGTCGTCGGCCTGGCGGCGCAGTGCCCACCCCGCGGTAAAGGCAACCGGAGAAATCCACGTGCCAAGAAAATCCGCATCGAAGCTGACGATCATCGCAGCTTTTTCGAAAAGATATCGAGGGAGAAGCCGTTGACCGTGCGTTCGCTCGTGCGCTTTTTGGATCGCGGAACTCGAAAGCACCTCGTAGGAAACGTGCTTAGCATCCTTGAACGGTTTGAGAAACTCGCGGATCACGCGACGCTTTGTTGGACTCACAACCGGTCCGCTGAGAATACGAACCGTGGCACCGTTTTCGCGCATTGCGTCGAGCTGCCCCATGATGGCACCGTCCACTACATCCCACGTCGCCGGTTGACCGTTTTGCAGTGGTTGTCGCAGGCGTTTGCTGTCGTAGAGACCCAGGATCGAAGCTTGGCCAACGGCGCAGACCCCACCGCGCGAGATTGGATGCTGCGGGTTGCCTTCAAGTTTCATCGCACGACCGTCACGGTTTTTGACCAATAATCCGCAACCGGCGTCACACGCGCGGCAGGTCGAAGCGTAGTATATCGCGCGCCCGGGAATGATTTCCTCGGATGCGACCAGATATGGAATCGCCCTTTCAACCGGTGCCCTGCTGCAACCGGAAAGCGCCGCCCCCCCAAGAACAAACCCGGCCGCTGCGAGAAAATCGCGCCGGCGAACTTCGATTCGTTGTGGATCGGGCGCCGGGGGAAACTCGTCACCGGCTACGGGCAACGGGATGACACCATCGCTACGCTTCGCGAGGCTTTTCCAATAATACGACTTTGACCTTGTGTTACTCATCGCTGCCGCTGACTCCTAGTAATGGCAAGCCCCACAATCCAAGGACGCATGGACGGTTTTCCCCGCCACGCCGATGCGGTTCACAGTTCGATGGCAATTGACACACCAACCCATGCTAAGGTCTTTAACTTGTCTGACGCGTTCCATGGTTTCGACGGCCCCGTGACAACGGTCACACGCGACACTGGCGTTCACGTGTGCGCTGTGGTTGAAATAAACAAAATCCGGAAGGTTATGGACTTTGATCCACTCGATCGGTTTGGGAACTCGGTCCGCGCGAGGCTTCATGCTTTCGTCGAGCCCCAGAGAGTCGTAGAGTTTTTGCAATTCGGCCGACACCATGCGTCGGGCCTTGCGCTTTTCTTCCTTGGCCGATTTGTCTTCAGCCCGAAGCGAACCCAGCGTGTCGGTCACAATGGAGTGGCAGTTCATACACACGCTGGTTGCGGGGATTCCCGCGTGTCGGCTTGATTCCGCACCATAGTGGCAGTATTTGCAGTCGATCAACAACTCACCTGCGTGCAGACGATGCGAAAACGCAATGGGCTGTTTGGGGGCATAACCTTGATGGTTACCTGGCAGATGAAACGCGCCCAATCTCGCCACCAGCGTCGCCAAGCTAAACGCCGCACCGATCAGCAAAACGATCGTCAGGCCTTGTGATCTTCTCCCCCGCGTCAACATTTGATCTCCGCATTGCGCCTCGCGTAGTACCACCAGTTTACGACAAGACAACTAAAGTAATACACGGCGAAACCGTAGAGGGCGTATTCGGGCCTTCCGCTTTTGATCTGCGTTCCGACGATCTTGGGAATCAAGAAGGCGCCGTACGCGGCAATCGCTGAGGTCCACCCCAAAACCGGACCGGCTTGTTCTTTGCTGAAGATCATCGGAATCATCCGAAACGTCGATCCGTTCCCGATTCCGGTCGTTGCAAAAAGAACAATAAAGATCAACAGGAAAGGAACGAAATAATGCTCTGGGGTTACGGAACGACTGGCGAGCGATACAAAGTACCCCGCACCAATCGTGGCCGCGATCATAATGAGCGTGTCCCAGTGTGTTACGCGGGCACCGCCCAACTTGTCAGACAACCATCCCCCAACCGGTCGAATCAGCGCACCGACGCCCGCACCAATCCAAATGTACGACGAAGAAACGGGCGCAGCCGGGTTGATAACGGATTGCGCAAGTGCGTGACCATCCGGCCCAACCCGGATCACACCGAACACGTCGTCAATCAGCTTGGGAAAAGCGTTGGCGTATCCGATGAACGACCCGAACGTCATCGTATAAAGCCAAGTCATGATCCAGTTGTGCTTATTCCGAAAGATGGCGAATTGGTTTTTGAGATTGGCCCGCGTCCCCTTGGGCGTAAGAAAACGCATCGCTAGAAGAGTGATGATCGCCGCAATGACCACAACAACGAACACCTTCACCAGCACCGGGAAACCTCCCCAGGGCGTCAGCAGCAGGATGATGCCGACCGTCGCGCCGAGATAACCGAGCAGCATCAACCACAAGTACTTGGCCATGGCAACCGGGGCGGGACCCACTTGTGCTGCGGAAGGTTATTCATAAAAAAGAGTGCGAGAATGGCAAAAAACGCGAGAACAGGAACCCAAACCAGCCCCGCGTTTTGGATCCAAACGCGCTTGGCTGCCTCGCCCGCCCCGACCGTGTAGGGGTCTCCGCCAAGAGAACCAAACGCGCCAAACGTAATGATCCAGGGGAGCAGAAACTGCATCACGCTCACACCGGCATTACCTAGTCCCGCGTTGAGTCCCAGGGATAACCCCTGCATTTTCTTTGGGAAAAAGAAACTGATATTGGACATCGAGGACGAAAACGCTCCCCCCCCTACTCCGGAAAGCGCCGCCAGAATAATCAGTGTCAAAAACGGAGTCTGAGGATTCTGCAATGCGATCCCCGCGCCGACGGCGGGCAGAATCAACAGAAGCGTCGTCATAAACTTGACGTTGCGACCGCCGCAAATGGCAATCATAAACGAGTTGGGTATCCGAAGCGTCGCCCCCGCCAGCCCTGCGACCGCCGGCAGGTTAAACATCAGCGCACGGTAGGCGTCGCCTTCGAAGGGCTGACCGCTATGGAGAAACGTAAAGTTGAACAGGTCCGGGTTGGCGAAATGCAGCTTTTGAATGAACTTGGCGAGCATTCCCCAGTACAACCAAACCGAAAACGCGCAAAGAAGGTTCGGAATCGAGATACAAAGATTGCGCACGGCGATGGCTTTGTCCGTCGCCGCCCATTCTTGCGGATTATCTGGATCCCAGTGCGTTACCTTTGACATGCGGTACCGTCCTTAGTCCTTGAGGATCGTGTGCCCTGATTCAATCTCACGCAACAACTGCGGAGCCTCTTGTTTCATCAAACGACGCACCACAACGTGCATCCAGATCAGACACCCGGCGACAAATACGAAGAAAAACATCCAGCAACTTGTCCACAAACCCGTCCCACGAAGCAGGTATCCGAACAGAACGGGGCAAACAAAACCGCCGAGCCCCCCCAGGACCCCAACGATTCCCCCGACCACCCCTACATCCTGCGGAAAATAATCCGGGATGTGTTTGTAAACCGCTGCCTTCCCGATTCCCATCACGGCTCCTAGAATCAAACTCAAAACCGTAAAAATCCAAACATTGGCCTGGAAAAAAATCTGTGTGACACCGCGGGCCAACAACTCCTTTTTCCTGACCTTTTGCCCGACTTGCACAGCAGGCTCTTGCCAGGACATGCTGCGAGGAAACACCAACACGCCGGAATTGCGCTCCTTGTCGCTAACCAGCGATCCTTGCTTTTCCTTTAGCTTATAGATTCTCTCGCCGGATTTCGGGGACTTGACGATGATCTCGTGACCATTGACCGCCACGACGGTCCCGCCCGTTTTGGCCATCACTCCACTCCCCGGTGCGTGAATGTCCATCTGAGGGACGATGAGCAACCCGCAACACACCAGCGAAAGTCCGAACACCCAGTACATCACCGCCCGCGCACCCACGTGGTCGCTCAACCAACCGCCAAAAGCTCGAATCACACCGGAGGGAAGACTGTTGCACGCGGCCAATGTCCCAGCCATGGTCACGGTCATCGAATAGGCGTTGACGTAATAGGGAACCAGCCACTGCGCCAACGCGACAAATCCCCCGAATACAAAGAAGTAGTACAAACCGAAACGCCACACGCGAACACTTTTGAGTGGAGCCAGTCTTTCGGTCAACGTCTTACGAGCGCTGCCCGGCGGAATGCGCGTTTTCGTCGTGAGCAGAAACAAAACGCCCACCACCAAAAGCATTCCGGCATAGAATTTTGGTAGGTGTCGCCACCCCTCGATATGCGAACCGTTGTCGGTCAGATAATTGAGTAGATGCGGTGCCCCCAGTGTCGTGAGCGCCGCCCCCGCGTTGCCCGCACCGAAAATCCCCAAGGCGGTTCCCTGCATGTCTTTGGGAAACCAGACGGACGTGTAGGCGATTCCCACCGCGAAACTCGTTCCGGAAAACCCAAAACCAAGTCCCGCTAGGAAAAACTCCCAATACGTTCCGCAATAGCTCACCAGGTACATCGGGACCGCGCAGGCGATTAAGAGCAATCCGTAAACGATTCTTCCCCCGAACTTGTCCGTCGCAAGCCCAAGCGGCAGGCGAAACAAAGCTCCAGTCAAAACCGGAATCCCGATTAACCACCCCATGTCGGCGGCATCCCAGTCATAGACGCCGTTGTCCACGAGGAAGGTGATCAGAACGCCGTTCATCATCCATGCCGCAAAACAAACCGTGAACGCAAAAGTGTTCATAAAGAGCGTCCACCAGGCTCGTTTTCGCTCGGCAGAAGTCATATCTTCGTTCATCGTTCGCCTCTTGCGCTGCTTGAACTGCAACTCCTTCTCAACTACTTATTCCCCGTACGAACGACCTCTGGTAACACCTCCCGGTGCGCGATTCCAGCGCACAACCTGCGGTTTGCGCCAGAGATAGGGGTTGGGGATCACAAGAATGTGAACCAACCGGGTAAACGGAAAAAAACCGATCACGAGAAACGCATTGATGATGTGAAGTTTTACGGAAAAAGGCATCGCCAAAACGTAACTGATATTCGGATCAAGCGTCACAATAGACCACAAGTAGGGTGAAGCTGAAGCTGCAAACCACGACGAACCCCAGGAATGCGCAACCGCGATGTAGACCCCGCTTACAACTTGAATCAACAGCAACACGTAGAGCACAATGTCTGCGGGACTGGTCACGGTGCGAATCTTTCCGTAAGAAAGCCTGCGAATCAGCGTCGTGATCAGACCAAACAGGGTAAGCAACCCGAAAATCAGGGCCGTGATCTCAAGAATGTACAGGCGAATTGGTTGTCCGTTCCAGGCAAGCAACTCATTGGGAAACAAGAACGCAACAACGTGCCCGAGCAAAACGAAAAGGATTCCATAATGCAGCGGCACCATGCCCCAAAAGTGACGCTGGTTTTCAAGAAACTGCGATGACAGGCTGGAATACGTATATGCCTGCGCCCGGTAGCGTTGAATCGTTCCCAGGAAAAAAACGATCAACGCAATGTACGGGGCAACACCAAACATGAGCTGATCGAAATAGTGCTGCGTACCTACCATAATTCACACACTTTCCGCACGAAACAGTTCTTCGTGCTGATCATTGAGAACCGGAAGCGAACTGAGATCGCGCTCGGCAGGACCGTACCGAGACTCCAGAAATCCGCAGATCGCCTCGACCAACCCCTCGTACGGACTTCCCATTCGCACGAGACCGTCTCGCACGATCTCCAACGCGGGCAAAACGCACGCCGTTGCAAACTTGTCGGAGGATTCCCGCTCAAGTCGACCCAGAACAGCCAACACGTGTCGCGCATGATCGGGCAGATCGGTTGACTCGGGGAGCTTGAACTTACGGAGCTGTCCCCGCATCCAAACCAAAAACGTCCCGCGATCGTACTGCTCGCCGAACAGGTGCCACCCAAGCTCCAGTGTGCACTTGGGCGACATATCAAACGTTCGGGCGTATGCTTCCTGTCGATCTTCAAGCGGCAGACGTTTCACGAGTTCCATCCACTCGCCGAACGCGCGTGCAAGCACCGTGTCCACGTCCTTGATCGTTTCGGCGAACCCGGCAAGCTTGCGTTCGAGCTCTTGGTCCGGATAGCTAAGCGCCGAAGCGAGTAGATCGTAGGTTTCCACCACGCTTGCTGCGTTCGTGTGCATCACAGTCCCCTCCGCGGACCGGCCAGAAAACCAAACCCGGCACTTTGGCGACGTTCATGCGGATCCTGAGTCATCTCAATCGCTTCTTCGCGGTGCGACGGCGGAATAACGAAACGCTGCTCGAACGTACACAGCGAGGTAAGACGGTAAATCTCCTCAGCCTCCTGCACCGTGCAGTCGGCTTCGTGAAGCATGCGTTTGGCAACATCCATCGTGACGTCACCCACGGTTACTGCCCTCCGATACCACCGAACCGCCTTTTGCTTTCGCAGCGCGTAGACGACCTTGGCTTCGTGACCGCCCCCGAAGAGGTTCGCGAGAAACTTCATGGGGATGCGGGCTTGATCAATATCATGAAAGAGGTTGTCGCTGACGTGGTCGAGGGTTTTTTCATTGCGCACCGACATCACCGGCGACATGGGCGGAACGTAGTAGAGCATGGGCATCGTGCGATATTCGATGTGCGGCGGCAGCGCGATCCGCCACTGAATGACAAACTTGTATATGGGAGATTGTTGCGCAGAGGCGACGACTGAATCGGGAACGCCGTTGCGTCGTGCTTCGCGGATCACTTCCGGATCGCGCGGATCGAGTATCAGCGAGCGATGCCCCTCGATCAGCTCTTCGTCGGGAAGATTCGCTACCTCTTCGATGCGGTCCGCGTCATACAGCATCACACCCAGATAACGGATGCGCCCTACGCAGGAGTGAAAACACGCGGGGGCTTGACCTGTTTCAACGCGTGGAAAGCAGAGAATACATTTTTCACTCTTGCCGGTGAACCAGTTGAAATACGTTTTCTTGTAGGGGCATGCGGAGACGCAGGACCGCCACGCTCTGCACTTTTTCTGATCGATCAGGACAATTCCGTCCTCGCCGCGTTTGTACAACGCGCCGGACGGACACGACGCAACGCAGGCGGGGTTCAGGCAGTGGTTGCAGATGCGCGGAAAGTAGAAAAACACCAACCGTTCGATAGCGGAAAGCTGTGCCTTTTGATCCTCGGTCAACCCGTCAAGATTCGGGTCGTTCTCGGCATAAAGTGGAGAGCCGCCAAGGTCGTCATCCCAGTTGGGTCCGGACTCCACGTTAATCTGCTCACCGGTCACCTTGGAAACCGGTAGCGCCGTCGGTTGATCCGGACCCTCCTTGGCGCTAAAAAGGTTTTGATAATCGTACGTCCACGGTTCGTAGTAATCTTCCATGCTGGGCATGTGCGGATTGTGGAAGATGTTCAGTACAATCCTTTTTTTGTCGGTGGATTTGAGGTTGATCGATCCGTTCTTTTTTTCCCAGCCTCCCTTGTATTTTTCCTGATCTTCCCAACGCGTGGGAAACCCCGTACCGGGTTTGGTCTCGACGTTGTTCCACCACATGTAGTCCGTACCCTTACGGTCGGTCCAGATGTTCTTACACGCAATACTGCACGTGTGGCACCCGATACACTTGTCCAAATGAAACACCATCGATATCTGCGAACGTACGTTCATCAAAACGCTCCTCGTCTTACCACTTCAAGTCCGGACATTTACGAACCAAGATGTGCGTATCCCGGTTCACGCCCGTCGGCCCCCAGTAGTTGAAGTGATACGTAAACTGTCCGTATCCGCCGACCATCAACGACGGCTTGAGCCTTGTGCGGACCAGGCTGTTGTGACCTCCGGCCCGTCGGTATCCTCTTTTGGGAGACTTGGGAACCGAGTAGGTTCGCTCCGGTGCGTGATATTGAATGCAAATCCCGCGGGGAAGTCGCGCACTCACCACGGCACGCGTAACCACAACGCCGTGATCGTTGAAAATCTCGACCCAGTCGTTGTCCGCGACTCCCAGCGCTTCGGCGTCCTCATCGTTTAACCAAAGCGGATCCACCCCGCGCGACAACGTCGTCATTCGTTCCGTATCGCCGTACGTCGAGTGGATATGCCACTTTCCGTGCGGCGTCAGGTAATTGAGCATCATCGAATCAGCGTCGGCGCTTCCCGTAAACTTCATATCCGCATACTGCGTGGGAAGCGGTTTGGGCTTAAACGTCGGAAGATGTTCGCCGTAGGCAAGGTATCCGCTGTGGTCCAGGTAAAAGTGTTGACGCCCGGTCAGGGTCCGCCAGGGAACACCGCATTCGACGTTATAAGTAAAGGGCGAATACGGACGACCGTCGTCGCACAATCCGGACCACATCGGACTGTTGACAAAGCGGTGCGGCCCTTTTTGCAACTGCTCATAATCCGTACGAACGCTTCGCGATCTCGCCGCAAGATGCGCCAGCGGAAGACCCACCTTTTCCTCCATGTTCTTGTACGAACGGTAGGCCAGTTCGCCGTTGGTCACCGTCGCAAGCTTGAGGATCACGTCGCAAACATGGGCATCCTCCTTGAGAGACAGGTAGGTCCCCCCCTCCCAGGATGAGGTCGGCATGGTCTTTAGGTATTCGTCGTGAATGTCCGTGATTTCGTAGTGCGTCCCATGCGCGCCCAACCCGTTCTTGCTCGGTAGCGGACCGAACGAGATGAACTGATTGTAGAGATTCTTGTAGTCGCGCGTGACGACCTTCATACCGGGCATCGTTTTGCCGGGAATGGCCTCGACCTCGCCGTCGATCCAGCTTTTGATCTCGCTCTGTGCGATCTCCGCCGGCGTATCGTGCAGAAGCGGAGTGGCTACGATATCTCGAACGGGATCGGGGAAATGCTTTTCCGCAAGCTCGGAAAACTTTTTGGCGATCGAAAGAAAAATCTGCCAGTCGCTCCGTGATTCCCAGCAGGGTGGCACCGCAGCCGTAAGCGGATGGATAAAACTGTGCATATCCGTTGAATTGAGGTCGGCCTTTTCATACCACGTCGCAGCCGGCAGTACGATGTCGGAGTAGAGCGCAGACGTATCCATCCGAAAATTCAGGTCTACGACCAAGTCAATCTTGCCCTCCGGAGCATCTTCTCTCCATCGAACATCTTCCACGACGTCGCCGGCGAGATCCTTTGCAATCGTATTGGTATGCGTTCCAAGGTAATGCTTGAGAAAATACTCATGCCCTTTCGCACTCGATAGCAGCGCGTTGCCCCGCCAGATGTACCAGATTCGAGGCCAATTCTCCGGCGCGTCGGGGTCTTCAACCGCGAATTGCAGCTTTTTCTCCTTGAGTTGCCCCACCGCGTAGTCGACAACGCCCTGGTCATCCTTGGCCCTGGCAGCTTGTGCCTCTTGGACCAGGTCAATGGGGTTCTTGTTGAACTGGGGATAAAAAGGAAGCCAACCGTTACGAACCGCCTGGACCTGAACGTCCATGGTGTGTCCCGACGTCAGCGGACCGCCCTCGCTTCGCTTGGGAAGCGTATGGTAATCGGTAAACGACTTTTCGTATCGCCATTGGTCGCTGTGTACGTAGTGCCAGCTCGGCGCATTTTGCAACCGAACCGCGGGGTACCAGTCCTTGCCCAGTGCGATCGCTCCCCAGGGTTCCGCCGGTGCGAGTTTTTCCTGTCCGACGTAATGCGCCAGCCCCCCACCGTTGACACCCACGCACCCGCAGAACATCAAGGAGTGTATCCCCGCGCGGTACATCAGGTTGTTGTGATACCAGTGGTTGATCCCCGCCCCAATAATGATTGTTCACTTCCCCTGCGTAAGTTCCGCCGTCGATCCCCACTCGCGCGCGAACCGGGTGAGCACCTCGCGTCCCATGCCGGTGTACTTTTCAGACCATGCGGGCGTGTAGGGAGAGTCGTCGTCATAACCGGCGGGATAGTCGCCCCCCAAACCGCGCGATACGCCATATTGCGCCATCAACAAATCGTAAACGGTTGCAACAAGGACCGTTTGACCGTCTGCGGTTTGGAGTTTCTTGACGGGAACTTCCCGATGCAGCGTTGCGGCTTTTCCGAAGTCATCGAACTCCACGGGAACGACGTCGTCGTGGTCTAGGAGAAACGTCAATACCGGATCAATCTCGCTGCCTTCCTGGGCGTCTTTCAGCTCGAGATTCCACTTGCCCTTCTGACTCCCCCAGCGATGTCCGACACTCCCCATGGGCATCTTCGGACGCCTTTCCTTTGCATCCCACATGAGAAACTTCCACTCGCCGTTTTCCGTCTCCTTGTAGGGAGCAATACGTGACGCGCGAAGCAGCTTATCCGCCAGGTAAGTGCCCTCCCCCTCCTTGATTTCAACAAGCATCGGTGAGTCGGTGTACTTTTTGGCGTAGTCGAGGAAATAGGGGACCTTCTTTTCGTGATGAAACTCCTTAAGCAAAACATGATTCACCGCCATCCACCACGCGCCATCCTGCCCCGCGTTGATCGCCACCCATTCGTCCGCATACTTGGCCACCTGATTGAAATCCGGCGCGAAGACCCACATCTTCGATCCGTTGTGACGCGCTTCCGCGGCGAAGTGGCAGTCGGGAGTGCGCGTCATATTCAGATTAGAGCCGGTCACCGCCAGCATTTTCGCGTTGTACCAGTCGGCGGACTCCTGTACGTCGGTCTGCTCTCCCCAAGTTTCCGGGGACGCGGGCGGCAAATCGCAATACCAGTCATAGAACGACAGCGAAACCCCTCCCATCAGTTGCAACATGCGCGCACCGGCTGCATAACTGATCATGGACATCGCCGGGATCGGAGAAAATCCCGCAATGCGATCCGGTCCTTGCTTTTTGATCGTGTAAATGTTCGCGGCGGCGATCAGCTCCAAGACGGTGTCCCAATCGGATCGGCGAAGTCCGCCTTTCCCACGCGCGCGTTGCCAGCGCCGGCGATCCTGGGGGTCTTCAACCAACGAAGCCCACGCGTCGACCGGATCCACGTGGGCACCGCGCGCTTTTTTCCAAAGGTCCAGCAACGCGCCGCGGATATAGGGATATTTCACACGCAGCGGACTGTAGAGGTACCACGAGTAAGAGATGCCCCGTTGGCAACCGCGCGGCTCGTATGGCGGAATCCCCGATTCGAGCTTGGGGTAATCAAGCTGTTGCATCTCCCACGTGACGATGCCGTCCTTGACGTAAATCGCCCAGGAGCATCCCCCCGTGCAGTTCACCCCGTGGGTACTTCGCACGACCTTGTCGTACTGCCACCGGTTGCGGTAAAACTCCTCCCATCCGCGAACCTTCGGTTCAACCTCGTCTTTGATCCAGCTTTTCGCTGCGGTATGACTCATGCGGAAGTCCTCATCTCTCCACCGGAAACCAGTGGACGTCGTACAGCCCGAAACCGGTTTTTCCATAGAACGTCAAACAAGCCGAGTATCAAAACCATGCCGCCAAGTCCCATGAGAAAAAATGCGAGTGGCGCCACCGAGTCGTCATCGCCGGCTTGTTTGGCGGCATGTTCGAAATACGCAACCAAAGGAAGAATTTCCTCCGCTTCCAGCGGATGCTTTTTGAAAACAGGTTGCATCGTCACCGTGGCAGGACTAACCAACCACGCCGAAAGCGGCTTGCGTCCCCCGATTCGTTCAGATACCTTTGTCAGATCAACTCCCAGGCGTCCCCCGCCCAAAAGCGTCAACCCTCGAACCGTATGACAGGACATGCAAGGCGGACCGCCGTTTTTCAGACGCTGCGTCCCGGTAAAAAGACGACGCCCCAGTTCGACATCGACGGCGGTAAAAGGCCTGTCACTGAACTTGACACCCTCGAACTGAGACTTTTCCAACGCCGATTCCGCCTCGATCATGTCGAGGAGTTGATTCGCCCGATCGCGCGTCAGACCCGCCACCTGCGGCATGACAACGCCCCGCGCTTCCTCGTGAAGCTGCTTGGCATACGGATCACCGCGATCAATCATCGCCTGAGGGTTTAGAATGAACCGCACAAGCCAGTCGCGATCTTTTCGCGTGGTCACCCCTTTAAGGTCAGGCCCAACCAAGCGCCCCCCCCCAATCGTGTGACAGCTATAGCAGTTTTGCTTGAAAAAGGCGGCGGATTCCTGTGCCTCAGTCACAACCGGACACGCACCGACGATCGCCACCACACCGATCCCCCCCCACACGTTCCGGATGATCGCCGATCGGGTCGTTCGACGATGGGGTTGTCCCATCCAGGTATCACGAGATCGCTTCACGGACGTTGACCTCCTGAACAATTGCAATCCTCCGTCAAACCCATTCGCAGCACGACGCATGGGTTACACAAACACGCGCGCCCCCGAGATTGTCTGCCGCCAAGGGTCATGAACCTCCTCGTTTCCTTCGTCTTGCCGACCCCGACCGGGGTCGATCCGCCGACATGCGAAGAGCGATGTCGTGAACCGTGGTCTTTTTCAAGAACCGCTGCTCGGTATCGATGACTTTTTTCCACTGATCGTGCGCCTTGCAGGGATGCAAATCACTGCATTCGTGGTTTCCGAAAGGACATCGCCGGTGTTCGAACGGTTCAAACGACGCAAGAACCTCCAGGAGTGAAAGCTGCTTCGCAGAACGGCGAAGGCGGAATCCGCCGGTTTTGCCCGGAGACGACTCGAGAATCCCCGTACGGGCCAAGTCGCCAAGAATCTTCGAAAGATACTTGGGCGGGATGCCGGTCTCCGCTGCAATATGACCGCCAGAGATAGGCCAATCCTCTTCGTGCTGCGCTAGGTGGATCAACGCTCGCAAGGCATACTCGCTCGTTCGTGACAGCATGGACCAATCCATATACGCCTATATCACCATACAGATATAGATATATCACCTTTCGGACGCTTGTCAACCAAATCTCAGTTTTTTTTCAGAAAGTCACGTTTTTCCCCGCCGATGAGAGGCCCCTTCTCAACAGCAAATACGTGTTTTTTGTAAGTTATTTGACGAAAAGAAGTAACGCGCCCACACACCCTATAGAAATCACAGGCGACACGAACACCCACCTGCCGGGCAAGGAAGCGGCAAACCTGGGCACTAACGGCCTGCTGATAGAGCATCACAGCCAACTCTTGCGATTGGCTTTGTCGACACTGGCCCGGCTTCGCAGGAGGGAGCGGATATCGCAAACCCCAATGCGACAAAGCTCTGAGCCCAGGCTCAATCAGGAGGACCTATAACGTCCGGATCGAGATTGGATTGGAGCAGCGCGAACAGCTCGTCAAGACGACGGATGACGTGATCCGCCTGCCCCGCGAATTCGGGAAGCGGTCCATCGCCGATCATCAAAACGGTTCGCGCACCGGCCTGGTGTCCCGACACGATGTCAAACAGAAAATCGCCCACCATCCAGCTATGATCGGGTCTGACGCCCAATTGATCGCATATCGAAAGGACGGGCTTTGGGGATGGTTTGATCGCATCATCCTCGCGTGTGCGAATGGCATCGAATTCAAATCCGTGCTGCAGAATCAAAAAATCGACGATGGGTCTTGTGTTGCGAGTCAGAAGAGCCGAAAAATACCCCACACCTTTGCACGACGATACGATGTTCACCGCATGATCGTATAACGAGACCCTTCGCGCAGCCCGCCACTCATGCTTCTCAAGAATCTCGATCGCCCTACCGCGAGACGCGTCGTCCATCTTCTCCACCGCTTCGAGAATCGGACCGCTGGCGATACCGATTTCCGCACGAATCAAATCGAAGTCAAGAGCGGGTCGCGTTAGCGTTCCGTCAAGGTCAAAGATGACGACGCCTTGACAAGGCGGGGAGGATCCGCCGTTTTCTTCCTCGCGGTCTCTGGGTTCATATCGGCTCATGGTGGCGTAAGCATATCCGCACCCATGGCAGCAGCCAACGATTGATGAAACATCCCTCACTCGATAGGTTAGATGCAACCAGGACGCGAACGCGGGGTTCACTGCCCTGACAAACAGACGCCTGGGGTTCGTGACGAAATCGGCGGTCTCGTCCTGCGGCGTAACGAGTGATGTTCTTTCCACCCTTTCGTGCCATCCCGAGTCCGCTGCCGTGTCGGCCTTCAATGTCATTCTGAGTCCGCGTAAGCGGGCGAAGAACCCCCAAGTGTTCCAAACGCGATGCGATTCTGCAGTTGAGACGCTTCGCTGCGCTCAGCATGACAGACCCGGATTCATATGAAGGGAGCGGAAAGTCAGTGCGGGCAATCAGCCGCGCGGACTAAAGTCCGCGTTTCGCTGCCACACGCGTGGGCCATTTCGTGGAAAACAACATTGTTGCAACGGCACGCCGAAACACCGCTCGAGCAATACCAGATACGCTCGCCGTAGGAGTTACATCCGCCGGCGGGGTCGA
>Ga0114931_10002268_pt1 | contig 24469 bp, 20 predicted proteins | sample 2SBtaG_FD_89579 | JGI IMG/M metagenome (GOLD analysis project Ga0114931, IMG submission 89579) | Deep subsurface microbial communities from Kolumbo volcano to uncover new lineages of life (NeLLi) - 2SBTROV14_V59a metaG | ecosystem: Environmental > Aquatic > Marine > Volcanic | place: Kolumbo... | reverse complement strand
TGTTTTAACCGGAATGGGGGACTCCAACTCTTCTTCCACCAACACCGGTTTTTTGTCCTCAACTTCCGGAGGGACGGGTTCTTCCTTCTCTTCCGTCTGGATGACAGGAGGTGGTGTTTCTTCCTCCAATGCGGGAGGCAGCTCTGTTTCTTCCAACCTGTTGCTGCCTGCTTCGTTGTCCTCTTCTTTGTCCTCGGCAGGACCGTTGGAGTCGCGGAACATTCCGGTGATCCGCAAAGACCGTTGCACGCGGTCATTTGACTCGGATTTTTCAGGGAGGGAAATGTCCTTAAACAAGTCAGTGAGTTTGGCTCTCACCGGAGCGGCCTGTCGGCGAATGATTCCCGCCGGAACCAGGGCAGAGGACACGCCCACCAGAATCAAATGTCCCGCTAATTCACGGAGATAGATGAGCCGGTCATCACCCTGATGCAGACTCTCCAAGGCGCCGGTCTCTCCCAACTCGCGAACAAGTGCCTTGACTGCTTTTCCAGCACCGGCAACGAGGGCAGTGAGCCTGTCCGTGGAAACATTTTCTTCTGAAGAAATCCCCGCGATCAGAGATGCGTCCCGGTCCACGATCAGCACCATATCCAGTTCGGCTTCCCTGGCAAACTCGCGCAATATTTCCTCGGCCTCTTCCGCCATGGCAGTGGGAATGATGGGGCAATCATCAAGGGTGGAGTGTCCGTCGCTTTCATGGATGGTTTCATGCGGATGACTCATGGGATGAAAAAGAGTTTGAAATGGGGACCTGGCAGGCTCTCCTGCCGTCGCTCAGTGACTCAAGGCAGTCGCCGACTGTGAGGGCGCGGTCGTTGCCGCGCTTTCTTCCGGATGACCCCTGCTCACTTCAACACGGGAGCGGTGAAATTGTCTTAGGACAATCTGCGTCACAAAGTCCAATGTCGCAAATACCTGATGACCGCCAGTGGCACAGGTGAGGAAGCTGGGCGCCCTGATTCCGAGTTGCTCATCCATCTCCTCGGCATCCACGGCATGGGTCAGATCCCGTTTATTCAACTGAAATGCCATCGGAACCGCGTCGGGATGATATCCGTTGTTGCTGAGAGATTCCCGGCAGGTCTCCAGGGCAATTCGATTCGCTTCCTGACGGTCGGGAGCCGAATCGGCGACGAAAATGACGCCGTCTGAGCCAGCCAGAATCAGTTCGCTGATTTGCTGAAAGATTTGCTGGCCCGGAGCGGTGTAGAGATGAAACCGGGTTCGATATCCTGCGATATTGCCGGAGCTGACCGATAAAAAGTCAAAAAACACGCGGCGATCTCCACCGGCCTCAACTGATTCCAACTCCCCGCGAAAGTAGGGGTCCAGCTTTCGTTGAATGTAATGAAGGTTGGTCGTTTTCCCGCTGCGAGGCGTCCCGAAATAGACGATTTTGAATTGTATTTCTCGGGTATCTTGATTGACGAGGGCCATTGGAGGAGACGGGGTGGATGCTGAATTCGTCTTCGGTGGGTCCGCTCTCACCCATTGATCCCGTCCAGAGATCGGGTGATCATAATGAGTTTCTCCTGAATGCCGGGTTCGAAGGCTCCCGGCTCGTGTAATACTGTGAGATGAGATTCCCCTTCCTTGTAGACACTGAGGACTCCCTGATCCGTGTTGACGGCGAAGGAGCGGGCCGCGGGTTTTCCAGTCAGTTGGGCGAAGTCATCCAGGATTTTTGCCCAGGCGGAAGCGTCTTCACCCATGTGAATGGATTCGTCTTTCGAGGCTTGCAGGGCCTTATTCGGAGTGATGATGGCACAGGCTTTCACGCCGGGGAGACACACAATCAGGGCAGCGATTTTACGGAGACTAAAGGGTTCGCTGGTTCCGAAGACGGCACGCAGTTCGACGTCGCGAATGATCTCGTCCTTGAGAGGCGGAATCGGCAACTCATAAGGGCGTTCTTCTGTTTTCAAATCCGGGCCGCCCGCCATTTTCTGAAAGGTGGGCATGACCGCACTCTGCCCGGGGACATCCGGATCATCCAGGGAATCGCCGGAATCCTGGTCCTGCAATGCTTGTCCCGAAAAGTTTTCCAAAGGAGGAAGTTTCGATGTCGGGTCGGGGAAGGTGTTTTCTGCCGCCCCCGACTGAAGGACAGGGTCATCAGTGGCAGGATGGCCCTGATCCAAACTGTCTGGATCAGGGGTATTCTGGAGGGCGGGGATATTCGGGAAAGTGAGATCCTCCGGATTGGGTGGAATAAAGGCGCTGAGATCTTCGTCCTCGAATTGCTCGGCTTCCTGGCCGACGCCGTTGTTGGCCGACGTTTCCGAGGGTTTGCCGAAAATACTCTCTGCCGAGGGAGCCTCATGGGGAGACTCGCCCGTGGGAATCGTCGAAGCTGCGGCAGGATCACTCCCGCTTGCAAATCCCTTGTCCGGCATGGTTCCTTTTCCCGGCGGAGCGAGCTTGGCATCAGATTCGGCCTCTTTGGAAAAGAGTGTGGAAAATTCCGGCCCGCTGACGAAGGGATTCGGAGAACTGTCGCTCTTTTGCGAGGCCTCTGAATGGGACAGGAACGGATTCTTTTCGTCCAGAAATCCGGTCTTTTTTTCCGGAGCGGGGGCTTTTGATTCGGCCTCAGTATTTAGTTTTCCGAATGATTGTTCCAAGTTTGGCGGAATCAGGTTCCCCACCATGTCACCTTGCGCCTGAGAGTTGACCTGTTCCGATGGAGCCGAAAAAGCTCCCGCGTCCGGAGGAGTGAAACTCTGATTCGGAAAATTGGACGGAAACCCAGTAGAGATCGGGGCGTCGTCGCTATGGTGAGATGGATCTGTTCCGGGGAATGCCTTTGAATTGGAATTCTGGGATTCGGCCCCGGAGGCAGCTTCGGATGACGGGGGGGCGGGCACTTGTGCCCAGAATGGATTTCCCTCGGGCGCATCCTTTTCCGATGGAATCTCGTCGGAGAATTTCACCCTCAACGGGCTCTTGGCAGCGTCAGCGAAGGGATCGGGGCCGGACAATGCCGTGGTGTCAGGGCTTTTCAATTCTGGTTCAGTGCGACCCGCAAGCTGCGTGGGAAGAGTGGCGACCGAGTCATTCAGGGGGGTGATTTCCGAGGCAAATAAATTGGGACAAATCTGGTATAAAGTGGACAGCTTCACGTCATTGCTTCCGTCCCGCGGCAGCGGCACATTGACAGGGTGATCGGTGGAAATACCGCTCTGGGCGGAAATGGCAGGCGGGATGATGGCCAGCAGTTCACCGGCAGTCATTTGGATTGTCCTGGAACTTTCCCCATCGGGTGGGGAGGGAGCATCGCCACCCCTTCCCAAACCGCTTTGAGAAGCCCGATCCTCGGAGGAGGGAGCGCCGGTCTGATCAGAGTTTTGGAATTGAACCGGCGAGGCTCCATCGCCTGGCATTTCTCCTTCCTGATTAAAAAGGTTGCGGAATGAGAAGGACATAATGCAGAGTCGTTTTTATTATTGTTGATTTAGCCAATGTATCAATAACAGATCAACCATTTAAAGTTGATAATTATGGATATTCTAAAACATGGACTCTAGTTTTCTTTTGCATGATTATCAACCAATATTTACATTTTCCGCTCATTATGGATTTCCACGATTTGTTCGGGATTGGAAGGGGATGGCCGTGGTGAATTCTGGGCATCATCCTCAGCCGACCAGAAGAAAAACTGGCAAAAAAAGGGGGTTGTCTCCGAGTTTTCCGAGCCATCAAATTTGCGGCGATAAGTTCTTTTCCATTTGGGTGATTCTTGTTATGGTTTCTCCGGAATCAGGTGGGGAGGAAAGGACATGGGTTTCTCCGATCCAATATTCAAGCTATGGTTGAGGAAAAGAAAGAAAGCCGAAAGCACGCAGGCTGCTGCTCTTGCTTCTGTGGCAGTCGCTGGTTCCTGATATGGGGTACCGTGGTCGTCCTGGCGGTGATTTCCATTTATCTATTGCGCGTCCTGGCCCGACCGCTTGTCATCGAGTCCTTCGAGTCCGGGGAAAACGGCTGGTTAGTTGTGGGAGACGCCCAGGGTGAATCGGACAAGCCGACCTATCAGACGAGCGGTGGAAACCCGGGCGCCTTTATGGAAGCGGTTGATGACGCCGTTGTAGGAATTTGGTACTGGGCCGCACCGGAAAGTTTTCGCTTGAAAATCTCAGATGAATGGGAAAAGCGCGGCGGGGCGGGCTGCGAATTGTTTTTTGATCTCAAACAATCGGATACATCGGCTCCGTTTAAAGCCGATGATGTGATCCTTTCAGACGGGAAAATCGAGTTGAGCTATCGGCACGAATCGCCTCCCGGGGAGGAATGGACTTCCTACCGAATCCCTTTGGATGCCATGGCAGGTTGGGTGAACAAAATTGGAAATGAGCGGGCGGCTTCAAGAGCCGAAATGGATCAGGTGTTGAGGCATTTGAGCAAACTCTGGATTCGCGGAGAATTTCGGGAAGGGCCGGATCGGGGTGGTTTGGATAACGTGGGGATTCGGTAGGTCTGTTAGAATCGGGATGGCAAACGATTTTTTTATGCAATAAAGTTTCTTTCCTTCTTGTCGTCGCACTGGGGATCGGATTTAATCAGCGTAGTTTTGAAAGGGATTCTGAAAAACAGGGAAACGGGGGAGATCGGTGAACTCCAGACGGTTTCCATGGTTGGACGCAGCGCCGAGTGTCAAATTCTGATGTCTGATCCGAGAGTTTCCCGCCGTCATGCCATGATTCGGAAACAGGACGGGGGGTTTTACCTGTTTGATTTGGGAAGCTTTAACGGCAGTTATCTGAATGGAGCGCGGGTGACGGCGGCGCGGAAACTGGAGAGTGGGGACCTGTTGAATTTTGCGGATCATGAATACCTGTTTACCCAGGAAGAGACAGATGATATGCCGAAGGAAGTCGCAGACATCGGTGACTCGACGATCGCCCTGATCCGACATACCCCGGTGGTCATTCTGGTCAGCGATATCAAGGGATTTACTTCCCTGTCCGAAAAACTTCCATCCGATGAACTCGCCCAGATCATTGGTGGTTGGTATGGCGATTGCGAACAAATTCTGACCGGCCGGGGAGCGACGGTCGATAAGTTTATCGGCGACTGCGTATTGGCCTATTGGACCGAAGTGTCGCCCCATACGCAAAAGGCCGCCTTGCTGGCAACGAGAGACTTGAGCAAAGCCTGTGAGAAAATCTATGAGACGAGAACGAGCGTGTTTGAATCGGCTGGGGCGGGTTTTGCGGCTGGGGTAGCGGTCCACGTCGGGAAAGTGGCATACGGCGGCATGATTCAGAGAGAATTCACTCTGGTGGGTGATCCGGTAAATTTGACTTTCCGCTTGGAATCGATGACCCGAAAACTGGACCGTTCGATTCTGGTTTCGGGGGATTTTGTGAACGAATGGCCGGAAGCCAGGCAGTTTTGTGAAAAATGCGGCACCTATGACGTGAAAGGGCGCAATCAAAAGGTAGAGGTGCTGGCCGTGACATCCTATCCCGATGATTGATCGAAAAGGGTTTCTTTGGCTATGAACTGCCGACCGTCAGACCTTCCGCACCGGGTTCGGGCGGGGTGTTTTTTCTGCTCCGTTCGATAAAGAAAATGGCAACTCCCATCAGAAAGGGAATCGCCATCACGGCCCAGGTTGTGTAGAGGGCGTTTCGGACGCCTTCGGTGAATCCGTAACTGTGCAGACCAACGCCCAGATTGTTCACCCCGAACCAACTGAAAGTCACCAGAACGCCGAGAATCACCGCGTTCATATTGACGCCCAGTTCCCGAATGTATCCCCCCATCCTGGCGTGGAGAATGACCAGGGACCAAAGACAGATCATTAATGCGCCGTTTTCTTTCGGATCCCATCCCCAGAACCGGCCCCAACTGTAGTTTGCCCAAATTCCCCCGAGCACCGTCCCGACAAGGGAGAAGAACAGACAGAAACAGATGATCCCGTAGGTCATTCGGAACAGGGTCTTAAAGACCTCCCGTGATTCTTTTTCTTTTCCGATCAGAGTAACGACAAACCTTCCCATCAGATAGACCATCGCCAGCAGAGCGGCAACCATTCCGCCTCCATATCCGATGTTGATGATGACCACATGAGTGGCCAGCCAGATATTGGTATCCAGGACGGCCACCACCTGGGCGATGGTGTCGGTCGCCTCTTTGGCTTCGTAATTCATTGCGAGAAACATCCCCAATACACCAGAGACTACCGCAACCAGAAGGCCGACCCCGATCCGGGTAAAATATTCCAGTAACAAACCCAGTAGAGCGGCCACCGCGGTAATAAAAAGGATGGTGTCGTAAAGGTTGGTGATGGGCGGACGACTTCGTATGATACAGCGCAGGGTGATACCGTAGGCGTCCAGGAGAATGCCGATCATTACGGTGAGGCAGGCGATCAGAGCCATGATTCGTCCGAATTGACTTCCCGGGGCCAGCCAGCCCACAGCCATAATGACAAAGGCCAGGATAAAAAACTCCAGGGCCAGCTTAAAATAATCTCCGTGATACATGGCCACTTCCATGCCGGAATGTTTCCCTTCGCCGCGAGCTGTTGCCTCGGCTCTCTGCTCGTAAGAGAATTGTTGGAGGGCCGCCGTGAAAGCCGTGTCTCCCTCTTTCACCGCATCGACCAGGGTCTGAATTTTTTTGATTTGCTTCTTGGCCCAGGGACGGGATTTTTTCTTTGCCAGACCGGTCAGCATGACGTTTCCCAGAGAGGACCACACCTCGTTGGACCGATCCTCCGGCGGGATCAGGTTGAGCCTCTGGGCAGAGCTGGCATGAAAGAAAAAAAGCCGCATGGCAGCCGCAAAGATCCGCTCGTCCTCCGTTTTGCCGCTCCCCTGCCGAACCGCCTGAAACAATTGATCGACCGTCATTTCGGGCATCCTGTCCAGCATCTCGCCGATATCCAGTTTGGCCGCAAGCTGTTTCAATTCGGGAGGCAGAATGGCTTCATTAACCAGAAAGTCACCTTTTCTGGCGAAGCTGAACTGACCCAGCAAAAATTCAAAAGTGCTGATGTTGCGTCCCAATTTAAGGACCAGAGACTCATCAATCGTCAATTTGGGATTATGTTCTTCATTCTGCTCATGCTTTTTCTGTTTCTCCCCGTATTGAGCGGAAAGTTCAGCGAGTTTGGCTCGACCCGGCAGAAGTTCATTGTAGGAATAACGGTCCCGTTTCGCCTTGGGGGAGACGCCAATCTGAACGAGCGCCGCTGAATCTTCCACCAGAAAACAGGGTTCATCTTTGGCGATGGCTCCCCGAAACAACACATCCATCAGCCAGGCGGGAGATTGAAGGGTATGTTTTTTTCCGTCCTTCGTTGTGAAGCTGATTTTGGTGTATCCCCGCGCGAGCTGCATTAGAGCGAATCGGGAGAATGTGTGCAGCGGTTTTATTCTTCCCCCGTCTTGCACAAGGATGTTTTCGAAGGTGCTCACGGCCTGCCTGCTCCAGGGAGTGTAGGAAGGCAGTGGGGTGGAAGTGTCTTTGGCGTGGGCCCAATGTCCGGAGCCAAGTAAGAGGCAGGTAAACAGAGCTGGAATAAATTGATTCTTCATTTGGATGGATGATTTCAGGAAACAGAGTCCTTGCGTTGTGCAACCTGGCTGCGTCGTGCGCGGCTGATAAATCCGAACAGTTTGATCAGGAAATGGATCGCCAGACCGAACCCGGTCACGATGAGAGCGTAAAGAGGCCACTGGTCGGACGGGTTGTTCGCCACGGCGAATTGGGAATACATGCGATCTCCGGGTCGGGCATCGGCCGGGCCATAGGATTCCTGGAAAAAGGTATATCCCTCGTAACGCATGGGTTCGTTCATTTTGATTTCCACGGCCTTGTCCGGCTCACCTTTCTCGATCCGTGTGATGCGGCTCTCGTAATTGCGGGCCATGCTGACCCCCGGATGTCGTTCAAAAATAAATTTGTCCAGCCGAACCTCAAAGGGAACGGTCCACGATTTCTTGGCGATCAAGGCCGCGAATTTCTTCCCTCCGATTTCAAAAAGGAAGGGCATCGGTTTTTCCCCGGCGTCGAAGCGGTAGGAACCTGACCAGAGAATGGTTTCCACCTTTTCTTTCCCATCCTGGGACAGAAATTCGGCATGACAGCCCGGCACGTTCTGCTCCGCCTTTTTGGAAGGAGGTTGCGTAAAGAGCTTGAATCCGTCGATCGCCTTTCCCCGGGCCTGAGCCGACATGGGAGCGCTCACTGGAATGGGGGAAGCATTCCGCGCCCAGCCCTTGATGGCCACGTCCAGGGGCAGACCCGGCAGGGTGAAGGTCCTGGATCCATTTTCGCCGATGCCTTCCAGTGATGCGGTGGGGATGACCCACATTTTCTCTGCCTTGTGATCGGCGGTGACAGGCATGATCTCCACCTGCCAGTCACGGTAGCTCTCCACACGGTTGGATTTCATTCCCGGATAAAGAGCCATATACCCATCGGTGGAAAACGCGTAGGTGACATAACCGCCCGCGAGAAGCATCAGTATTCCGCTGTGCGAGATCAGCAGGCCGGCTCCCCGCCAGCGTTTCCTTACCTTGATGATGGCGCCCAGCACCATGTTGACAAAGAGCATGGCCATCAGGGTCATCCCGCCGGGAAGAATCAGCGGGACTTTCCCGAACAATTCGTGAACCACGAAAAACGAGTGAAAATATTTGCGCTTCGCCGCGACGAGGCCGTGATCGACCTGGTAATAGGTGCCAAACAGGGTGATCAGGGTCATGAACAGCAACACCAGCGCCGCCAGGCCATAGGATGAGAACAGCTTGAACAGCAGACGGGGCCAGTTTTTCGGCGACCAGTCAATTTTGGATTTTGCCATGGAATGAATGTGGAAAGGGGATGTTACTTGTGATTTACGTCCAGAGAAGCGACGAACTGGTCAAACTGACTTGTATTGGAATCGACAAGAGCCTTGGGGCCGGTCATTTTCACAAAGATAGCCCCGGTATCGAAGCTGAGAATCAGACCGAGGAGCCGGTAGTTTTTCTTGGCATCGGCCCCTCCCATGCCTCCGAAATTCCCGGTCACATCGACAAGTGTGGCAGATTGGTGAAAGAGGGTTTTTTTCGGAAGCGCCGCCACTTCTTCGGCGCTCAGGGGAGGCGCACCCATTTGCTTGCGCCAGCGATTGACATTGGCCAGAAGCCCGCCGCCGGATCCGGGGAGTCTGGTTAGATAGCATTCTCCTTCGCCGTTCTTTCCGAAGGTCAGGTTGATGTCACGCATGGCGGAACCGGGAATTTCTTTCCAGCCCCGCGGCGTTTTGTAGGCGAGACTGGGGCTTCCCTGAGAAGCGGCGGACGGGGATTTACCGCCGCCGTTTTGGGAAGCGGATGAGCGGGTGGTGTAGCGAAACCTTTCAGCCGTGTTTTTGGGAATTTTGAAATCTTGTTCCGCCGGGGAAAGGGGGCGGACGGTGACATCATTCACCTTCTTCCTGCAACTACTGATGAAAATCAGGGGAGCAAGGAGGAAAGCTGCGGTTGAAATTCGGTGGATCATCGTGTTGGGAAAATTCGAGTGGAGAGACTTAACCTGAATGATTCATGAAAGATTTCCCGAAAACTTGCCAGCCCACGAAACTGCCGCGTTCCGGAGCGATTTTCGTCCTCGAGGTATTTTCAAAACCGCCTCCGGGGAAAATCGGTCCGCGCCTTGCATTTTCGCGGCCTGACGGCGTTTTAGAAAAACCCCATGAATCGTTCAGGTTAACAGGGTTTGATCGATGAAGCAACAGGGTCAGGTTGGGAAAGTCGCCGAGCTTGGGAAAGTGGCCGATCATGGTTGCTTCGGTTTCGCTTTTTTTGTCGCTTTGGCTTATATTTACTCGGGATCCGTGGCGGCGGTGGCACTGGGCTCGACTCCGGTATTGATCTCCAGATTGACGCTCCGTTCAAAGGCTCGGGCGGTGGCGGGCTTGACTTTGGTTTGCCAGAGATAGAGTTTTTTGAGGTGGGGCATGTCTTTGAAGTAAGCAAAAATCCCGTCTCCGACATTTGTTCCATAGAGGTTGATGTATTCCAGCTTGGAAAGCGGAGCCAATCGGGAAACCCCTTTTTCGGTGATTCTGGTATTTTCCAGGTGGACTTGTTCCAGATTGCGCATGTGGCCCACCGTTTTCATCCCTGCATCGGTGATCTGGCTGCGCGAGAGGTCCAGCCAGGCGATCTGCTCGGCAATGGGTTCCAGGGTGGCGAGTTGCTCATCCCCGAAATCTTTGGAGGCATTGATGACGTTGACTCGAAGTCGCTTGTCCTCGGCCGAAATGGGCATGATGGAAAAATCGAACTGAGCGGCACTGGCCATGGCATCGCTGATGCGCTTTTGCTTTTCCTCGTCGGACAGAGTGTTCCAAACAGGTTTCCATGAATCTTTGGGCGCCTTTTTTTCGGAGAGCTGCCTGGCCACCAGATTGGCGGTTTCAAGGATCGCCGGAGCGTCTCCCAGATCTCCCATGGTGGTTTCGGTTTTGGCGCCGCTTTGGATCCAGAGAGTCAGTAATTTGATTTCCTCGGGAGTGAGGACGTCTCCTTTCGGAGGCATGAAGTCATCGTCGTCGTGGTCGAGAGTGACCCGGACGATCATTTCGGACTCCTGGGGTTTTCCGGGAACCACGGTGGGGAAATCCGATCCTTCAGCTCCTTGGAGAATCAGTTGATACGTATCGAGCCGCAGTTTGCCTTTAATTTTGTCCGCATCATGACAGGAAGTGCATTTCGAACTGAGAATGGGGGCGACGAAGTCAGCATAAATCTTGCGTTCGGGCATGGGGACTTTCTTCTTTTCTTTTGTTGCCTCCCCGGACCCTGTCGCGGCATTGGCTTCGTCTGGCTGGTTTTCGGCGGTCTCTTTCCCGGCGCTGCTCAGTCCCAGGGTGAGCAGCGGTTTCAGAGGTTGCGGAGCGAATTCGGACAAGTAATCGCTCTCGTGTACCATGGCTCCACCAAAATGGCCCGCGGCGGCAACGGCAAGCGTTGCAGCGAGCAGCGAACTGAGATAGAGAAAGTTTTTTTTCAGCAGAAAAAAGGTCAGGCTGCACAAGGTGAAAACCACCACGGCGAGTCCGGTCCAGAGGTGTCTCGTCATACTGAGGCCGGCGGTTTCTTCCGCGCCCATCAGCAGATAGCCCATCACCGTTGCGGCGATTCCCCCCAGAAAAGCCACCCACAGAACGAAGGGGATGGATTGGCGAAGTGACTGCAGGTCCCTGAATCGGCTGGCGATTTCCAGGAGGACGGCAAGAAACAGGATGCCCACGGGCAGATGCACCGCCAGAACATGAAATCGACCGAGAAAATTGAGGACACCGCCTTCGTGGTCGCCATTTCGGAAAACCAACCATAGGATTCCGATGGTCAGAGCCCACAGGATGCCGATGATGACCGGAACTCGGATCACCGAAAAAGCGGAAGATTCGTATTTTACGAAATTTTTCATCACACGGAAACATTCGCTCAAAGAGGGATGGGGTCAATCCCGCGTTACCGTCCGTAATATTTTCTAAAAATCAGGAATCCCGTTGCGCTGGTCAGGTTTCGCGCGTAGGAGAAGTCGCGAATTCGATTGGTAGAAAAAAGTGATGACATCGGGATCCGGAAACGGCGAAAAGCATCTTTATTTCATGGGAGTAGGGGGAACGGCCATGGGCTCCGTCGCGGCAGCGTTTCGCGATGCCGGATACCGCGTTACCGGGTCGGATACCGGCGTGTATGATCCGATGAAAACCTTTCTGGAAGAACGGGGGATTGAGATTCTCGAAGGTTACAAAGCTGAAAATTTGCCTGATGACGCGGATCTCTTTATCGTGGGCAACGCGCAGAGTCGCGGGAATCCCGAAGTGGAAGCTTTGCTGAACAGCAAGGCGCATATCATTTCCATGCCCGAACTGCTCAAGGAACAGGTTCTTCGGGGGCGGCGCAATTTTGTGGTTTCCGGGACTCACGGCAAAACGACCACGGCTTCGATTCTGGCCTGGATATTTGAGTCGGCCGGTCGTCATCCGAATTTTCTGATCGGCGGCCTGCCGGGCAACTTTGAGCAGGGCGCCAGATTTTGCAGCGACTCGGACATCACCGTCCTGGAGGGTGACGAATACGACACAGCCTTTTTTGACAAGAGATCCAAGTTTGTTCACTACCTGCCCGAATTGGCGATTGTGAACAATATTGAGTTCGACCACGCGGATATTTACAAAGACATCGATGAAATCAAAAAAGCGTTCGGTTACATGGTTCGCCTGGTCCCGGAAAATGGGATGGTTCTGCTCAATGGCGATGATAAAGACTGTGCGGATGTGTACAACTCCGAAGGGCATTCTCCCTGCCGGTGGGTCGGGTTTGGTGAAAGTTGTGACGTCCGTATTGCGAAGGTCCAATACGGGGAACAGGGAACAAAATTTGAATTGGATGGATTGCCGTATGAAATCCCTTTGCACGGTGAATTCAATATCCGAAACGCATGCATGGCGATTACGGCGGCCAGCTTTGGCGGGGTCGATGTGGAAGCGATTCGGAAGGCGCTATCTGACTTTTCCGGGGTCAAACGGCGTCAGGAGGTCCGGGGTGTGACGGAGCGGGGCATTACCGTGGTCGATGATTTCGGGCATCATCCCACGGCTATTCGCGAAGCTCTCGACGGATTGCGGTTCAAGTATAAAGGGGCTAGGTTGTGGGCTGTTTTCGAGCCGCGCTCCAACACGACGAGGCGAAATATATTCCAGGATGCTCTTCCGGATGCTCTGAAACACGCGGACGCGGTCTGCCTGGCGGCAGTCGCCAAAGCGGAAGGGTTGAAGCCGGAAGAACGGCTCGATACGGACCTGGTGATGAAAAAACTGAGAGCATCAGGGAATCCCGCCTTCTACGAGCCCGATGTGGAGGCGATCGTGAGTCGTTTGAAAGGTGAGGCAAAAGGCGGAGACGTCGTGGTGGTGTTCAGCAATGGCGGTTTTGGCGACATACACGAAAAATTGCTGGCGGTCTTGTGAGTTGACGCTGGTACGCTCCTCCGGTGAGACCTTGTGAGGTCGTTGAACTCTGCACGACCTGCGTCCATCAAAGTGGTGGCATCACGAACCGGGCATCAGGATCTGAAGTGGACAGCTACCTGAAAAACCCGCCCGGAGCTGATGCGGTGTCCGTCAATCTGGCTGCGGAATCCGGCGGGGCGGTATTTGTCTTCCCGGCGGTGGGCTGAGGATCGGGCTCCGGTGGAGGGGATTCAACCTGAGTTACGGTCGCGTTTTCTTTTGAAACCGGCTCATCTTTCCCTGCAAAATAGAAAACAACCAGCCCACAGGTAACGGCGAAAATCAAAAGAGGGAGGAGAACAGTAGGGTGGCGCCTCCTGACCACTTGGTAGGAATCGATCATCCCGGATAGCTGGACATTCTTTCTCACAGTTCGTCGATTGGGCACGGGAAAGGTTCAAAAAACGCAGATTGCGCTGCCCGTTCTATCGAATCAGCTGAGAGAGTTCAACCAAAATTTAAAGAGAAATAATTTTTGGGATTCGGGAGAAAAGGAGTTGGATGACAATGTGCTCCTCTGGAATTGAAATCATTCGGGAAAGAACCTTCCGGTAGGTTTCCAATTGCGCCCGATATTTTTCAGCATCTTCCCCGATGTTTTCTGGTGAACTGACCAGGGAGGTTTTGAAGTCAAGTATGGTGGCTTTCTCTTTTTCGATTACGACCCGGTCAAATGTGCCTGAGAGCCATTCCTTACCCAGAAGAATTTCGAAAGGCCGTTCCCGCCAACATGCCGCTTCTCCATCAGGACGACTGAGCGCCGCCGCGATGTCCCGATCCGTCAGGGCGCGATCAATCTGTTTGAGGGCTTCCGTTTTGACAGATTCGGAAAATCCGGGCATGTCGGCGCCCTGTTTTTTCAGGGACTCCAGGCTGTCGGCTTCATACCACTCCATTTTTTCAAACAACGCGTGGACGAGCGTTCCCAATTCGCGGGCGACCTTTCCCTGTCGGGAGAAAATCTGTTGACCGGTGACCGGCCCGGCCTCCGTCCCGCTGGGTGTCCGGCGACTCAGCCGGACTCGTGATTGATCCATCGAAACAGTCGGGGCGTCCGGAGAATCAGCTGCGTCCGTCTTTTCTTCCGTCGCTTGTTCCGGGATGGAAAATTCCCGGTACCAGTGTTTGTCGGTGGTGTCGGTCAGATTGCTTTGATAGGCGACGGAAACGGGAACTTTTCCGATGATGTCCTCGTCGGGTTCTCCGGATACGAGGCATTCTTCGAGGAGTTTGATGAAGTTGTTGGATCGGGAGTTTTTGGGCGCGGGGCAGGTGATCAAATAGTTGGCCTGCCTGGCGCGGGTCAGGGCGACGTAGAGTTTGCAGAGGGCCTCATAAGCCGCGTCGGCTTCACAGTTTTTCAGGTATTCATTGATCTCGGGATCAGCCTGAGCAATTATCCGCACCGGGAGATCGAGGATCCACTTTGTCTCGCGGGCCTCATCCCGTTTGACGCCGATTTTCGGGCGGTTTGCCGTCAATTTTTGTCCTCCCAGTTCGGGAAGAATGACCATATCAAAAGTCAGGCCCTTGGATTGGTGAATGGTCATGACCTGAACGGCGCTCCCCGTGTCGGGCTCCCTGACTTTGTGCAGCCGGGCGCAGGCAAGGAATTCATCCACATCGCGCCCACCCCGCTCGTCGAAGAGGCGTGCCGCCAAAGCCAGATTCTCCGCCCGGCCCGCGTTGAACGCATCGAGTTGCGCTCCGGCAGCTTCTTCCATTTTTCTGAAAAACGAGAGAATGACGTGTTCAAAACCGTTGGCAAACAGCTGGCGGTTACCACTCTCAGAGATCTTTTCGGGCGTCAGTTGCTCTTCTTCAATCCATTTCCCAAAAGGAGTCAGGCGCAGATGATTCCAGGCAAAGGTGTCGCCGGGATGAGCCATGCATTTCAGATAGCTGATGGCTGCCCGGTTGATTGCGTTGTCGGTGGCCACGGAGATGTCGCTGTCGCTCATCACGGGGATGTCACAGTTGGATCGGATGTAGTTGACCAAAGCGTGTCCCACTTTGTTTTGCTGGACCAATATGGCGCAGTTGATGTTCCGCTTCACCGGTTGAATCTCCTTTAGCAGCGCGACGACTGTGGCAAAGCAATCCTCTTCGGTGGGCTTTCCACCCTCAGACGACACCGGGTTCAATAGAGAGCAGTAGCCCCTGATTTTTTGGTTTTTTTCCGGAACCTGATGATCTTCCCAGACCCACCTGTCCCGAGTGGCTTCCGGAAGGTCGAGCTGAGAAAACAGATCCCGGTTTCCAAAGATGCGGTTGACCGTGTCGATGACATCTTTTCCGGAGCGCCAGGAAACGTTCAGGCTTCTTGGCTGGATGAGTTCTTCATGGGCGTTGTAGTGCTCGGCGATGTCATCAAACAAACGGGTGTCGCCGCCTCGCCAGGCATAGATGGCCTGTTTGATATCGCCCACCTGAAACAGGGTGCGGGTTCCCGAGGTGTCCTGAACAACTTCATCAATCAGATTGGCAATGGCCTTCCACTGGGTATAGCTGGTGTCCTGGAACTCGTCCAGCATCCAGTGATCGTAACGGGCATCCAGTCGATAATCGATTTGCAGGCGATCATCCCGATCCTGCATCTGACTGAGAACGGGGCCTGGTCCCGAGTGAAAAAGATCCTCTCCGGCAAGTAACAGTTCAATGTCCAGAAACGTCAACTGTCCCCGGCGACGGACCTTTTCCCCGTAAACCGATTCATATTGATTCAGCAAAGTCCAGATTCCGCGGGTTCTCTCTTGTTTGATCTCCAATTCGCCGTGGACGAAGTATTTGATCAGGGGAACCAGAATCCGGCAGGCGGGTTCGGTGAGCAGATTGATTTTTCGATTCAATTTCAGTTCGGCCTCACCCTGGAGGAGCTCATTCCACAGGGGAAATATTCTTTTCAACATATACTCCACCCGAGGTGGAAATCCGGCTCCTGGAACGTAATCGGGAGCTTGTTCCCGGAATTCTTTCCAGTAAGTCCAGGAATATTCCAGGGGTTTCTCCCGGTCCGCTGTTTTGGATTCCTGTTCTTTGAAAATGGCGAATAACCGGGTGAAGTCAGCTTCGAAATCAGGTTCCCGCGCCTCCCATGGAGACCCGTCCGTTTTCGGCCAGATCGCGCTATCGCCTCCCCATAATGTTTCATCGGGGCATCGCAGCCAGACGCGGTGAAGGTCTTTGAGGAATCCGTCGAGAACGTTTTGAATCCCGGCGCCCTCTTTTCCGAATGTGGCACGGCGAAAGGCCTCCAAAAACTCCTGTTGCTCCTGATTATTCCGGCCGGGGCGTAGCGCGAATACCCTTCGGCAGATCCGCTCGCGAACGACCGTTTCCAAGTGCTGGTCAATCACTTCAAAGTCTCCCGCCAGACCGAATTCAGCGGGGAACGAACGCACGATGTTGGAGAAAAAACTGTCCAGAGTTCCAAGAAACAAGCGGGGCATCCGGGAAATAAAGGTGCGCAGCAGTTGCAGATAGTTTTCCTGAGTCAGGTTTCCGAGCACTTCTGACGCCGGGTCGGTTCCACCGGCAGAGAGTTCCCTCGCCTTCTCGGGATGGGACGCCGCCCCAGCGAGTTTTTCCAGGATGGAGTCAAAAAACTCTCCCGCCGCCTTTTTGGTAAATGTCACCGCGATGATCCTTTCAGGAGTCACGGCCGATCCCCCGATCAATTGCTGCCCCAGCAGGGCAATATATCGATTGGTCAGCTGCCAGGTTTTCCCTGAACCGGCGGAGGCTCGAATCATTTCATTGGCAATCGTCATCCTGGGAAATACACGCCCTTCACAGGTAACAGGGTTTGGTGAAACAGGCAATAGGGTATGGTCGCAATCGGAACGAAAAATTTGTTCGTTTGCTGCTTGCCAACTGCCGGTGCCTCGCACAGGGTGCGGACATTACCGAAAACGGGGCCTCACTTTGAAACCATTATTGATTTTCGACTTTGACGGGACGCTGGCCAATACGCTGGAGGCCGGGGTTGACGCGTTCAATGAAATCGCCCCGGCCAATGGTTTGAAGACCATCAGTCTGTCTGAATTGAGGGAGCTGCGCAAGCTGCACACCCGGGCTCTGCTGGATCACCTGGGAATCTCACGCTTGCAGGCGGTGAAACTGGGCGCTCAGATTCGGAAACAGATTCATGGTCGAATGGATAAGGTGGACATGATCGAAGGGGCCCGGGAAATGATAGAGGAACTGCATGCGGCAGGATTCAGAATGGCGATTCTCAGTTCCAATTCGGCGGACAATGTTAGGACTTTTATGGAACGATTCGGGCTGCTGAAATGTTTTGAGTTCATTGAAGCGGGGGTCAGTCTGTTTGGAAAAGCTCATCGCATCAAAAGTGCTTTGAAAGCTCAGGGGGTTGATTCCGGAGACGCCATTTATGTCGGAGACGAAACGCGTGACATGGAGGCAGCCCGGAAGGCGGATGTTTGCGGTGTTGCCGTGTGCTGGGGGGCCAATGACCATGAAGCCATGATGAGCGAGGGGCCCGATTACTGTATCGAGACTCCCGCCGATCTGATTGTCTGTGCTGAGAAGTTCCTCGGTAACCCGAATATTTCATGAACTTTTCTGCTGCGACTCGCTGCGCCCCATCCTCCCCGCGGTCCACTCGATTTCACGTAAAAACGAGCGGTGATTTTTCGTTGCGGAGCTTTTCCAAAGTCTCCCAAGTGAGGCGAAGTCTCCGGTGCGGTTCATCTCCCTTCACTCCCAGATCCAGTGTTTCAGCCGCAGTAAATCCGCGTGGCGGGCGGCTTCGATTGCCCGAGGTCCGTTTTTCGCCGAGAGAGCATCCGCCACTCGAATAGCCCCGGCCCAATCCCCTTTTGATTCGAGGATTTCCATGGCGGAAAAACCGGCTCGGTAACGCCATTCATTTTCCTCTATAGGAGAATCCGATCCGAAAAAGAGCGAACCGTCTTCGGACTCATCTTCCACGATGGAATCGTAAATCTCCAGAGCAACCGGGATATTGCCGAGAGCTTCCAGACATTTTCCCCGTCGCACCGCGGCTTGAAAGCGCCAGGCTCGACTGGCTTCCGGATGGCTCGAAATCTGCCCGAAAATATCGGCGGCCATTTCCAGCATGACTTTGTCCCGATCATGGGCGAGGGCCTCCATGTACCAGGCAAACCCGAGATCCGACTTGGCGGCGTAGCGAAGTTCAGATTGGATATCTTCCTTCTCAATGACCTGATTGAACAATTCTCTCGATGCCCCGTAGCGATCCATGGCCAGGAGAAGCAGCCCCTTTTCATGTCGGGCAGCCTGAGCCAGGGGACCATTTTCCTGAATGATTTCACTCCATTCCTGAAGGGCATCATCACCCGGTGGCGTTGATTTCGCGGCAAAAAAGCGTGCCGCTCCGGCGAACTCTGACTGCGAATTATCAACGACCAGTTTTCGGAAAACAGTTTCGGCCAGGTGCATCTGGTCGCTCTGGTAATAGGCGGTTCCAAGGAGCATGGAGACTTCGTCTCTGAAATCGGAGTGGGGCCAGTCGGCGAGGAATTTCACCGCATGGGAAATCAGAGAGGGAGTGTTATTGGCAACCGATTCAGTCCAGACGGCAATGTAGTCCAAACGTTCGTTTTGATACAAGGTGAGCGGACGCTGCAGAATGCGTTTAAAAATGGCGCGGGCTGATTGGGGACGCGGGGGAACCTGGTTGAGATGAATTTCCGCGATGGCGAGTTACGCTTCGATGCGGGATGGATGGTTTGGAAATTTCAGGATGAAGGAGTTCAGCGCTTGAAAAGCCCGATTGTCTCCCCTGGAGGCATAATACAGTCCGGTTTTGTAGAGTAGATCCCCAATGATCGAGGCGTCTTTATCAAATTGGATCAATTGGTCTCGAAGTGTGGTGAAGAGGTCCTGATCTCCGCTTTGGAGGGCGGCAACCGCGGCATTATAAATGGCCCGTTGGCGTTCTGCCCCCTTTTCCCGGGCGCCGGAGATTTCGAATTCCTCAGCGGCTTCCTTCCATTGTTTTTTCCAGTACAACTGAGTGGCTTTCAGGAAATGGAGTCGCGCGTCCCATACGGGGTCGATGGGGGCCGGTTTTGTCGGGTCGCCGGGAACGGTGAAGTCTTTTCCCGGTTCCAACTGCATGAGAGCCAGTCGCGCTTCCCGGGCCAGGGGATGACCTGGATGTTTGCGAATGAAAGCCTTCAATCTTTCACTGTCTCCAGGTGCGGCGAGAATGAGTTGGGTGTATTCCGCGGCGATTTTCAGATCCTTCGGGTTTGACTCCGTATTCCTCCACTGGTCCAGACGGGAGTTGATCTTTTTGAAATTGATCGGAAGAGCGATTTCCCTCAACAGAGAACATGCCCGGTAGATCTGATCCGGCTTTTTTAAAGTGGGGATCCATTCGAGAATCTCAGAGACAGCTTCGTCGCGGTGAGTCGCCTTGCTGAGAAGCTGCGCTCTCAGGTCTCGCGCCTGAAACTCCCACAGGGGAGGAAGTTGGTCCAGGCGGGGTAGAACGGCATCCACGAGTTCGCCGGATCTCGGTAATTGATCCGCCTCGAAGGCCATTCGGGCGCGGGCGATGCGATCTTCATCGTTTTGAGGAGAAAATGCGCCGTCCAGAATTTCGAGTCCGGCTTTCGGATTTCCGCCGCGGAACAGGCACCACGCATAGTTGGAAATCAGGGCGTGAGAAGGCTGGGGAATCTCTTTGACGAGGGTCGAGTAGTGCCGTGCTGCCTCTGAAAAATGCTCTTCGTTCTGCAGGGCCAGAGTCGCCCAGAATTTGGAGGTAACGTCAAACCGCAGCCGATCATCATTGAGATGATACCAGCGCACGGCGCGGTCGCTTTCCCCTCCCCGAACCCAGCACTCCAGGAGTCGGGCAATGACCAGATTTTTCCCGGTGGAATCGGCGTCTCCCTGGGAAATGATTTCCCAACACTTCCGCAATGCGACCGCCCCGGACTTGTATTTTCCTGTTTCCAGATCAGCGCATCCTTTCCGAAAAGAGGGTAAATCGGCGAGACTCTCCGGTCCCTGAGCGAGGGCCGGGTTGGAGAAAATCAGCGCGAAGAGGCAAATGAGAGGCCCCGATTTTCGGTTCTGTTTTTTCATGGAACCTTGCAACGGGCTGTTCCGACTATCCGGACGCATTCCGTCGGACGAAACCGAGGATATTACTGTCGTCATTTCCGGCACACCAGACGGCACGGAGAAAATCCGCGGGAAAAATATCGTGGCTCCGCAGAAAACCGCGGTCCCCGCCGCAACAATACATGATGTCGGGATCCAGCTCCCCCCGCAGTTTGGCCCGGGCCTTGGCGATGATCCGGGGAAGCCACGCGATCCCCCCCATCTCAGCATCCCTGGGTGGCAGATCGTCGGGCAGAAGAGTTTTGGAACTGAGTCGGCCATGCATTTCGTATTGCAAATAACTGCGCCGCTGGTTGGCAATCATGACCGCCGTGGTCGGAGACGGCTCCCCATACTCAACGTAGTCTTCGATAAAGTCGAAAAATTCGCGCGGTTTGTAACCGATGGATTTCAAAAAGGCGTGGTCATCCTCGCTGTAGTATCCGTCGAAATTGTGATCACCGTTGCGGTAGCTTTCCACACAGCGATGGTAAAGCTCGGTAAAAGTGGTGTCCCACTGGTAATGGCTCATTTGGATCGTTTTCGGAAAATGGTCTATTTACTTAACTCCAGCATTCTCATGATGGGAGCTTTGGCCCTTTCTCTGGCTGATTCGTCCAGGGTGATTTCAGGTTTGAGATCACGGAGCGCATAGAAGAGCTTTTCAAGGGTGTTCATTTTCATGAACCGACATTCGGCACAGGCGCACTGATCGGTCGGCCCGGCAATCAGGTTTTTATCGGGCGCCTCTTTCCGCAAACGGTGCAGCATGCCTGCCTCTGTCACGACGATGATGTTCTTGACTTCGGCATTTTTGCAGAAGTTCACCATCTTCTCCGTGGAACATACCTCATCGGCGAGAAGGCGGACAGCGGTGGTGCATTCGGGATGAGCCACCACGACCGCGTCTGGATATTCGTCTTTAATTTTTTGAATGCTTTCCCGAGTGAACTCGACATGGATGTAGCAACTGCCCCGCCAGAAATCCATTTCCCGACCGCTCTGTCTGGCCACCCAGTTCCCCAGATTTTGATCCGGAGCGAACAGAATGGGGCGATCCTCTGGCGCGGCTTCCACAATGCGAACGGCGTTCCCGCTGGTGCAGATCACATCGGAAATCGCCTTCACCGCGGCGGATGAATTGATGTAGGTGATGACGTAGTAATTCTCGTCACGATGCTCATCGAGAAATGCCTGAAGCTCCTCCGCAGGGCAGGATTCCTCCAGCGAACAGCCCGCATCCGCGTCGGGAAGAATGACTGTTTTCCCCGGATTGATGATTTTGGCCGTCTCCGCCATGAAGTGGACGCCGCAAAAAGCGATGACGTCGGCATCCGTTTCCTGGGCGCGAAAAGCCAGGCCCAGAGAATCTCCCACGTAATCGGCAATGTCCTGAATTTCGGGCACCTGATAGTTGTGCGCCAGAATCACTGCGTTTCGTTCCCTTTTGAGCGCGAGGATGTCATCGCGCAAATCGGTGGAGGTTGCCTGTGCTACCATGGCAACAATTAAACCGCAACCGGCAAATATTCAATTCCGGGTTTGTCCAAAAAGCCATCGAGGAGGCTTGGTAAAAAAAATCGCCAGGCCACCCGGAGGCAACCTGGCGATTCGATGGTGACTACCAATGGCAGGAGGTGTTTCGGGTCTTGGCTGAATTCAGTTACTGTGGAATTCAGGATAGGCTTCCATGCTGTGCTCGGAAAGGTCCAGTCCTTCGATTTCTTCCTCTTCACTGACACGCAGTCCAATGGTGAGGTGAATGAGTTTAAAGATGATGAACGCAACAAGGAACGCAAAAGCGAAAACGATAACCACTCCTTTGAATTGAATCCACAACTGAGAAAATCCGCCGCCCATGAACAGACCGTCATGGATCGCCGTATCCTCTGCCCAGTAGGGTAGATCGATTGCCCGGCTGCCAAAGAGTCCAATGGAAAGCGTCCCCCAGGCTCCGCAAACTCCGTGGACGGAAATTGCTCCGACCGGGTCGTCAACCTTCAACTTGTGTTCAATGAACAGGGCGGAAAAATAGACGAGGACACCGGCAACCAAGCCAATGATCACGGCGGAACGGGTCGAGACCGAGGCGCAGGGCGCCGTAATCGCGACCAGACCGGCCAACGCGCCGTTGAGGGTCATGGAAGGGTCAGGTTTGCCAGCCTTCAACCAACTGATGATCATGGCGCCTATGGCGCCGCCCGCGGCCCCCAGAGTGGTTGTCACCGCAACATGGGCGATGCCAGGCACCGCGGCCAGGGTGGAGCCGGGGTTGAATCCATACCAGCCGAACCAGAGAATAAACACGCCGAGCGCCGCCATGGGAAGGTTGTGTCCCGGAATCGGGTGCACTTTTCCGCCAGCCCCGTATTTGCCTTTTCGGGCGCCAATCACAATGGCTCCTGCAAGCGCAGCCCAAGCCCCCACGGAGTGAACCACGGTGGAACCCGCAAAGTCCCGCATGCCCATAGCGGAAAGGAAGCCATCACCTCCCCAAATCCAGTGACCGGTGATCGGATACAGAACCGCCGAAATCAGAAGTGAATAGACACAATAGCCGATAAACTTGGTCCGCTCCGCCATCGCTCCCGATACGATGGTGGCAGCGGTAGCGGCAAACACCACCTGAAAAAGCCATGCGGCACTTGTGGCGTTGTCCTGCCCGCTCCCGGCATTTCCCAAAAACAGCAATCCGCCGTCCCAGCCAAAAAACTTGTTCCCGGCCTCCCCATACATAATGCAGTAACCAATCGCCCAGAAGGCGACCGCCCCGATGGAGAAGTCCATCAGGTTTTTCATCATGATGTTACAGCCGTTCTTGGCGCGCGTCATTCCGGACTCGACCATGGCGAATCCGGCCTGCATGAAAAACACCAGCACCGCCGTAAGGACGAGCCACATGATGTCAGCCGTTGATTGAGTCAGGTAGGCGGGGGCCGCTGCCGCCTCCTGTGCCATGAGAGGGGTCGCCGCGGCACTACCGGCCGCCAGCAGAAGCCCCCATATGGCCAGTGGTGTTCTTGAATATAATGGTCTCTTGTTCATAGGTTGTTTCTTAGAATGTTTCATTCGATTTTCCGTAGGACTGGAAAATCAGAGCCCTTTCAAGCAAGTTCCGGGCCATCTTTTAAAAATTGTGCCCAATGGACTCTTGAAAAGCGGATTGCGAGTGACCTTTTCTTCTCTTATTTCCACGTTCAATCCCTCTATCTCCGTGACCGACGAGGAACGCGGAAATCATTGAAAGTATCCGCGATTTGTCCACCCTGCGAGGGGGAACCGCGGCCGGTGTTTCCTGGTCCGTTTCCGACTTATCCGTGCGGGAATTTTTGCGACGACTCACCAAGGATTGGTTTTCCTCTGGTTTCGCTCTGTCGATCCGCCTTCCTCAAAAGAGAGAAAAAATCCTTCCGTCTGATTTCCCGGACAAATAGCCTGAAATAGGGAAAACAGAGCGGGTTGCATGGGCTTTGGCCAAGATGGCATGGGCGGGTTGGTTCGCCTCCGGGGGAACACCGGTGACGGGGGCGCATCACTGTTCGGCCGGAAAATCATCGGGTTTGTAAAAAAAAGCGTTTTTCGAAGCATTCCGTTCTCGACACTGACCAGTCAAAACGGTAAACTCACGGCGTGCAGGAGTACGCTTATATTCACGACGAGGATCATATTCAGGAGAATTTGATGAAGGTTCCGTTTTTGGAATCTTTTTCCAAGGAGCATCTGGATCAGGTTTTGCATGCCAGCGCGCTCATTAAAGGGGAGGATGGCGACATTCTGATTCGGGATGGAGAGGATGCATCGCGCATTTTTATCCTGCTGGTAGGGAAAATCGCCGTCGAAAAAGACGGAGACCGGATCGTGGAGATGGATACCGTGGGTGATTTGTTCGGCGAGTTGGCGGCCCTGAAGGGCGAGCAACGTTCGGCCACGGTTGTGTCCGTTGGAAAGACCCTCTGTCTGGCGGTGGATCAGCGCTTTTTGGAAGAGGTTCTGCCGCGAAAGGAAAATGAGCCTTTTTACGCGGCGCTTTTTGAGTTCATTGCCAAGCTGACCACCAAGCGCCTCAAGGCGACGTCCGCTTATCTGGCCAAGGTGGACCAGGAATTGCGGGCATTGAAGAAAAAGAGCGCAGGGGCTACCGAGGCCGTGGGGGCTACCAAGTCATAGGGCAGGCAGTCCCTCTAACCTGATTTCTTCATGAGAGCTTTGCTGAAACGCAGGCAGGCGTCGAAAATGCGGGGCGCGGTGAAGGAAGGTAGCGAGCTACCTGACTGAATCGGAACGAATTCAGGAAACAAAAGGGCCGCAGCCCGGAGG
>Ga0114931_10002267_pt1 | contig 24474 bp, 26 predicted proteins | sample 2SBtaG_FD_89579 | JGI IMG/M metagenome (GOLD analysis project Ga0114931, IMG submission 89579) | Deep subsurface microbial communities from Kolumbo volcano to uncover new lineages of life (NeLLi) - 2SBTROV14_V59a metaG | ecosystem: Environmental > Aquatic > Marine > Volcanic | place: Kolumbo... | reverse complement strand
GAGCGCCTGGAAAACTGCCATGCGGGCGAGTGGCGCGCTACGCTCGGCCGGACATACCGATACCCTGGTCGTGAGCGATGGCAACAACGAGTTTGTCCTGCGTCACTATACCAGGGGTGGCTGGCCCGGATACATCATCAACGACAGCTACCTCTGGATGGGCGAGCGTGAGACGCGATCGTTTGCTGAATGGTTCCTGCTTGCAAAACTGTGCAAGCGTGGCCTGCCAGTGCCGCGACCGGTGGCGGCGCGCTATTGCCGTCGCGGCCTGGCCTACAGGGCAGATCTCCTGACGACGAGAATCCCCGGTATACGTTCGCTGGCTGATCGAATCCTTGAACGGTCCGGAGGCCGCGAATTCTGGCGAGGCATCGGGCGTGCGCTTTCGAGGTTTCACACAGCCGGTGTCTACCATGCCAACCTCGATGTCCATAACATACAGGTCGATGTTAATGACAGGGTCTACCTGCTCGATTTCGACGGTGGCGCACTCCGCGAGCCCGGCGTCTGGCGGCAGAAAAACCTCGCCCGCTTGCACCGCTCGCTGCAAAAGATCAGGTCACTTGACGAGCGCGTCAACTTCGCCAGGCCGGAGTGGAACGAATTGCTGGAAGGCTATTTCAGCGAGTCGAGATCCCGGTAAGCGTCCGGCAGCGTTTCCGGCCTGTTTTTGAAACGCCGATGTACCCAGTAATATTGCTCCGGACACTTGCGGATCTGTTGTTCGAGGATTGCGATGTATTTCTTCGTATCCTCCAGCGGGTCATCGCTCGGCAATCCCTCAATAGGTGGAAGTATCGTCAGATGGTAGCCGCCAGCTGGCAGGCGGCGCGGAAAAAACGGCACCACCCTGGCATGGCCAAGCCTTGCCAGGGGACCGACGGCTGTATTGGTCATTGCCGGGACACCGAAGAATGGCAGCAGGGCCGATTGTTTGAGGTAATACGCCTGGTCAGGCGCATACCACACCGGCACGCCCTCTCTCAGGCTGCGGATCATGTTCTTGACATCGTTCTTTTCAATTGAGCGGCGAGCTGACACTTCGCGGCTGGTGGCGACAATTTCGGTCGCAAGGCCACTCCGGAATCGTCGGTACACGACGTCGAATGGCGGGCAGTGGAGACTCAGCACGCGGCCACTGATCTCGAGCGCAGTGAAATGTGCGCTCAACAAAATGACGCCGTAACCCTGATCCAGGGTTTGCTGGATATGCTCGGCGCCGGTGATCGTCGTCATTGACTGAAGTTTGCTGTCCGCTGCCCAACGCCCGAGTGCCAGTTCCATCAGCGATACGCCGAGCGCTTCGAAATGCTCGAACAGCAATTTGTTGCGCTTTTCATCGGACAGTTCAGGAAAGCAGAGCGCGATGTTGCGTTGCGCGATGGCACGGCGTTTTGCAGCAAGGCGGTGACCGAGTCGGCCGATCGCCTTGCCGAGGCCGATTTGCCGGCGATAGGGCAACAAAACGGACAGTCGCAGAAGAGCGAAACCAAGCCAGGTAGGCCAATACCGTGGTTGCCAGTATTCGTATAGTGGCCGACGGTCGACTTTATTCATCACGGCGTGAAGATGGATGGGCAGAAGCGACGGGAGTGTATCGGCATGCTCTGCCAAGTGCGAATGAGTTATTGAGCGGCCGGCGGTTGCTGAACGCCGCCCGCTTGTTCAGAATAGCTCCGTGCAGCCGAATTCATTGAACTAATCAGAATCATGGCGGCCATATCTCGACGGGAACGACGTACTTCACAAGGACCGGGATATTGAGGAAATTGGTCAGCGTAGCAATCCTGCTGCTTGCCGCGAGCGTCGCGGACGGCAATGATGACCTCCTGTTTCCGCAACCCGCCGAGCTCGATCGTGACGTCGATTTTTGGCTGGCGGTCTTCACCGATTACACGACGAGCGAGGGGGTATTGCACGACAGCCGCGATTTGTCCATCGTGTACGAGCGATTGCCGATTCCCGATAACGCGAGCCGACGCCAGCGCCAGCGGATTACCGACAAGCATCGGCAGCGCTACAAGAAGATTTTGCAGACCCTGGCCAGCGGCAAACGGACGGGGCTCCGCGCAGTCGAGCAGCGCGTGCTCGTTATGTGGCCTGCCGATGTCAGCAACGAAGAACTCAAGGCAGCCGCCAACCGCATTCGCTTTCAACTCGGCTTGTCTGATCGATTCCAGGAGGGCCTGAGGCGGGCAGGGCGGTACCGCAACTATGTCGACAAGGAATTCAGTCGTCTCGGTGTTCCGCTCGAATTGGCGGCTCTGCCGCATGTCGAGTCTTCATATAACACCGAAGCACGATCCCACGTCGGTGCCTCAGGCATCTGGCAATTCACGCGCAGCACCGGCAGGCGCTTCCTGCGCATCGACCATGTCCTCGATGAGCGCAACGATCCGTTCCTCGCGACCACTGCAGCAGGCAAGCTGCTGGCCTATAACTACTCGATTGTCGGCAATTGGCCGATGGCGATTACTGCCTACAATCACGGCTTAGCCGGCGTCCGCAGGGCGATGCGTCGCTTCGGTAATGAAAACTACGCAAAAATACTGCACGATTACAATAGTCGTACGTTCGGATTCGCTTCGCGCAATTTTTATGTCGCCTTTCTTGCCGCAAAAGAGGTCGACCGGAATACAGACCGTTATTTCCCAGGCCTGGTGCCCTACAGCCCCGTTGAATATTCGAGCCTCCGGCTCGACGCTTACATTCCCGCCGACAAGCTCGCGGCGGTACTCCATGTGCGCGAACGGGATCTTGCAAGGCACAACCCGGCATTACAGCCTGCGATCTGGCAGGGTAGCAAATACCTGCCGAAAAATTATTCGATTCGAATGCCATCCAGTATGGTCAACGGCTCGTTGCGACGTATCGTTGCCACGCTTCCGCCGGACGCGGTGTTCAATAAGCAACTTCCGGATCTTTTCCACACCGTCGTTCGCGGCGATACCCTGTCCGGGATCGCCGACGCTTATGGTACAAGAGTCTCGACCCTGGTCGCTCTGAACAACCTCTCAAGCAGGAATCGAATCCGGGCGGGTCGACGCATTCGCCTCCCGGCAGCCGGACCTGCCCCGGCGGTGCAGCCGCCTGTGGCAGTGGAGGCTTCGGTGCCGCAAGCGGCACCGCCGCTGGCATCTCTGGCTGATGCACCGGCGATCGGCTCGATTCCCGAGGACGAAGGAGAGACGCCGGGCGCGCTGGCGAATCAGTTGAGTGACTTTATCGGTTCGCTGCAGGCGTCGCTTCTGTCCGACCCGAGTGACTACACCGTGGCAAGCGACAATACGATCGAGGTGTATCCGCTCGAAACACTGGGTCACTATGCAGACTGGCTCGGCCTCAGGACACAACGCCTGTGGGATCTTAACTACATGGCATTTCGTACGCCGGTCGCAGTCGGCAAGCGTATCAAGCTGGATTTCAGCGAAGCCAGCATCGACCAGTTCGAGGCTCTGCGGACCCGCTATCATCGTCAGCAGCAGGATACGTTCTTCCGCAGCCACACGATTACCGGGGTAAAGGAGCACGTGGTCAGAAGCGGCGAGTCAGTCTGGATTCTGTCGCTGCACAGGTATGGCGTCCCCATCTGGCTGTTCCGCCAGTACAACCCGGAGGTCGACATGGACAATGTTCGACCGGGCACACGCCTTAATTTTCCTCTCCTGATCGAGACCGCAAGAGGCTAACAGCGAGCTGATGAAATCCACGGCGATTTTCCTGGTTCGCCTGTCGCCGGTCTTGTTCACTGCAACAGCGGCGATCGTCTATGTTCTCAAAATCGAGGCAGGTTTCGCCTACCCGTTACGTAATCTCGTACCGGTGTTGAGCGTCATCGTGCTTGCGGCAATCACGTTGAAACAGGGCGGTGGAACGTGGACCGCCGCAGGTTGGCGCTGGCCGCTCGGCACGCTCGGTTTTGCCATCCCGGCGGTGGGCCTTTCGATTTACCTGCATTATGGTTACGCGATCGATATGAATGGCATGTTCAGTGAGTCTGTCTACCCACAGGAAGTTTTTCGTTACCTGCCGTTTTACACAATGTTTGCCGGCTGTATCGGCTTCGCCATCGGTTGGATAGCGGGCCGAAATGTCTGAAAAACATGCGTGGGAACGTGCACAGTTCCGTTTTCTTGTGCCGCTCCGTTTGTTAGTCTCACGGGGTGGGTCTTTGCCGGGAGCAGGTTGACGATGACTGCGGTCAAGAGGGTCGGTGTGATGTCCAGCCTGATTGTGACACTGGTGCTGGGCTTTGGCATTGTACAGACGGCCAGTGGCGGGGATTTCCCGGTCGCTGACAAGGTGTTGGTGGAAAAAGGCAAACGCCAGCTGCACCTCCTCAGGAACGGCATCGCGTTTCGCACCTTCAAGATTGCCCTGGGGCTGGCGCCGGAAGGCGATAAAGAACGTGAGGGCGACCAGAAGACGCCGGAAGGCGAGTATATGCTGGACGCGAAAAACCCGGACAGCGACTTCTTTCTCTCGATTCACGTCTCTTATCCCGACAACCACGACCGCGCCAGTGCACAACAGACGGGCATCGACCCCGGTGGCCAGATCATGATTCACGGCCAGCCGAACCTGCCCAGTTACTCCGCCGCCTACTATGCGCGCGAAGACTGGACCAATGGCTGCATCGCTGTTTCGAATTCCGACATGATTGACATCTGGCTGATGACGCCGGAAAAGGTGCCGATAGAAATCGTTCCCTGACGCCTGTGCTTGACGGAGTATTCGTTTGCAGCAAGATTACAAAGGCACCAGCACCCTGCTACGTTCGGTCAGTGAAGAGACGGTGGACGCCCGGGTATGGCCCGAAGGCAGTCTCGAGGTCTTGTCCCAGGTCGAGGTGGAGCAGCTTCGCTCGCAGGGAGAGGGCGGGCTTTACCCGCTATTGCGACGTTGCACCCTTGCCGTCCTCAACTCAGGTGCGGAAACTGACGATACGCGCGCGGTTCTCGAGAAGCACCAGGATTTCGAGATCGGCTTCATTCAACAGTACAGGGGCCTCAGGGTCACAATCAAGGGAGCACCTTCATCGGCATTTGTCGATGGCACGATGATTCGCGGGATACGGGAGCAGCTATTCGCGGTCCTGCGTGACATTGTTTTCACGAATTACGAAATCAACGCCAGCAGCCGTTTCGATCTGCGGAGTTCGGGCAACATCACGAATGCCGTTTTTCATATTCTCCGCAACGCGCAGCTCCTGCAGTCGTCCGTCGAACCGGACCTGGTGGTTTGCTGGGGAGGGCACGCGATCAGCCGTGACGAATACGACTACACAAAGAGGGTCGGCTACGAGATCGGGCTACGCGGCCTTAACGTTTGCACCGGCTGTGGTCCCGGTGCGATGAAGGGGCCAATGAAGGGGGCGACGATCGGCCATGCCAAACAACGTATCCGTAACGGCCGTTACATCGGCATCACGGAGCCAGGCATCATCGCGGCGGAGTCACCGAACCCGATCGTAAATTCCCTTGTCATCATGCCGGATATGGAGAAACGCCTGGAGGCTTTTGTCAGGATTGGTCACGGGATCGTCGTCTTTCCGGGCGGCGTCGGCACTGCCGAGGAGATACTGTACCTGCTCGGTATTCTTTTGCACCCGCACAATCACGACCTGCCGATGCCGCTGGTCCTGACAGGGCCGTCGTCAAGCCGTGCCTATTTCGAGCAAATTGACGAGTTTGTCGGCGCAACGATCGGCGAGGAAGCTCAGCGGCGGTACTCGATTGTCATCGATGACCCGGAAAGGGTTGGCAGAATAATGCGTGATGGCTTGCAAGAGATTGCAGCGTTTCGCCGCGAGCACGGCGACGCTTTCTATTTCAACTGGCGCCTCAGAATCGACCATGAGTTTCAAAAACCGTTTTGCGCCACTCACGCATCCATGGCGACGCTGGATATCAGGGAAGACCTGCCACTGCACAAACTGGCAGCCAATCTGCGCCGGGCCTTTTCCGGCATCGTGTCCGGCAATGTCCGCGAGGACACGATTACCCGCATCGAGCAGCACGGCCCGTTCAAGATTCACGCGAGTAAAGAGTACATGGAAATTCTGGATCGGCTTCTGGCTTCATTCGTGAATCAAGGGCGCATGAAACTCGCGCGGGAGAGTTATAAACCTTGCTATCGGGTCATCAGCTGAATCGCCGGGGCGAATTTGCATTCTGTTAAATCGTGCTCCTGCAGGGTGATCCGGGATCGGCCGATTAAGTAAAAAACCCATTCAATATGTTGATTTTTATGTAAAAAGTCACGAACTGCTCTGTGATGTAGTTCCTGTGATCCGGCGCTCCGGGGACGTAGTATTTCGTCAAAGGATTGCACGAGAACAGTCACATGCAGGATAGCAAAGACACAGCCTGGGGCAGCGACTACAGCGACCAATCCAAAGAGGAAGTGGCCGTGAGCGATCGTGAAGCTGGCGTTCACGCCGGCGATGTCGCCAAAAACGACGGCTGGCAGCAGTACCGCAGGTGGATCTCCAAGGCGCCCGCGCCACGCGGCCGCCGCAGCAGTGTTGATCCTTCACTTTATACCTGGAAGGGATACCGGAACTGGACCGAGCAGGTCAAGCGCAACTGGCAGGGTAATTAAAAACGCATCCCAGGACTATTGTCGAGAACACTTCAAGACGTCATACTCGATATGAATATCAAGAAACGCGTGGAATATATCACGCGTTTTTTTTCGCCTGAATATCAACAGCGGTATTATGTAGCAGCGTGACTTTCATGTCGTGGAAAACTGAATTCGCGTCGTGGAATAAACCGGGCACAGTTCTCTGTTTTGACCTTTTCTGATGCTTTGGAATCGACCGTTATGCAAGCTGTGATCTGCCTCACGGTGGCCTGAAAACGAGCTGACTATAGTCACAACCAAGGATCGGAAACACGAACATGGAAGTATGTCTAACAACTGCCCAGATAACGAATCGCCGCTAGCTGCACTGAAGACCGAGTCTGCACGTCAGCGTTGGGAAATGTTTCACCGCGCGATTGCGCATGCGAAACAGTACAACATGGCGGAGCTCCAGGAAGCGGAATCGTCGGCCTCCAGGCCGAAGCGATCCGGCCCTGTTCTCTCCATCATCAGATAAGAAACGGGATCGGCTCAAGGCAATGGAACGCTTCATTCAGTATCTTGACGAAATGGATGATCTGTTCTACACGATTGCCCTGGCCTGGGAAAGAATTCGCAAATTGTGCAATCTTGTTATCTTCCTCGTGGCCTCCCTGGCGCTGCAGGTACTCTGCATTTACATGGCCCTGGCTACGCCGCCACTGGCGCTGGCAACCGCAAGCGTGCTCATGGTCTTTCTGCTTTATCGCAGCGTGGTGCTGTATGGACCACGGCATCGGGTTGCTGCCTGATCGTCTTATTCCCACCGACTTGAAAACTGCGTAATAATCCCTATCGTTTGCGACGCGTGTAGCGTTGATCGAAAAGGAGATAAAGACAGTGAGCGATATGGCTGGCCGCGAGACACTCGGTTTCCAGACCGAAGTGCGGCAGTTGCTGCAGTTGATGATTCATTCTTTGTACAGCAACAAGGAGATTTTTCTCCGCGAACTGATTTCGAACGCGTCGGATGCCGCGGACAGACTGCGTTTCGAAGCGCTTGCCACACCCGAATTGCTGCAAGATGACCCCGATCTGAAAATTCGTATCGGCTTCAATCGCGATGCGGGCACGATCTCGGTGACCGACAACGGCATCGGCATGTCCAGAGATGAACTGGTGCAGAATCTCGGTACTATCGCGCGCTCCGGCACTGCCGAATTCCTGCAGCAAATGACCGGTGACGAACAGAAAGACGCGAGGCTCATTGGCCAGTTTGGCGTCGGTTTCTACTCGGCGTTTATCGTTGCCGACCGGGTGGAAGTGCTGAGCCGCAAAGCAGGCGACGATGCCAGCGACGCCGTGCGCTGGGAATCCGACGGGCAGGGCGAATTCACGATCGAGGCGACGAGCCGCGAACAGCGAGGCACGACCGTGACCTTGCACCTGCAGGATGCGGAAAAGGAGTTCCTGGACGCGTTGCGGCTCGAATCCCTCATCCGCAAGTACTCCGACCACATCGCTTTTCCGGTACTCCTCGAAAACGAGACTGCGGAGGGCGAAGTAGCGAAAGCGGTCAATTCGGCGACGGCCCTGTGGATACGCCCGCGTAAGGATATTAGCGACGATGAATACAAGGAGTTCTACAAGAGTCTTGCCCACGATTTCGCTGATCCACCGATCTGGAGTCACAACAAGGTCGAGGGCAAACGCGAGTATACGAGCCTGCTTTACATTCCCGGGACCGCGCCCTTTGACCTCTGGAATCGCGAAGCACCGAGGGGGCTGAAACTCTATGTACAGCGCGTCTTCATCATGGACGATGCCGAGCAGTTCCTGCCGCTCTACCTGCGCTTTGTCAAAGGTATCATCGATTCGGCCGATCTGCCGTTGAATATCTCGCGGGAACTGCTGCAGCAAAACCCGGGCCTCGACGCCATGCGCACTGCCCTGACCCGACGCGTACTTGACATGCTGACAAAGTTGAGCGGGGATGAAGACCAGTACGCGACGTTGTGGCGTGAGTTTGGCCAGACGATCAAGGAAGGCATCGTTGAGGACCAGAAAAACAGTGAGAAGCTCCTCAAACTACTCCGTTTCGCGTCGACGCATTCCGCTTCAGCCACGCAGGACCAGTCGCTCGAAGACTATGTGTCACGCATGATCGAAGGGCAGGACAAGATCTATTATATCCTGGGCGAAAATTACGATACCGCGAAATCGAGCCCGCATCTCGAGCAACTGCGGGAAAAAGGTATCGAGGTTCTGCTGCTCTATGATCGTATCGACCCGTGGATGGTGGATCATCTCCAGGAATACGATGGCAAGGCGTTCCATGATGTCGGCAGGGGCAAGTTCAGGCTGCCGCACAGCGAAGGTGAGATTACGCAGGATGCGATCAACGACGAACACAAGGCGCTTCTCAAAAAGATCGGGAGGGTACTCAGGGACAGGGTTGAAAGCGTCAATGTCAGCCAGCGTCTCGTCGGCTCTCCGGCCTGTGTTGTCACGGGTGACAAGGATATCCCGCCACAGCTCAGAAAGATGCTGCAAGCCTCGGGCCAGGAGCTGCCTGAGACCAAACCCATCCTCGAGATCAACGTCGACCACCCGCTGTTGCGCAAATTGTCGGGTGAAACGCAGCCGGCACGATTTTCGGAGCTGGCGGAATTACTGCTCGACCACGCGTTGTTGGCCGAGGGTGCCCAGCTCGATAACCCGGCAGATTACGTCCGCCGCGTGAATCAGCTTATCCTCGAACTCGACGAGGTTGAGTAGCCCCGGCAAAGGGCGGCAAAAATCGACTCGCGGGCGTTACGGTAAGCACGGGGTGTGCGGTTCATGCCGGTCGGGCACTACTGCGCATGTGGGGTGCAACAAGGCTTTTTTCGATTGTGCCAAACAGGACTTCCGTGAGAATCGCAAGTGCGGCGGCCGGGATTGCGCCCTGCAGGATCAGGCTGGTGTCATTAAGTGCGAGCCCCGTGACAATCGGGTCGCCCAGGCCACCGGCACCGATGAACGCGGCGAGGGTCGCGGTGCCGATACTGATAACGGCCGCAGTCCTGATGCCCGCCAGGACGTGCGGCATGGCGAGCGGCATCAGCACGTAGCGCAGCTCCTGGCCGCGAGTCATGGCCATCGCCGCGGCAACCTGCCGGTAGCCCGGCGGGATCGCGAGCATCGCGGTGATTGTGCTGCGGGCGATGGGTAAAAGCGAGTAGAGAAACAGGGCGATGATCGCGGGTGCCTGGCCGACGCCGACGAGCGGAATGAGCAGAGCCAGCAGCGCGATCGACGGCACGGTCTGCAGCAGCCCGGTGAAATAGAGAAATAAATCGGCCAGCCGCTTGTGCGGATAGACGACCGCGGCCGCGCCGACACCGGTGATGATTGCCAGCACCAGCGCAATGGCGGTCAGCTTCAGATGACGCCGTGTATTCTTGAGGAGATCGTCGAACATCGTGCGTCCGGCGCCGTCCGCCGCGATCAGGCCTGCGCTCCTTAGAAACTCGTTCGCGACATTCGCGTAAGTGACATCGGGGTCGAGGACTTCGAGATTCAGCTCCCGCATGCGACGATCGTCAATTCGCCCACTCATCTTGCCGAGTATGGCTTTGGCGCCGGCATCGGCATTTTTCCTGGTCAGGAAAGCGGCGTAGTATTTCGGGAAGAAATCGAGATCATCTTCGAGCAGGACGAGGTTCGAGCGCATGATCTGCCCGTCTGTCGTGTACACGGCGATGATGTCGACTTTGTCCGAATTGATGGCGTCGTAGGCAAGGCTGTGTTCGATGCCATCGGCTGCCAGCTCGAAGCCGTAATGCGCCTGCAGAGCGAGCCAGCCATCCTGGCGACGCAGGAACTCGTGCGGGAAAGCGATTCGCAGCGGTGGTGCGTGCCGCAGGTCCGAGATCTTGTGCAGCGAAAAACGCTCGGCGGAAATCACAGATGCCGCGATCGCATAAGCATTATTGAAACCGAGCGGATCGAGCAATTCCAGGCCCTGGCTATCGAGGGCGGCCCGGATATCATCCAGCTGGGTGAGTCCGGGCTGTCGCAGAATAGCTTCCGTGATCGTACCCGTGTACTCGGGGTAGAAATCGATTTCGTCGTTTTTTAGCGCGCCGAAGGCGATCTGGGTGCCGTTCAGGCCGAAGCGCCGCTCTACTGCGTAGCCATTGCTTTCCAGCAATTGCGCGCCGGCCTCGGCGAGGATGTAGCTCTCGGCGAAGGTTTTGCTGCCGATAACGATCGGTTCGGCGCCAGTGGCGCAGGCTGAGAAAAGCAGGATGCAGAGCAGGCCGCGGCGGATCATCCGAGTCGCTCCCTTCGGGCGAGCTGCGAAGCGGTCGCCCGCGGTGTTGCGCCACTTGCCAAAGACTCGCCATTGCCGGCGAGGCGCGCCTTGCAGCTAACCGCTTCACAACTCGCTGAAATCATCATATCTGCCTTGCTGGACCACTGGATCCTCCGCCAGTCCGGTGCATAGGTCGCGCACATAGTCGTTGGCTGGCTGCTCAAGAACCTCATTGACCGTGCCGAATTGCTGCAGTTCGCCTCGTCGCATGATGACAATATAGTCGGCAAGGCGTGTCGCCTCGTCGGGGTCGTGGGTGACCAGAACGATTGAGATTGGTACTTTCTCACGAATCTCCAGGAACTGTGCGTGAATGCTGCGCCGGGTCATGGTGTCCAGACCCGAGAAAGGTTCATCGAGCAACAAGAGCTCCGGGCGCAGAATCATCGCGCGACAGAGCCCGGCGCGTTGCTGCTGTCCACCGGAGAGCTCATGCGGATAACGATCGAGTATGGATACCGGGAGGTGCATGAGTTCCATCAGCTCATCGAGCCTGGCTTGCTGCTCAGTGTCTGCCCAGCCGCTCAACAAGGCCGGCAGCAGGATGTTTTCGCGGATTCTCATATGTGGCAGCAAAGCCACCTCCTGGATAGCGTAGCCGATGCGCTTGCGAAGTGCCGTCAGGTTGTCGGATCCCAGGATGCTGCCGAGTGTTGCTACCGTGCCGGAATCCGGCGTCAGCAGCCCCATTATCAGCTGAATGAGGGTGGACTTGCCGCTGCCGCTGGCACCAAGGACTGCGGTGGTCCTCGCGGCCGGCAACGCGAGTGATACGTCGCTCAAGGCGACGACCTCGCCGCGCTTCAGGCGAACGTTTTCGAATTCTGCTGCAAATTCCGCCATTGTGGCACCATACCGGGGCCGGGCGAATCACGCTAGAATTGCCTGCTGACACGCGAGGCGCCATGGGTAACGAGAATCGCAATAATCTGCAGGGCTCGCTGACGGACGAGCAGTTCGAGGTGACGCAGATGAAGGGCACGGAGCAGCCGTTCACGGGGCGCTATGTCGACCACAAGGAGGATGGCACCTACACCTGCATCTGTTGTGGGGCGGGACTCTTCAACTCGTCGCACAAGTATGATTCCGGGTCCGGCTGGCCAAGTTTCTTCTTGCCGTTGGCCGAAGACAGGGTAAAGACGATTCGCGACATGAGCCATGGCATGATACGCATCGAGGTCGTTTGCAGTCGATGTGACGCGCACCTCGGTCACGTGTTCGAAGACGGTCCGCAGCCGACCGGGTTGCGCTATTGCATCAATTCGGCATCGCTCGGCTTCTACAAGTCCGGGTGACGCAAACTCGATTTCAACTTAATAAAGGCGACATACATGAAAAAGATCCTGTTGGCACTGCAATTATCCACGCTCCTGGCGCTGTCGGCGTGCGGGGGACCCACGCCGGAACCACGGGTCATCCAGGCGATTCCAGAGAATCCTGCGGACATCGACATCACGGGCATCGAGTCGTTCGAGATTGCGCCGGGATTGTCCGGCCGAATCCTGTTACGGGGCGACGGCGCCGTTGCCGAAGTCGGACAGACTGCGGTCGTTCACTATACCGGTTGGCTTTACGATGCCACTGCGGAAAAATTTCGCGGCAAGAAATTCGACAGCTCGGTCGATCGTGGAGCGCACTTCAGGTTCAAGCTCGGAGAAGGCAGGGTCATCAAGGGTTGGGACGAGGGCGTGGTCGGCATGCAAGTCGGCGAAGTAAGAGAGCTGACGATCGCACCCGAAATGGGATATGGGCAGCGCGGCTATCCTCCGGTCATCCCAGCGGCTGCAACGCTCGTGTTCGTGGTCGAACTGGCCGATCTCGAAGGACTTGAGACGGCTGCTACGGAAAACGAATCACTATAGTAATGCGCCGCTTCCGCTGGCGTGCCTGCGAGCCGTCTTCGGCGACCAGTGGCTGGCTGGAGCCGACACCGATGGCGCTGATGCGGCTTGCGGCGATCCCGCCGGCAATCATATAGGCAGCGACGGCATCGGCGCGTGCCTGGCTCAGGTTCTGGTTCGCCGATGCGGCGCCGGTGCTGTCGGTGTGACCGACGATTTCGATATGCCCCGCAGGGCAGTCTGCAGCCACCTGGATCAGTTCGTCGAGCAGCGGCGAGGCGGACGTGCCGAGTATCGCGCCGGAGCGCGGAAATTCGATTCTGCGGCCGCGCATGGCGGTGCGAAAAAGCTCGATGCACTGGCAGTTCATTGTTTCGGCCGGGCGGGACTCGTCTGTGCGGGCCGTAGCGACCGCGAGCAGGACGCACGAGAATCCGACAACCACATGCCAGTCCCGCATGTCTTCAGGAGTAGTCGTTGTTTTTCTGGTACTGCAGATCGCGCGCCTGGCCAATCCAGTCCTCGCGATAGATGCGGCTGCGGAAGCCCTTTAACTGCTGGGCGACGCGATCGATGTCGTATTCGCTCATCTCGGCAAGCTGCTGGAAGCGACAAACCCCGAGGCCATTGAGTGTCCTCTCGATTGACGGTCCGATCCCCTTGATCCGTTTGAGATCGTCCCGCTTGTCATCGGCCGTGCCAATGTCGACAACCTCTGCCGCGTCCCGGCCATTGCCCGCGAATTCAGATTCGAGTAGCCGATCGTCGCCTTCGGGCGGCGCGACGAAGTCCTCCACGGGAACGATATCGTGCGCCGGCGCAGCATCGGCGTGGTCGTCGATCTGGTCCTGAATGGCGGCAGTTTCCTGCGACGATCCCATGGCAATCGGTTCATTCGACGCATCGCCGCCATCGGGCAGCGATGCGGCATCAACCGGTTCGATCCGCGTCTGATCCGACTTGACCAGTTCCTCCAGCGCCCGTATCCGCGTTCTCACCCTGGCCAGTTCTTCTTCGAGCGTGCGCGCCTCCCTGTCCTTGTCCTGAAATCGTTCGACCAGCGGTGGTACGCGGCTTTGCCAACTCGTCAACTCGCGGCTCAACTTGAATATTTTTTCGTCTTTTTCACGGAGCGCCGCGGCCGATTCGACGGGATTACTTTGCAGCTTGGCCTTGAGGTGATCGCGGTGAGCGATCGCGACCTCCAGGTTGCCGCGCATGTCTTTCAGCTGGCGCTGTAGTTCGTCACGCCGTACGAAAGCCTCCCGGAGAGATTCGGAAAGTTCCTTCGCCCGGTTGCTGTAGTCTTTCTGCGATGCCTGGTATTGGCTGATTTGCTCCATCAGGCTCTTGTTTTGTTCTGCGAGGCGGTTGTGTTCTGACTGCTGCGACTCGAATTGCTCCTGCCAGCTTGCGTTGACCGCAATCTTTTCCCTGGCACAGCGGTCGGCGCGAAAAAGCCAGCCCAGTATCCCGCCGATAACGAGCATCAGCGCAAACAGACCGATTTGAATAACAGTAAACTCAGGCATCGCTCACTTCCGTGGCCCGAAAAACAAAAATTTTGTCAGGAAGCCAGGCGCATCTCGTCCATTTCCTGCAAGACTTCGCCGATCTGCCCGACTGCCCAGTCCAGTTGCTCGCGTGTGACGATCAGTGGCGGCGCCAGTCTGACGACGGTCTCGTGAGTTTCCTTGCTGAGAAGCCCACGAGTTATCAGGCGCTCACAAACTTCGCGGGCGCTACCCAGCGACGGATCGATCTCGACGCCGACGAAAAGGCCGCTGCCGCGAATCTCTCCGATCAGGGCGCTGTCGAGTTTGGCCAGCTGACCCAGCAGGTACTCTCCGAGTTCCAGGCTGCGCTCGGGCAGTTGCTCCTCGACCAGGATACTGAGGGCCTCCGTGCCGACGGCCGCAGCCAGCGGGTTGCCACCGAAGGTACTGCCATGCGTTCCCGGCACGAAGACATCCATGACATCCTTTCTTGCGAGGAACATCGATACCGGCAAGATGCCGCCGCCGAGCGCTTTGCCGAGAATCAGGCCATCCGGCCTGACGTCCTCATGGTCACAGGCGAGCATGCGGCCGGTGCGGCCGAGTCCCGTCTGAATCTCGTCCGCTATCAGGAGTACGTTGTGCTTGCCGCATATCTCCTGGCATTGCCTGAGGTAGCCTTTGGGCGGTATCACGATGCCGCCTTCGCCCTGGATTGGTTCGACCAGGAATGCCGCTGTGTCTGGCGTGATGGCGGTCTGCAGAGCCTCGGCATCGCCGTACTCGATAATTTTGAAACCTGGTGTCAGTGGCCCGAAGTTCTTGCGGTAGTCTGCTTCATCGGAAAACGAAATGATCGTGGTCGTGCGGCCATGGAAATTGCCGCTACAGACAATGATCTCGGCCTTGTCCGCGGCAATGCCTTTTACTTCATAGCCCCAGCGCCGCGCCGCCTTGATGGCGGTCTCGACAGCTTCGGCACCGGTATTCATCGGTAGCGCCATGTCCTGCCCGGTAAGCTCGCAGGCGAGCTTCAGGAACTGGCCAAGTTTGTCGGTATAAAAAGCGCGAGAAACGATGCTGAGCGTTTCGGCCTGCTGCGTGAGTGCCGCGACCAGGCGCGGATTGGCATGACCATGGCTGACGGCCGAGTAGGCGCTCATCATGTCCAGGTATTTGTTCCCTGCTTCGTCCCAGACGTAAACGCCTTCGCCACGCGACAGAACCACAGGTAGGGGATGGTAGTTGTGCGCGCAATATCGATCTTCGAGGTCGAGTGCAGATGACATAGAATTCACTTCTGAACGCGTTGAAACCGGCAGCACGATCAGACAGGCTGCATAAGGTCATAATTTTACAGTACTAATGCCCGGACAAGCCAGATACTTCCGATGCGAAAACAGCCAAAAAGAAAAGATTTCCCGCTCCAGGGCCCGGCCGGCACGCTCGAGGCCTTGCTGGAAGCGCCACAGGGCGATGATCTCAACGGCTGTGCCATCGTTTGCCATCCACACCCGCTTTATGGGGGCACGCTACAAAACAAGGTCGTGCATATGCTGGCGCGAAGCTTCGTCGGCAGCGGCATCGCCTCGCTCAGGTTCAACTTCCGCGGTGTCGGCAAAAGCGCGGGCGTGTTCGACGACGGCGAGGGCGAAGTTGAAGACACCCTTGCCGCGGCCGCATGGATGAAGAACGCATTTCCGGGCCGGCCGTTGTGGCTGGCGGGTTTTTCGTTCGGCGCGGCGATTGCCGTGCGGGCGGCGCATGCCTGCAAACCCGCGGGGTTGATCAGCGTGGCGCCGGCCGTATCCCGCTTCATGGGAAAGCTCGACACCCAGCCTGAGTGCCCATGGCTCATCCTGCAGGGCGACCAGGACGAGCTCGTCGACATTGATGAAACGATTGCCTGGTTCAATCGGCTGGAGCCCGGACCCGAACTCGAAGTCCTTGCCGGCGCCGAGCACTTTTTTCACGGCAAACTCGTGTTGCTCAGAAATACCGTCGAGGAGTTCGTTCAAAGAAACCAGCGTTGCGCGGTAAAGCCGAAGTAGTTACCCCGGTCGCAGCGAAGGGGCGCATCGGTCGCCGCGTTACCCTCCGGGCTCCTCGTGACGACGAAACCCCGTCTTGGCGCAGCGAAGCAATCTCATGCAGATTGCGTCGTCTCTTTTCCCCACTCCAGCATGCCTGCTCGGGAGCATTCCCTTTATATGGCGGGGTCGGGCCCGCCTTCCCCGGGAGGCACAAAAAAGCCGGGCAATGCCCGGCCCGGGTTCGAACTGATCCGGTAACGGATTACACCATGTCTTTCAGGCCCTTGAGCGGCAGCACCTTCACGGCCCTGGAAGCCGGCTTCGCTTTGAAAACCGTTTCCTGCCGGTAAACGGGTTGATGCCCTCGCGTGCTTTCCTGGCAGGTTTCCTGACAACCTTCATTTTCATCAGTCCGGGAACGGTAAAAATGCCCGGCGCGCCACGACCGCCCAGATTTTTGTGGATCTGAGCGGAAAGAGACTCGAAGACGGCCGCGACATCTTTCTTTGTCAACCCGGTGTCGTCAGCAATCTTTGTATATATCTCGGACTTCGTCGGCGGCTTTTTGCTGTTTGCGCCGGCCTTCTTTGCTACTGCCATGAAAAAAATACTCCTGAAAATAAGAAAGGCGAGCCTCCGGCCCGCAGAACGCGCGGCACGATAGCAAAGATTGCGGACAACAAAAAGAGGCTTTGGAAAAAAGTGGCTAGTCGGTGAAGAACTGTCGCTTGAACCTGACATCCACGGGCTCTGCAACTCCGTCAGGCTGGACGCTGATATCGAAGATCAGTGTTTCCTGGTTGGCAACCGGCGTTTCGCCGATGTAGTAGATCGCTTCCTGCTCATGGATTGCGCGCATGTTGACGTTCTTGAGCTGGCCAGTGAGGTTAACGGTCTGTACCGTAATCGTGGCGGTTGCAGGCTTGTTGGTCCCTTCCTCCAGGACTGAAACATTCAGCATCGCACGATTCTTGCTGCGGACGATGTTATAGGCGCGCGCCACTTCCGGCGGTAACTGGTCGGTCAATTGCGCGCTGTAATGCACCACATAATCACCGATGTCGACGAACGAGGCGCCCTCCGGTTCGGCCACCGGGACGGTTGCCTCTTCGCCGGGGCCGCCACAGGCCGTAAACAACGCTGTTAATGCCAGAGTGACAAAAAATTGTGCTGTTTTCATTTCCCCTGTTTCCCCCCTGCCAGGTCAATCCGGTCACGCGCTGACTATAGCCCAAAGGCCGCCCTAGCTGAAATCCATCTCCTGTAGCCACTCCGGCAAAACGGCCGGATCCTCAATTGCAAAGCGCTTCAGGCGGTTCGAAGCGCCGCTCTTGAGGGAAATTCGTGATGGCGGGACGTCAAAGGCCGTGGCAAGCTGGCGGATGACGTCCTTGTTTGCGCGCCCATCCGCCGGCGGTGCAGTGGTCTTTATCTTCAGTCGCCCGTCCGTAACGCCGAGGATTTCGCATCTGGAACCACGCGCCTGTACCCGGACCGGTATGAGAAGGACTTTGGTCACGCCGTCAGATGGGCAGAGGCCGGTAGGATTGCAGGATGATAACGCTCGCCTGAATCAGAATGATTGCGAAGATCGGCGAAATGTCGAGGCCACCTATCGGGGGTACCAGGCGGCGGAACGGCCGAAGTATCGGCTCCGCGATCGTCGCCAGCATGGCGGTGATCGGGTTGTAGTTATGCGGCGCCACCCAGCTCAGAATGATCTTCAGGAGAATGACGAAGAAAAACATGTTGAGGCTCAGCAGCGCCAGGTCGACAATCGCGGTAACGGCAATCGGCAGGAATGGCGCCCCACCACCGCTCAGCTTCAGTAGCAACAGGATCAGCAGATACTCGATGACAAAGGCAATCAGCACCGTTGCCGTGTCGAGCCGTCCTGCCGGCGGGATAAATCGTCGCAATGGAACGATTAGCGGCGACGTCAGGCGCAGCACACCCTGGGCGACTGGATTGCGGAAGTCGGCACGAAAAACCGGCAGCCAGAATCGCAGTATCAGCAACAGCAGATAGAGCTGGGTGAGCGTTCTCAGGATGAAATACAGCGCTTGTGTCATGAAGTTGAATTCCGCTCAGGCCAGGCTTGCCATTTCGGCGAGTTCGCCCGCTCTTTTTTCGGCGTCGTCGATTGCTGCTGCAAAGATACCACGAGCGTCTTTCGCGTCGAGGTATTCGAAGGCGGCAGTTGTGGTGCCACCCGGCGAGCGGACCCGTTCTATCAGGGCGGACATCGATTCCGTCTCGGCAGCGGCAAGAGCAGACGCGCCACGCGCTGTCTCTACCGCCAGTGTTCGCGCCGTTGCCGCGTCGATTCCAAATTTTTTTGCTGATTCGATCATGATGTCGATCAGGAGATAGAAATAGGACGGGCCGGTGCCGGATACGGCCGTGACTGCGTCCATCTTCGATTCGGCATCGAGCCAGACGACATGGCCAACCGCAGACATGATCTTCTCTGCCTGCTGCCTGCGGAGTTCGCTCGTGCAGGCATTGGCAATGAGCGCAGATATGCCCTGGTCGATCAGCGCGGGCTGATTAGGCATTACCCTGACGACAGAGAGACCGCCGCCCAGCCAGGCGTCGATATCGTCGATTTTGGGACCGGCCGCAATCGACATGATCAGCGGTCGTTGCTGTTGCACTTCGTCCGCCACACCCAGGCAGACAGGCTTCAAAATCTGCGGTTTAACGGCGAATAACAGGATGTCGGCGGAACCGGCGACGAGATTGTTGTCCTCAGTAACCATTGCGCCATACAGTTCCTGGCGCAGCCTGTCACATTGTTCGGCAACCGGCTCGGCAATCAGCAGGTCGGTGGCATGCATGCCACCGCGCAACAGGCCGCCGCCGATGGCCCTCGCCATGTTGCCACCACCAATGAGGCCTACCTTGTTGTCGATCATTGCCGTGCTCCAAACAGGGCGGTGCCGATGCGCACGATGGTCGCGCCCTCGCATATAGCGGCAGCATAGTCCGCCGTCATGCCCATTGAAAGCGTGTCCAGGCAGAAGCCCTCATTGTTGAGTGATTCCAGCAGTTCGCGTAGCGCTGCAAACGGTTTACGCTGCTCTTCGAATGTTGCGCGAATCCGCGGGAGGCACATCAACCCGCGCAGCCTGAGACGGGGCAATTGCACGATTTCGCGCGCCAGCGCCGCTACTGCGTCGGGCCTGAGCCCGGATTTGCTTTCCTCGGCATCGATGTTGACTTCGATACATACATTCAAGTCCGGTGCACCGATTGGCCGTTGCGCAGACAGGCGATGGGCTATTTTCAGTCGCTCGATCGTGTGCACCCAATGAAAATGCCCGGCCACGACTTTTGTCTTATTGGATTGCAGGCGACCGATAAAATGCCAGATCAGGTCGTCGCGGCCGCAGGCCGCACTCTTTTCGAGGCCCTCCTGCACGAAGTTTTCACCGAAGTCGCGCTGCCCGGCCGCGGCAAGTTCCACGATGGCCTCGACCGGTTTTTTTTTGCTCACGGCAAGGAGCCGTATCTGGTCAGCCGGCCTCCCTGCATCGTTCGCAGCTGTTGCCAGCAAATCTTGGATTTTTCGAAAGTTTTCCGTGACTCTAATCACGTTTTGCTCCCAGTGCTTCGCTATACTAGGCAGTCAATGGGTCCGGGTTATGGTAAGTCGGGCCAGCTGCTTTTCAAGGGAGAAACATGGCCGTCGACGTTGCCCAATTGTTGTCGTTCACGGTGAAGAACAACGCTTCTGACCTGCATTTGTCCGGCGGCGTTCCGCCGATGATTCGCGTCGATGGAGACATCAAACGCATCAACATGCCCGCGCTTACCCACAAAGACGTCAACAGCATGGTGTACGACATCATGAATGACAAGCAGCGCAAGGACTACGAGGAATTTCTGGAAACCGACTTCTCCTTTGAAATTCCAAAACTTGCACGCTTTCGGGTCAACGCATTCAACCAGAATCGTGGCTCGGCGGCCGTCTTCAGAACCATTCCCTCGGAAATCCTGACCCTCGATGATCTGGGCGCACCGCAGATTTTCAAGGATGTATCGATGCACCCGCGCGGCATCGTGCTGGTGACTGGCCCGACGGGCAGCGGCAAGTCGACGACGCTGGCGGCGATGGTGGATTACATCAACGAAAACAAACCCGATCATATCCTCACGATCGAGGATCCGATCGAATTCGTGCACGAGAGCAAGAAATCGCTGATCAATCAGCGTGAGGTGCACCGCGATACGCTGGGCTTCAACGAGGCGTTGCGCTCGGCGTTGCGCGAGGACCCGGACATTATCATGGTCGGCGAGCTTCGCGACCTCGAGACAATTCGCCTGGCGCTGACCGCGGCAGAAACCGGTCACCTCGTGTTTGGCACACTGCATACGAGTTCGGCGTCGAAGACCATAGACCGTATCGTCGATGTCTTCCCTGCAGCGGAAAAAGAAATGGTTCGTGCGATGTTGTCGGAGTCTCTGCGTGCCGTCATTTCGCAAACATTGTTGAAAAAGATTGGCGGCGGCAGGATTGCGGCACACGAGATCATGATGGGTACGCCGGCCATTCGTAATCTGATTCGCGAGGGCAAGATCGCGCAGATGTACTCGGCTATCCAGACCGGCCAGGCCTCGGGCATGCAGACGCTCGACCAGAACCTCGCAGACCTGATGGCGAAAGGGCTCATCAACAAGGAAGAGGCGAGATTCCGCGCGGTCAGCAAAGAGAATTTCTAGGCAATCGGCTTGCGATCTGCCGGACAAGGAGTAGAGGTAAATGGAACGCGAACAAGCAGTGCGGTTGACGCAAAACCTGCTTAAGAAAATGGTAGAGAAAGAGGGCTCGGACCTCTTCATCACGACGGGTTTCCCGCCTGCCATCAAGGTGGATGGTACGATCCACAAGGCAACCGATACGCCCCTTTCTCCGGATCAGTCAGCCATGATGGTGCGCTCCATCATGAACGACAAACAGACCAAGGAATTCGACGCGACCAAAGAGTGTAATTTTGCCATCGCGCCACAGGGTATCGGACGCTTCCGGGTGAGCGCATTCATCCAGCAGGGCCAGGTTGGCGCCGTGCTGCGAACGATCACCACGGAAATTCCGACCCTCGACGGGCTCGAGTTACCGCCGATATTGAAAGATGTCGTCATGAACAAGCGCGGCCTCGTTATCGTCGTCGGCGGCACCGGTTCCGGCAAGTCGACAACGCTTGCTGCGATGATCGGCCATCGCAACAAGAATTCACGCGGCCATATCGTCTCGATCGAAGATCCGGTCGAGTACGTTCATCCACACGACGGCTGCGTCATCACACAGCGCGAGGTTGGTGTTGACACCGAATCGTGGCATGCGGCACTCAAGAACACATTGCGGCAGGCGCCGGACGTCATCCTGATCGGCTAAATTCGCGATCGCGAGACAATGCAATACGGTATCCAGTTCGCCGAAACGGGCCACCTTTGCCTAGCCACGCTGCACGCGAACAGTGCAAACCAGGCACTCGACCGAATCATCAACTTCTTCCCCGAAGAGCGCCGCCAGCAGCTGTTGATGGACCTTTCGCTGAATACGAAGGCATTCGTCTCGCAACGCCTGATCCCGCGCGACACTGGCATCGGCCGTGTCGCCGCGATGGAAATCATGCTGAACTCGCCGCTGATTGCAGACCTGATATTCAAGGGTGAGGTCGGCCAGATCAAGGAGATCATGGCCAAGTCGACGCGCCTCGGCATGCAAACCTTCGACCAGGCGCTCTTCGCACTTTACGAAGACGCCATTATTTCCTACGAGGAGGCAATGCGCAACGCCGACTCCAAGAATGAGCTGCGCTTGCGCATCAAACTGGAAAGTAAGCGCGAGTCTTCGGTTGCCGATCAGCAATCCGAGAGCCTGCGGATTCTGGAAGAGGATTCGGCCCAGACTTTCTAGGCCGGCAAAATGGAATTTAGTATCGAATGAACGTCAAGCCGCTTTTCAAACTGATGGTCGAGAAAAAAGCCTCGGACCTGTTTTTCGCGCCGTTTGCGCCTGCCAAGATAAAGATCGACGGCAAAATTATGCCCGTGAACAAGCTCGAGATGACACCGAAGATGGTCAAACAAGCGGCGATCGAATTAATGGATGAAGACCAGCTCGATGCCTTTACCCGCGAACTCGAAATCGACTTTGCAATATCGGAGCCGGGGCTTGGCAGGTTTCGTGTCAATGTGTTCCACCAGCGCGGCAACGTCTCCATGGTGCTTCGCTACATCACCGCGGAATTGCCGACGCTCGACGAGCTCGGCATGCCGGAGCAGATGAAAGAGCTGGTCATGCTGCGCCGAGGACTGATCCTGATGGTCGTAGCGACCGGCAGCGGAAAATCGACGACGCTCGCGGCAATGATCAATCATCGCAACGACAAGACATCGTCGCATATCATCACGGTGGAGGATCCGATCGAATTCCTGCATCCGAACAAACAATCGATTGTGAATCAGCGCGAAGTGGGGCTTGACACGAAGACTTACGGGCGCGCCTTGAAAAGTGCCATGCGCGCCGCACCCGATGTCTTGCAGATCGGCGAGGTTCGCGATCGGGATTCGATGCAGTCGGCACTCGACATGGCAGGTACCGGTCACCTGGTACTCGCAACCCTTCACTCGAACAATGCCCCGGAAACGCTGGACCGCATCATCAATATGTTCCCGACGGAGCAGCACAGCCAGGTCTTTATGGATCTTGCGCATTACCTGAGGGCAATTCTTTCGCAGCGTCTCGTTCGCGCCCGCACGGGCAAGCGTGTGGCGGCCGTGGAACTGATGGTCAACACCCCGCACATCAAGGACCTCATCCTCAAGGGGGATATCGCCGAGGTGAAAGACGCGCTCCGCGAGTCGGGCGAAAAGGGCATGCAAAACTTCGACGAGGCGCTGCTGGCGCTATACAAGAACGGCACCATCACGCTGGAGGAAGCGATGTCGCACGCCGATTCCAGGGCCAACCTCGAAGCAAAAGTTAATTTCGGCGGCTGACCACGCTGTAAGGACCCGGATCGATTGTTTGGCCGGTCGATCGGGTACAATCCGTCCTTCGCGTGACAACTGAAACCATCATCTTAATCAGCGTTGGCATCTATCTTCTGTTGATGCTCGGCATCGGTATCTACGCTGCGAAGGGGTCCGGCACCGCGGAAGATTTCATTGTCTCGGGCCGGCGCATGCCAATCTGGCTGTGTTCCGTGACGATCGTCGCGACCTGGTTCGGTGCGGGTCCGATGATGGGTTCAGCCGGTGCGTCATACGAGGATGGACTGCTGGGCGTGATTGCAGATCCGTTTGGCGGTGCGCTGGTCATGTTTATCGTTGGTTTCTTTTTTGTCCGGCTGTTTCGCCGGCTCGGCGTGCTTACAGTTGTCGACCTGCTGACGTCGCGATTTGGCAATATTGCAGCCACGATTGCCGCTATCGGCATCATTAGCTCGGTCACTGGCTGGGCCGCAGCAATGCTGGTCGCCTTCGGTCTCGTCTTCAAATCGATGACCGGTATTCCGCTGGCAGCCGGTATCGTCGTCGGTGCGGTCGTCGTCTTCGCGTACACCTCCCTGGGCGGCATGTGGGCGGTGGCACTGACGGACTTCGTACAAATGGCCATTATCTGCATTGGTCTGTTAATCCTTTTGACGGTGATGCTCATTGATGTGGGCGGCTGGGGTGCGATCGCCGCGCAGCTGCCGGAACACACCTTCCGCATGGTCCCGCTGAACCAGGAGCCGGGTGTCTGGCTCAATTATTTTCGCGCCTGGCTCATTTACGGTCTCGCCGACGTCAGCTCACAGTCCCTGATGCAAAGAGGCCTTGCCGCGAAGTCTGAGCAGGTGGCGCAGAACTCGTTCTACATCGGCGGCCTCAGCTACCTGGCGCTCGGCATGATCCCGGTCATCCTCGGCATCATCGCCAGCGTCACCATGCCCGGGTTAGCGAAACCCGAAGAAGTGATTCCGATGATGGCGATCCAGTACCTGCATCCAGTCGCGATCGCCGTTTTCGTCGGCGCATTGCTCGCCGCTATCATGAGCACCACGGACAGCGCCTTGCTGGCGGCGGCGAGTGTCTTCAGTACCAATCTTTATCCGCTGCTCAAGCCGGGTGCATCGGACCAGCAGCGCCTGCGTGTCACCAGAATTGCGATCCCGGCCATCGGT
>Ga0114931_10002266_pt1 | contig 24479 bp, 28 predicted proteins | sample 2SBtaG_FD_89579 | JGI IMG/M metagenome (GOLD analysis project Ga0114931, IMG submission 89579) | Deep subsurface microbial communities from Kolumbo volcano to uncover new lineages of life (NeLLi) - 2SBTROV14_V59a metaG | ecosystem: Environmental > Aquatic > Marine > Volcanic | place: Kolumbo... | reverse complement strand
CATAATTCTGCCTGTTGCTTCGGCATTTCCAGAGCCAACGACGAGTGGGCGTTTATATGTAATGTTCATTTTTGGAAGTTTTTCTTTCATGAAGAGTTCTAGTGCACCTAAAACACATATATCCAAGTCAGGAATTGTTTTTAGAGTAAAATTTTGCATTGTTTCATGATTTGTATTCTTAATTTTTTTTGTTTCTGGATTCATTTAGTTCACCTTTTTTATCAAAACAAATATAGTATTGTTTTTATTGCCTAGTTTTAAATAATTTATGGATTATGAGTTCTTTTATTTCATTACAATTCTTTAATGCTCATCAGGTTTTCTATTCTTTTTTTTGCTGCAATCGAACTTGAGAAGTAGTGCCAAAATACTTTTTGCATCCAGGATATCCCTTCTTTGTCAGTAATTGAATAAAATAGATATTATTGCTCAAAATATAAATGAATTTGCAAAACATATTTGTTCTTGATTTGTTCGTATGTATTCAGCAAAGTTTTTAAATCACATGCAACTTCTATATATCCATAAAAATAAGATTTTTGAGGTGTAATAATGATAAAAATAGGAGAAAAAGTTAGTGATTTTGAAGTAGAAGCATATCATGAAGATAAAGTTAAGAAAATAAAACTTTCTGATTATAAAGGTAAATGGGTTGTATTATTATTTTATCCAGCAGATTTTACATTTGTTTGTCCAACAGAACTTGAAGAAGCAGCATTGTTGTATGAAGATTTTGTAAAAGAAGGAGCAGAAATTCTTTCTGTAAGCACAGATACAGTTTTTGTTCATAAGGCTTGGCACGATAATTCTGCAGCAATTGGAAAAATAAAATATCCTATGTTAGCTGATCCTACAGGAAAGGTTTGCAAACAATTTGGTACTTATATCAATGGAAATGAAGAAGCTACAACTCATAATGAAGATGAAGGACTTTCTCTTAGAGGTTCATTCATAATTGATCCAAAAGGAATTCTAAAAGCAATGGACATTCATGATAACAGCATAGGTAGAAGTGCTAGCGAAATTTTAAGAAAGCTTCAAGCTTCAAAATTCGTTGCTGAAAATGATGGACAAGTTTGCCCTGCTAACTGGAAACCTGGTGGAAAAACACTAAAACCAGGTCTAGATTTAGTAGGAAAAATATAGTTATTTTTTTTATTGATTTTATTTTAGAATTTCTAATGATCTTTTTAGTGCATCTGCAAATCTTTCAGCTTCATCTTCAGTGTTGTAAAGATATAGAGATGCTCTTGCACTTCCGAGAATTTTGTTTGCATTAAACCAGGAGTGACAACAATGATATCCTGATCTTATCATTATATTTGCTTATGAATCAAGTTGCAAAGCAATATCATGAGGATCTACGCCTTTAACATTAAAGCTTACAATACCGCCTCTTTCTTCTGGGTTTTTTGGCCCAAGGATTGTCAAATCTTTTATTTTTGATAATTTATCTGTTATTAATGAATTTAATTTTAACTCATGTTTTTTAATATTCTTTAATCCTATTCGCATAAGATATTTTGCTGCTGCTCCAAATCCTATGATTCCCGCATAGTTTTGAAGACCTGCCTCAAATTTGTGTGGTATATCTTCTTCTTCATAAGATTCATAAGTTGTGTCTTTTACTGTTTCTCCGCCAACAATAAATGCAGGAAGTTTTTCTAATTCTTCTTCTTTGCCATATAAAATTCCTGTTCCTGAAGGTCCTAGCATTTTATGTCCTGATGCACAAAAAAAATCTGTGTCAAGCTTTCTTAGATTAACTTCTTTATGTGGTGCACTTTGTGCTCCGTCAATCATTGTTTTTACACCATATTTATGAGCAATACTAATCATTTCTTTGGCATCTTGTGTGCTTCCATCAATATTGCTTGATTGAACAAAAGAGGTAAGAGCTGCATTTTTTACTTTTTTCTCAAAATCATCTAAATCCCCAAATTTGAATAATTCAAGTTTTAGCCCTTTTCTTTTTGCTAAATTTTGCCAAGGAACTAAATTGCTATTATGCTCCTTATCTGAAATGAGAATTTTATCATCTTTTTTGAATGGAAAAGAATTAGCAACAGTATTTAAGCTTTCAGTTGTGTTTTTTGTGAATATTATTTCTTGAGTTTTTTTTGAATTAAAAAGTTTAGATATTGATTTTCTGGACTGTTCCATAGACTCAGTTACTTGCCTTGCAAGTCTGTGGTTGCTTCTTCCTCCGCACGCAGGATATTCTTCATAATATTTGTTTATTTCTTGTGTTACTTGTCTTGGTTTTAAACTAACACAAGAAGAATCCATATAAATTATATCTCTTTCCAGAACTTTGAAATCCTCTCTTATTTTTTCAATTTTCATTTTCTTCTAAAGCTTCATCAATATATTCAATTAATTTTTTTGATGTTTTTAGTCCCACAACCTTTTTATCATTAATAAAAAATGTTGGTGTTCCAAACACTTGTGCTTTCTTTCCTGACAATAAATCTGCATCAACTTTTTCTTTTGTTTTTTCGCTGTATAAACATTCTTTAAATTCATCAACATTGAGTTTGAATTTCTTTGCAACATCTATGAAGTACGTTTCATCTTTCAATATGTTTTGGTCTTTAAGAAGTTTTTCTCTATAATCTAAATATTTATCTTGGTGGTATGCACAATCAAGAGCTATTGTAGAATTGTATGCATCTGGATGACTAAGAATTGGGAAAGCTTTGAATACAAATCTTACACTTTTATCTTTGAAATGATCAATAACTTTCAGATATCCTTCCTCAGCCTTTTTTGTATACTGGCAACTTGTACAACCAAACTGTATCACGGTTACTTTTGCATTTTCTGGTCCAATTGCAGGATCATGATCTTCATAAGGTAATTCATATTCAAAATCACCAGAAATGCTTTGTCCGGAATATTGAGAATGACTTCCTAGAGGGTCATATATACAAAAACTTCCATTATTTTCAGGTCCATTACAATTACCATACTGTATAAAATTATAAAATCCAATTCCTCCATTTACAATGGATGCCAGAAATAGAATTATAAAAAGCCAACTAAAAACTTCAAAATACTTGTATAAAAATTTTCCAAGTTTAGGTCTGTTTTTTGCTATCTTTCCAGATATTTGATTTTTTAGCCGTTTATCAAGGCCTGTTTCACATTTTCTAAGAGTTAGTCTTCTGAAAACACAGTCGGCAGCTTCTTTTGCTACTATTCTGTATTTTGCACTAAATACTCCCATAATTCCAAAAACAACAAATGCAATTATACAAATCATGTTGCTTTGGGAAATCTAGTTATATTTAAATTATTCGAAGAAATAATCAGGTATTTAAGTTAACTACATCTGAATCCCAATATTATCTTTTATAGTCATGAATTCTTCTCTTTTGATGTCTTCCATAATAAAAAATTCTTTTTTTTCTTTCAGATTGAAAACTTCTAGTGATTTTGTGAATGTATCTAGTTCTTCCATGTTTTTGAATATCGCTTCTATTAGAAAATCATATCCATTATTAATTCTAAATATTGTATTTATTTTTTTGTGTTTTAGAAGAAATTTTTGTAAATCTTCTCTGCTAGTTCTATCTGCGGTAATTAAAATCTGAGTTCTTATGTCATATCCTAGTTTTTTGAAATCCAATAGTGCTGTATGTTTTCTTATCAATTTGATTGATTCATATTCTTTTAATTTGTCAAAGATTGTGCTAACAGGAATTTTTGTTAATTTACTTAATTTGGTCAAACTAGTTCTAGAATTGTTCCTAAAAAATCCAAGCATTTTAATTTCTTTTTCTTTTAGCATGTTATATGCACCCCCAAGAGTATATACTTTTTTTGGCTTGTTATAAACATTATTTCTGAAATAATTTAGTTTAGTTCAGGAATTTTCTGAAACAAAAGCTGTTTTTATCCTCACATTATTAACAAATATACTTATTTGTATACTAAATAACAAATATTGAGCAAAAAACTGAAACAAAACGAAAAAAATAAGGATTTGTCGTAAATCTTTCAGAAAATTTATAAAATATTTTCTATTACCTTACCTGAAATGCATGTCATTGAACAAAAAATTCTACACTGCTTTGTAAAACAGCCAGGAAGAGACATATCTACTTCTGATCTTGTAAAAAATGTTTTTTCAGAAGAATATGAAGAATTAAAAGAGTATATTCATAATGAACAAAAGGATAAAGACATTATCAAAATTGGAAAAAGAAGAAAAGCAAGACTTCATAGAAAATTACTTTATCATTTAAATAAATTATACGAAGAAAATATTTTGAAAATTACAAGGATTGAAGGAAGAGGAGAGAAATATTTTAAATTAATTCAAGAAAAACAAGAAAAATCAAAAAAAGATTCTTATGTTAGTAAATTTCTAAATAGCTTTTCAAATCTAGAAGAAGAAAATATGCCTCTTTTTGGTTTAGAATCATATGAAGAAGCAAAAATTGTAAAAAGATTTGACTCAAAAAATTGGATTTCAAAAATAAATTCATTTATTTTAGAAGCTCATAAAAAATCAATAAAAGAAATATACAACATATTATTAGATTTATATCCTGTATTTAATGATGCTGTTGCTATAAATGATTTTGAAAATTTTTTTGATTTAGATAATTTACAAGAAATAACTAGTTATTTAAAAAAAATAAATATTGACACAAAAGATTACAACAAGTATGTAAATTTAATTATCGATATTTCTAAAGTAAAAGATTCTATTAAACTAACAGATTTTATCAATGCCTACGCTGAATTGAATCCAGATAAAATATTTATAATATTTAAAACTAATTCAAAAGTATTAAAAAATAACACAAGATTTATGAAACAAGTTATAAAGTATTTTTCTGAGAATAAAATTAGGATAAATATTCATAATTGTGATGTTAAAAAAGCTCCAATTTTTATTGGCAGAGCAGGAACATATACTGTTGATAATGCCAACTGGGAAAATTACAAGAAGTTCATAAAAGGAAAAACAATCGGTCTTTGTATTTCTGAAGCAAGTCTTTATATTGATGTATATAGATTTTTTAAGGAATCAAAGTCATACTCAGAATTTAGAACCTTTTTATCTAAATCCACAAGAGCCTTGCTACTTGCAACAACAGCTCAAAGAAAAAAATCAGATGCGTTATTTAAACCTTTAAAAAAACATAATTCTTCAGCTCAAAATAAATTTTTTCAAAGCTCTGTTAATTACATAAGGCTGTGGAATTATGACATGGATTTTATGAAAAATGAAGCATTAGAAAAAGATGATTTGTTTGATGATTTTGAACCTTTGTTAAAATTATGTTCTGAGGAAATAACTGAATTTTGTAAAACAGAAGAAACAATCTTTAAATCTTGTGGAATTCCTATAACCTTCAGAGTTGTTCTTTCAAGTGCATTTAGAAGATTTGACAAGGACTTTTTAAGCCCTAGAAAATATAAAAAAGTAACAATTAAAGGAATAAATGACTTTCACTCTACTGAAATTCAAGATTATTTAAAAAAAAGAGAAAGATTATGCCTTATTTTTAAAGGAGGGGATAGGGTGAGATTTTTTAGAGCAATTAATTTTACTCCAGAAGAAACATTGTCTGAATTTAATTATTTGATGTCAAATTATAAATTTCCTTTAGTAACTTACGATTTTAATACAAGAAAAGGAGAAGTAACTTTAGATAATTTTTTGTAAAATGGAAATAAAAAATAAAAATGCATTGGAACTTTGGAAAAAAGCATTAATTGCAATTAAAGACAATGGTTCAGATTATTTGGATAATGATGAAAGAATATGTAGAGAATTAATAAATTTAATTTTAGTCTTAGAAAATCCTTCTGATTCTGACATTGAGAAACCAATAGATTTAATTACAGGCACTAAAAAATGGATATATCCCTCAAAAGAAGAACTTTCTAACATCATTTTTAAAGAATATCAAGCACCAATTTATGATTATACTTATGGTGGAAGAATATTTAATTTTCAAGGAAAAAAGAATCAACTTTATGATTTTATTATTCCTTTACTTGAAGATGATCCTGCATCAAGAAGGGCAATATTAGTTTTTTATGATCCTGTTCTTGATTCAGATATTAACAATAGAAATACCCCTGGCATGATTTATATTCAATTTAGAATAAAGGATAATAAATTATTAGTTAGTTCAGCAATAAGAAGTAATGACTTGTTTTTTGGATGGCCCGCAAATATTTATCAAATTTTTTGTCTTCAAAAACTTGTTGCAATGGAATTAGGTGTTGATGTGGGAAGTATTATCACCTTAAGCAATTCAGCTCATTTTTTCAGAGAAGATACAGATTTTTTAAAAGAAATATTAGATATATAAAATGACAAAAAAAATTCCTAAAGTAAAAAAACTTAGTAAAGATAAAATAATTGAAGCTTTGCAAAATCAACTTAAACAAAAGGATAAAGAACTTTCTGAACTTAGAAGAGAGAACGAAATTTTGTTCAAATTAAGTTTGAAAAATGCTAAAGAGAAACTTGAAGGGTTAGATAAGAATAAAGTGGTAAAGAAATAGTTATTCTTTTAGCGTTTGTCCCATTGCTAAAAAGTCTTCTTCTAATACTTTTCTAAGTTGAGGTCTATAAAGCATTGCCGCTGGGGTACATAGGAATTACTTTTACCTTAATATCTTTTACATTTATGTCTATTGGTTTTCCGTGAAGATGAGTTATTCCACCAATACTTTTCATTCCTGTCACATTAAATCCTCCTAACACAAATTTTGTTGAATAATTTCCTAATGTAACTATCACTTTTGGTTTTATTACTTTGATTTGTTCAATTAAATAAGGTGTGTGTCTTTCTATTTCTTCAGTGTTAGGATCTCTGTTATTTGGCGGTCTGTATTTCAGGATGTTTGCGATGTATACGTCTTCTAGTTTAAGATTAATTATTGATAATAATTTATCCAACTCTCTTCCTGCTGCTCCAACAAATGGAATGCCTTGCTCATCTTCTTTTTGTCCAGGTGCCTCTCCAATAAATAAAATTGGTGCGTCAGGATTTCCTTTTCCAAAAACAAGATTTGTAGCTGCATCTTTTAGAGGACAAACCATTTCGTTTAGAATTTTTTTTTGAATTTTTTTAAGTTCTATTTCTTTATCTGTTTTTTGTTCATTAGATAAATAATTTGTTAGAGTTCTAATCTTTTCAGGCATTTGTTTGGGTGAGATTAAAAATTATATAAAATTAACGTACCACTTAAATATAGAAATATTTAAATACACTTTAAATAAGGAGAGAATAATAATAGTTTTTGGTGATACACATGGGATGTTATCAATTTCTAAATTCATTTGCTTTAATTTGATTAATCTATCAATAGAATTTGTTGTATCTGGTATCATATGTTAATTCTAGTCTATATAGAAAATAATTAATCATCCACAAAATATATAAATAAGTTGAGCCTACATGTCTTTTAGTTGACTTTAAATCAACCCAAAGAGGTATTTGATATGAAAGACAAAAAACACGAAAAATCAAAAAAAGAAAAAAATTCTGCTACAGATTTTACTAAACTAACTCAAGAATACGGAGAAATGAAAGAAACTCTCCAAAGACTCCAAGCTGAATTTATTAATTTTAGGAATAGAACAGAAACTGAAAAAGCAAAATTCGTAAAACTAGCAAATGAAGAACTCATTCTAAAACTTTTACCAGTTATAGATAACTTAGAATTAGCAATTAATCAAATAAAGAAGAAAATGAGTTTTCAAAAGGAGTTTCATTAATTTATGCCCAATTAAAAGAACTACTTGATTCTGAAGGGGTAAAACCAATTGTAGCAACTGGTCAATTTGACCATAATTTGCACGAAGCAGTATTAGTTGATGAAGGAGAAAACAACAAAATCGTTGAAGAATTACAAAAAGGATACATGATAAACGATAAAGTGCTAAGGCACGCAAAAGTAAAAATCACTAAAAGTGGAGGTAAACAAAATGAGTAAAGTAATAGGAATAGATTTAGGAACAACATTTTCTGCTGTATCTGTTATGGAAGGTGGAAAACCAATAATTATACCAAACAGCGAAGGAGAAAGAACAACACCCTCAGTTGTAGCAATTACTCAAGACGGGGAAAGACTTGTTGGAAGAGTTGCAAAAAATCAAGCAGTCTCAAATCCAGAGCACACAGTAAGATCTATAAAAAGACATATGGGAGAGGATTACAAAGTAAAAATGTGGGGAAAAGAATATTCACCACAAGAAGTAAGCGCAATGATTCTCCAAAAACTAAAAGCAGATGCTGAAAGCTATTTAGGACAAAAAGTAACTAAAGCAGTTATTACAGTTCCAGCTTACTTTGAAGATAGTCAAAGACAAGCTACAAAAGACGCAGGAAAAATTGCTGGTCTAGAAGTGCTAAGAATAATCAATGAACCAACAGCCGCATCACTTGCATATGGTCTGGATAAAGGAGAAGACCATGTAATACTAGTATTTGATTTTGGAGGCGGAACATTTGATGTATCAGTCTTAGAACTAGGTGACGGCGTATTTGAAGTAAAAGCAACAAATGGAGATAATTACTTAGGCGGAGATGATATTGATGAATTAATTATTGATCATTTAGCTGAAGAATTCAAAAAAGCAAATGGTATTGATTTAAGAGAAGACAAAACAAGCAATCAAAGACTAAAAGATGCTGCAGAAAAAGCAAAAATAGAACTCAGCTCAAAGTTAAAAACAACAATAAATTTGCCTTTTATTACAGCTGACGGTTCAGGTCCAAAACACTTAAACACAGAATTAACAAGAGCAAAATTTGAACAACTTATTGCTCCGATTCTCAAAAGATTAGAAGGACCAACAAAAGCAGCACTAAAAGATGCAGGTCTTGACGCAGAAAAAATTAATAAAATAATTTTTGTTGGAGGCTCAACAAGAATTCCTGCAGTAGAAAACTTAGTTAAAAAATTAACTGGAAAAGAAGGAGACAAATCAGTTAATCCTGATGAAGCAGTATCATTAGGAGCTGCAATTCAAGGAGGAATACTAGCAGGAGATGTAAAAGATGTTTTACTTTTAGATGTAACGCCATTATCCTTAGGAATTGAAACACTAGGAGGTGTTATGACAACTCTAATCGAAAGAAACACAACAATTCCAACAAAAAAATCTCAGATTTTTAGCACAGCAGCAGATAATCAACCAGCAGTAAATATTCATGTACTTCAGGGTGAAAGACCTATGTCTGCGGATAACAAAACTCTTGGAAGATTTGACCTTACAGGTATACCTCCGGCTCCTAGAGGAGTTCCGCAGATTGAAGTTACGTTTGATATAGATGCAAATGGCATTGTGCATGTATCTGCAAAAGACCTTGGAACAGGAAAAGAACAAAAAATCAAAATAACTTCAACAACAAACCTAAGCAAAGAAGAAATTGAAAAAATGCAAAAAGAAGCAGAACAACACGCTGAGGATGATAAGAAAAGAAAAGAAGAAATAGAAGTTATTAACCAAGCAGATGCATTAGTTTACTCAACGGAAAATCTTTTCAAAGAATTCGAAGGAAAAGTAGACAAAAAAGCAATGGAAGACGTCAAAAAAGAAATTGATGAACTTAAAAAACTTTTAGAACCTGACAAAAAAGACGTTGAAAAAATAAAGAAAAAAACTGAAGAAATCAACAAAAAAGTTCAGGCAATATCTACTGAGCTTTACAAAAAAGCAGCAGAAGCACAACAGCAAGCACAGTCAGCTGACGGTCAGAACGCAGATTCACAAAAGTCTAATAAGACTGTTGATGCTGAATTTGAAGATGTAAAAGAAGAAAAGAAAGAAGATAAATCTGACAAGAAAAAATAATTTCTTTTTTTTCTTTTTTTTGTTAATATTAATAAAGGGAAACTTTGTTCGATAGAGAATGGCAGGAAAAGACTATTATAAGATACTGGGTGTTGAAAAAGGTGCCAGTAAAGAGGAAATAAAAAAAGCTTACAAAAAGCTTGCAAAAAAATATCATCCTGACTTAAACAAAGATGAAAATTCTCAAGAAAAATTTAAAGAAATAAATGAGGCTGCATCAGTTCTTGGTGATGATAAAAAGAGACAACAGTATGATCAACTTGGTTCTGAATCATTTAAGCAAGGAGGAGGACCAGGCGGTTTTGGTGGTGCTTCTGGATTTGACTTCTCAGGTTTTGGTGGTGAAGGCATGGGAATGGAAGACCTATTTGACATGTTTTTTGGTGGAGGTGGAAGAAGAAGAGCCTCTAGAAGAAAAGCACAGGATTTACGTTATGATTTAGAATTAACTCTTGAAGAAGCAGCATTTGGAAAAGAAGAAACAATAAAATTAAGAAAAAGAAATACTTGTATTGTTTGTAATGGTACAGGTGGAGAAGATTTAGAAACTTGCACTGATTGTCACGGCACAGGATACACAAGAGTAATTCAAAGAACTCCTTTTGGATCATTTCAGTCAACATCAACTTGTAAAAAATGTTCTGGAACGGGTAAAATCATAAAAAAACCCTATAAAAATTGTGATGGTGACGGATATACTACTGATGAGAAAACTCTCAAAATCATAATTCCTGCAGGTGTTGAATCCGGTTCAAGATTAAGAGTTACAGGAGAAGGAGATGCAGGTGATAGGGGTCAAGAGCCTGGAGATTTATTTATATTTATTCATGTTAAAGAACATAAGTTTTTTCAAAGAGAAGGAGATGACATTAATATTGAGATTCCAATTAGTTTTGTTCAGGCTACATTTGGAGATGAAATTCAGGTTCCAACTCTAAAAGGAAAAGCAAAACTAAAAATTCCTGTAGGCACTCAACCAGGTACAATTCTTAGAATGAAAGGAAAAGGAATTAAGAGCACTCATGGATATGGAATAGGGGATCAAAATGTTATGGTAAACGTTGAAGTTCCTACAAAACTCACCACAAAACAAAAAGAAGCTCTTGAAAGATACGGTAAAACTATGGGAGATAAGGCAAAACCGCATGAAAATTTTCTCAAAAAAATATTTGGCTAAATTAATATTTGAATTGTTTTATATAATCATCATAAATTAGGTTTCCATCAGAATATGTTATTATTGTTGAAATTTTCCCCTACTACTTTTGAAAGGGATAATTCCTTATTTTTTAAAAAAAAGAATAATCAGTTTTTTTTAAGTTCAACATGTTTTTTTGCTGATTTTTCAAGATTTGATATGAATTTTTTGTGAAGAATTATGAATTCTAATGATATCAGGGCATTTTCTAATAATACTAGCATATAAGATTGTTTTCACTTTCAAATAGAAATATTTATATACTACGTGACAGTATAGGATAGTATAGACATAGATTAAAATCTAAATATAACACACAAGGGTGGTAACAAAATGGATAGAAAAATCATTGCTTTTATATTACTCGTTTTAGCAGTATTGTTAATAGCAAGCTGTAATGCACCAGTAGTTGATAATAATAATGGTACAGGGGAGTATGCGGGCGTAGGCGAAGAAGTCAATATTACTTTAGTAAACGAATCTAATAGCATGAGTGCGCTAAATGATTCTGAAAATATAACTGCTGAAAAAGATGAACCTAAAATAGAAGAAATTGATGAATCAAAAGCTAGCTTTAAAATTGAAGGCGTAGAAGGAGATACAATAAAAATACCTGTTAAGGCAGTAGATCCAGATGGAGACTTTTTAGAGTACACTTTTGAAGATCCATTTAACGAAAAAGGTCTATGGCAATCAAAAATTGGAGATGAAGGAAAGTACTTAACAAAAGTAACTGTTAGTGATGGAACTCTTTCAACATCAGAATATGTTCTTATTGAACTTGCAAGAGCAAACAGACCTCCAGTAATAGAATGCCCAAGTAAAATTGAAGTTAATGAAGGAGAAAAAGTTGTTTTAGACTGTAACATTTATGACGTTGATGGAGACGTAGTTTTAGTTGGCTATGATGGCTGGATGAAAACCTCTTCATATACAACAACATTTGGTGATGCGGGAACACACACAGTTGTGGTAAGAGCAAAAGACCAAACTCATGACGTATTTGAAGAAGTATTTATTGAAGTATCTAAAACAAATAGGGCTCCAGTTATAAAAATCGATGATTCCAATCTAAAAGGCATGGAAACAGAAAAAATTACATTGAATGTTGAAGCAACTGATCCTGATGAAGGAGATGAAGTAACATTAGCATTCTCAGAACCATTTAATAAAAATGGAGAATGGACTCCTGATTATGGAGACGCAGGAAAATACGAAGTTAAAATTACTGCATCTGATGGAAAAACAGAAACGTCAAAAGGAGTTGAAGTATACGTCGAAAAGAAAAACAGAGCACCTGTTCTAAAAGCTCTAAAAGATGTAAGTGTTTCTGAAGGAGAAAAAATTAAACTTCCTGTAAGTGCATTTGATCCTGACGGAGACGATGTTGTTATTTCTTACAAAGGCCTAATGGACAGCGAAGAATATGAAACAACATACGATGACGCATTTCCAAATGGTTGTGACAAAAAAGGATGTACTGCAAAATACACAGAAACTGTTACAGTTAGTGATGGTGTACTTAGCACATCTCAAGATGTTACAATAGAAATCGAAGATAAGAACAGACCACCTGAATTTGTATTCGGGTAATTTTTTTTCTTTTATTTTTAATATTTTTTTTCTAGAAATTTATCTTATATAGGGTGTAGTATATGATATTATTATTAGTGATGATTAGAATTCTATTCTTTCATTTCTTGGATAACTCCGTATCCAATTAATCTGAACCTTGTTCCAACTCTTCTACTTATGCTTACTCTTGCACCTAAATCTGCACAAACAGGTAATTTAAGTTTCAAAATCGCAGTATTTTTTGCTAAGTCAACAACTTGCCCTACTGTTGCCGCTGAATTAACGTTAAGCATTAAAATTTCTTGCATTTTAATTGGTTGAACTTCAATATCTTCTTTACTACCAACAACTCTTTCTAAAAGATGTGTCTCAAGTGTCAATTCGTACCATACAGGAGGCAGTTTATCTGGGTGTCCTACTACATTTCCAACTAAACTATCAGATTTTACAGCTGAAGGGTCAAGTTGTGTCATTAGACCCACAGAACCTCCTGGTTCAAGTTCTTTTTTAGAATCTCCTCCTGTTATAATACTAACAATTTTTGTGAACAGTGGCTTTGCTACAAGTTGATTTTGTTCTTCAAGAATTCTTCCAGGTCTTATTTCTATTCTTTCTCCTTCTTTTAAGATACCTTGTTGTAGTGCACCTCCAAGGATTCCTCCAACAAGTTTATCAGGTTTAAAACCAGGTTTGTTAATATCAAAGGATCTCGCAACTAAAAATATAGGATCTTTATTTGAGTCTCTTTTAGGAGTTTTAATGTGTTCTTCAATTGCTTGTATTAAATAATGAATATTTGCTCCGTGTTGAGCACTTATTGGAATAATAGGTGCATCCTCATATATTGTTCCTTTCAAAAATTCTTTGATTTGATGAAAATTCTTCATAACCCTTTCATTATCTAAAAGATCAATTTTATTTTGAGCTACAACTATGTTCTTTATGCCTGCAAGTTGCAAAGCCATTAAATGCTCTTTAGTTTGTGGCTGAGGACAACTTTCGTTTGCCGCAATTAGTAGAATTGCTCCATCCATAACTGTTGCTCCTGCAAGCATAGTTGCCATTAAGGATTCGTGTCCTGGTGCATCAACAAAGCTAACCATTCTTACAGGTTTAGTCTGGACACCTCCGCAATCATGACATTTTTCTTTTACTGTAAATTTATTGCATTTAGGACATTTGTAAAAGGTTGTATCTGCATATCCTAATTTAATAGTAATTCCTCTCTTCATTTCTTCAGAGTGTGTATCTGTCCATTTTCCTGATAATCTCTCCGTAAGCGTAGTTTTTCCATGGTCTACGTGACCAACAAGACCTATATTGACTTCCGGACTCAATTGATTAATATTTTTTTTAGAAGTAGTTGTTTTTTTTGTACTTGCTACTTTAGTTTTAGCTTTTTTTAATGTTTTCTTTGTTGTCTTTTTCTCCATAAATCTGAGAAAAATATACACATTTATAAATCTTTAGAAGATGTTAAAAAGCATAACGTTTATAAATCAACTACGATTTCTGGCAACTATGGCAAATGTACTAATATTTAACAGATGGAACACAGATGGTATTAAAGTTGAGGACCCTGGTGTTGCACAATATGTTACTTTGGATCCTATAGTAGTTCCAAAAACAGGTGCAAGATACGCAGGAAATAAGTTCCACAAATCAAAAATATCTATTGTAGAAAGATTAATCAACAAAGTAATGGTTACAGGGCATAAATCAAAAAAACATTTTATTAGTTCTGGTCAGTTCACAGGAAAAGCTCATAAGGCTTTTGATATAGTTGAAGAAGCATTAAGTATTGTTGAGAAAAAAACAAATAAAAATCCTATTCAAGTTTTAGTTAAAGCAATTGAAAATGCAGCTCCAAGAGAAGAAATTGTTACAATTGAATACGGTGGAGCAAGATATCCTAAAGCAGTTGAATGTGCGCCACAAAGAAGAGTAGATCTAGTACTTAGGCTTCTAGCACAAGGTGCAAGACAAAAATCTTTTAATAAAAGAAAAAGCATGGAAGCTAGTTTAGCTGATGAAATAATTAATGCATTTCAAAAACTTCCTGCAAGTCTAGCAATTTCAAAGAAATTAGAAATTGAGAGACAAGCTGACGCAAGTAGATAAGCAAATTTTCTTTTTTTCATATATTATAATTTTTTGTTAGACCATAATATGCAAAGCATGTTTTTTCATAATTCCTCATTACTTCAATTAGCCCCCCATAAGGCAATCCAAACGCCATTAATTCTCTAGGAATCCAGTTAAGAAGTGCAGAAAAATTTCTTGTATGTGCAAGATATAATGCTATAAATGGGCCTTTTAATAAAAATAAATGTGCCAAATCTGCAATTAGTCCTACACTTTGAGCCGTTTCAGAGGCACTTAGTTGTGCTGCATCTGCAAAAGGTCCAAGATACATATCTGTATCATCTATAAATTTAGAATATTTTAGTAAAAATAAATCAAATCTTGACAGATCTTTTGTTTTCATAACATTTATGATTATTAATTTTTAATATGTGCTTACGTAGAAAAACTGAATTATTTTCGAAACTTACCGAATAAGTGCTCTTTTAGGATTTTTTTTCTTTACATCTTCCATGTTAATAATCGGTTTAGATATTTTTATGGAATCATCAAAACCAATTCTTGGACACGCAGTATTAATCCAAACCTCAATGAAAGGAAAATTTTCTAATGAACCAAAATCAATAGTGTTGTCAATAAAATAAAAAAATTCTTTTTCAGGATATTCTTCTTCAAGTTCAAGTGCACGTTTTAGAAGCATCTGACCTGGTTTTGTAGTTACTAAAACACCTACTTTTTTTGCCATATAAAACAAAGATAATGCTGCTTTATTTTTTTTCTTAACTTTATCTAAATCTGATTTATCAACAACATATTCTTTTTCAACATAAGGATTATAGGAATATACTTTTTTATTCTCATTTTTCATAAGCAGTGCTTGCGGATGAAAAAATCCGTCTCCAACATAAACAAATGCATCAAATTCAGAATCAGCATATTCAGAATAATCTTGAATGTTGCATCCAAGAATTTGGCCTTTATGTCTTGTGTGTCCAGTTTTGAAAATTACTACTTCTCTTCCAGAATCTTTGATTTGTTTCATCATAGATTCAACACTATTCATAAATTGAATTGTTGTGAAAAGTGCAACTTTTTTTGGAAATTTATCTATAAATGAATTTGGTAATACTACTATGCTTTTTATTCTAGATTCTATGTGAACTACTTTCATAAATATCTGGAAATCAAATTGTTTTATAAATATTATCGAAGCTGAATTTCTGCTTCGTTACTCAACAGATTTTCAGATAAACCTTTTCCCATTTGATATCCATGTTCAGATGAAAAAGAACCAAGCATTTCTAGTAATCCTTTTTTGTTGCTTATTTTTGAAAATTCAATAGTTTTATTCAACCTGTTTTCAAAATATTCTTTTGCTTCTTTTTCTGAACCATAGGAATCTATTAATCCAAGTTCAATTGATTCTAATCCTATGAAATAAATTCCTGTTTTTATTTGAGCTTCTTGATTTCGTGTAAGATTTCTACTTTTAGAAACATCATCAATAAAGAATTTGTGCATTAACGTAACTTTTCTTTGAAGTTCATTTCTTTCTGAATCAGTTAACTTTTTAAGAGGATTTCCAATATCTTTATATTCTCCTCCAACAATTCTTTGATAAGTAATATTATTGTCTTGAAAAAAATCTGAAAATTCTAGGTATGATGAAAATACTCCTACACTTCCTGTTAAAGATAACTCGTCTGCAATAATATAGTCTGTTGCTGATGCTGCCCAGTATGCTCCTGATGCTCCTGCTCCTCTAATTAAAGACACTTTTGGTTTTTTCATTGATTTAATTGCTTTAACAATTTCGTGGCTACCAACAGGACTTCCTCCTGGACTATCTATCTCAAATAACACTGCATCTATTTGATCATCTTTTTCTGCTTTTTCTATTAATTCTACAATTTTATCAGAACTTGCAGTTGCAGAAGAAAAAAACGAATCGGATTCACCTGTCATTATGGTTCCTTTTATTGGAATTACTAAAACATTTCCTTCACCAATTAATTCTGTTGTTTCCCCAGATATTGACAAAATTGCTGCAAATGTTACACTTATAAAAAAAAGACCTATAAGTACAACTATGATTACTGCCCATTGATTTGATTTTTCTTTTTTAGCCATTATTGTTTCACCGTTTTTGTTCCTGTTAGTTCTTCTAAGAGTCTTCTTTTTTTTATAATAAGATATATCGGATCAAGAATCCAAAATAATGTAAAGGGAAAAAGAGGAATTATAAAAACATTTCTTAGAATGCATTTAAAAAAAGATGTTTTTTTATCAATTTTTATGTTAAAAAAACTCATTCCTACCGTAGCTCCAATAGAAAATTCAAGTAATGTGAAATATGTTAATGCTAATATTCCTGCAAAAATTAATATTGCCATCATTTTTCCTGTTAATTCAAAGTTTGCTATTGAATCTAGAGAAGTAATATCTGGCAAATTTGGTATTAATACGCTTAATGAACCAAACACAAAAAAATTTAGTATAAACAAATCAATTATAAACGCTCCTAGTCTGCTAAAAATACTAGCTTCTTGCACTTTTTTTATTTTTCCCATGTTCTTTATTAGTTCATCTGGATTCATCTAATTCATGAATTTGGTTTAACTTATAAGATTTTGTGTTTAAACTAGTTTTTTCAGGAATATTTATAAACCAGCCTCTATTTTTGAAATCTGATGAGTCAACAACAAGGAAATGAAGCAATAGAAAGAGTAAAATTACCCAGAGGAAATCAGGTTCTTGGTCTATTAGATTCTAGACTTGGTGCATCCAGATGCGATGTACGTTGTATGGATGGAAAAACAAGAAATTGTAGAATTCCAGGAAGACTTAAAAGAAGACTATGGGTAAGGGAAGGAGACATTGTTTTAGTTGAACCTTGGGAATTTGGTGGAGATGAAAAAGGAGATATTCTTTTTAAGTATAGACCTACTCAGGTTTCTTGGCTTGAGAAAAGAGGATACTTATCTCACATAAAAGATTTAGACGATTTCTAATTTTTTGATTTAATAAATTCAATAATCTTATTTGCAACTTCTTCTGCTGAAATATTTGTAGTATTGATTATAAAATCGTAGTTAGTATGGTCATCTTGGTTTAAACCATACATTTCTTTCCATCTTTTTTGTTCTGAAGCTTTGCGTTCTTTTAGATTAGAAATAACTGAGTTTATATCGCTGAAATTTGCTTCTTTTTTTCTGTGAAGAGTATTTTTTTCGTTTAGAATTCTTTTTGCACCTTCATTTTCATCTACTTCAAAAAATATTTTTATGCTATCAGGAATAAAGTGAAATGCTAAATGTGCATCTAAAATAAAATTGTCTTGAGTTTTTCCGATATTTATTTGCCAATCATCAATTTTTTTGTCAATTGAGGAATCATTGTTTGCGAGTCTACTTAATTCAATCAGATTTAGTCCTCTTTTTTCAGCCATTTCTCTCATATGCCCGCCTGTATAAAAATAGTTGTATCCTAGTTTTTCTGCTAGAATTTTTCCTACTGTTGATTTTCCCGCACCATGTTTTCCTGCAAGTGTTATCTTCATAATAAAAGGGTTTTATAGTGAATCTTATAAATTTTTTCTAAGAAGATTTATAAGTCTCTTTGAAGTATTAGATTTATGGCGCTTGAAAGAGTACAAAAAATTATTGCGAATGCAGGGTATTGTAGCAGAAGAAAAGCTGAAGAATTAATTGTAGAAGGAAAAGTTTTTGTAAACGGTAAGAAAATTACTATTGGTGATAAAGCAGATTTTGCTAAAGACAAAGTAACAGTTTCAGGAAAGCCAATAAAAGCTCAAAAACACTATTATTATCTTCTTAATAAACCAACTAGTTATTTGACAACTCTTTCTGATCCAAGTGATAAAAGAACTATTGTTGAACTATTAAGAAAGAATAGGATTAAAAAAAGAGTTATTCCTGTCGGACGCCTAGATTATAACACTGAAGGTTTATTATTATTAACTACTGATGGTGATTTTGCTAATAAAGTTATGCATCCTAGAAATGAGATTACTAAAACTTATGAAGTTGAACTTGATAAACCTTTAAGGCCTGAAGGAAAAGAGCGTTTAGAACAAGGAGTAATTATTCTTGGTAGAAAAACTTGGCCAGCTAAAATTAATGTTATGGCTAGAAATAAGAGAGTTGTTTCTGTTGTAATTCATGAAGGCAGAAATAAGATTGTGAGAAGAATGTTTGATAAAGTCGGTTGTAAGGTTATTTCTCTAAAAAGGGTTAGAATTGGCGGTTTAAGTGCTAAAGGACTTAAATCTGGAAAGATAAAACAGCTAAATGAATCAGACTTAAAAGCAATATTTAATTAAACTTCTATATTTAAATAATAACCTTTAAAAATCTAGACTGAATTCTCCTCAAAAGAGGGGTTAATATGACAAAAAATAATGATCAACCAGTTTATATTCTATCTGATGGAACACAAAGAAGTCAAGGTAAAAGTGCTCAAAGAATGAACATTTTAGCTGCAAAACTAGTAGGTGAAACAGTTAGAACTACACTAGGTCCGAAAGGAATGGACAAAATGCTTGTTGATAGCTTAGGAGAGGTAATTGTTACAAATGATGGAGTTACTATTCTAAAAGAGATGGATATTGATCATCCATCTGCAAAAATGATTATTGAAGTCGCAAAAACTCAAGAAGATGAAGTCGGAGATGGCACAACTACTGCAGTTGTAATAGCTGGTGAACTTCTAAAAAAAGCTGAAGAACTTCTTGATCAAAATATTCATCCTACAATTATTGCAAAAGGTTACAGACTTGCTGCTGATAAATCTCAAGAAATTCTAAAAGATATGGCTGTTCCCCTTAAATCTACAGATAAGGAATTAATACAAAAAATTGCTGAAACTGCAATGACTGGAAAAGGAGCAGAAGATAATAAACATCATTTAGCAAAATTAATCGTTGACTGCGTTTTTAAGGTCGCAACAAAAAATAATGATTCTTTAAATGTTAACAGATCAGATATTAAACTAGAGAAAAAAATAGGTGGCATTGCTGAAGACTCAGAACTTATTGAAGGAATAGTTATTGATAAAGAAAAAGTACATTCGGGTATGCCAGAGAAAGTATCAAATGCAACAATTGCATTAATTAATTCTCCAATTGAAGTTAGAGGGCCTGAAACTGATGCGAAAATATCTATTACAGATCCTGAAAAAATGCAATCATTTATGGATATGGAAGAATCAATGCTTAAAGATTTAGTTAAAAAAATTGTTGATTCAGGAGCAAAAGTTGTTATTTGTCAAAAAGGAATTGATGACTTAGCACAACACTTCTTAGCAAAACAAGGCATATATGCATTAAGAAGAGTTAAAAAATCAGACTTAGAAACTCTTGCAAAGGCTACAGGAGCAAAAATAGTAACTGATATCAAAGAATTATCAAAAGCAGATTTAGGAAAAGCAGGATTAATAGAACAAGTTAAAGTAGGAGATGAACACATGACTTATATAAGAGAGTGTTACAATCCTAAAGCATTAACTATTTTACTTAGAGGCGCAACACCTCATATTGTTGATGAAGTTGCAAGAGCAGTTGAAGATGCAATCGGAGATATTAGTGCTGCACTTACAAAGGGTCTTGTTGTTGCTGGAGCAGGAGCTCCTGAAATAGAACTTGCAAAAGAGCTAAGAACTTATTCTAATTCATTATCTGGAAGAGAACAGTTAGCTGTAAAAGCATTCTCAGAAGCACTAGAAATTATTCCAAGAACCCTAGCAGAAAATGCAGGTCTTGATCCAATTGATGTATTAGCAGAATTAAAAGCTGCTCATGATAAAAAAAATAAATGGGCGGGAATTAATGTTTTTTCTGGGAAAGTAACAGATTCTTGGAAAGAAGGAGTTATTGAGCCCTTGAAAATAAAAACTCAAGCAGTTTATAGTGCTGCAGAAGTGGCAATAATGGTTCTTAGAATAGATGATGTTATTCTATCTGAAAAGGTTGAAAAGAAGGAATCTAACCAAAACATGCCTGAAATGTAGTTTTCTAGAGTACAAATGAGAGTAACATTTATATATCAGCATGATTCAAATATATTCTAGTAGAGGTGAGGTATGGAGGACTCAGATGAGTATGAGCTGCTTCCGCATGAGCAAATTGAACACTTGCGAAGAGAGCTTGAAAAACTAAAAAACAATCCTTTTGTAAAAAGTCACGAAGGAGACCAACTATTTGGAGCAGTAAAAAATCTGACTGAATCTGTTGACAAGTTATACGAACTATTTTCTAATGTACAAGAAGATTTGGTCAAAGAGTATGCCGAAACTAAAGGAGAAGGAAAATCTTCTGAAAAAATGGACTTAATTTTAGAACAAAATAAGCATATTGCAGAAGGAATTATGTCTTTGGCAGATAGACTTGAAAAAACCGAATCCAAATTAAATACGCCTAAAAGTGATGAAAATGATTTTACCACGGAAATAAAAGAAGTTCCAAAAATCAAACTAAAAACTCATCATAGAAGAAGAATTCCTGTTGTTCATCACCATTCAGCATTTATTCCTGAACCACAAGAACCTCCTCGACTAGAGACCTATCAAAAACCACCTGTACCTCAAGAACCTTCAAGACAGTCTATGCCTCCTCAACCAGAAGATTCTTCTCAAAATAATGAAGTAGAATGGGAAATTCCTGATGCAGTTGTTCCGGAGCACAATCCTATTGCTCAAAATTTAAATAAACCTCCTTTTCCAATGAATCCTAATCCTTCTTCACTAGGAATTCCATCTTATCAGAATAGAACAGAAAAAGTTCCTCTTAAAAGACCTCCTGTTAGAGAAGTTCCTCCAAGAATTCCTAATATTCCTCCACCTATAAATACAAATAATATAACTAATCAAGCTCCGCATAATGTTCCTCCTGCTTTTAATCCAAATTATCCTCCAAATGTGAGTAGAACACCTTCAAATTCAACTAATATTATTGCTAATGTTCCGCCTCAGTTCAATCCATCTTCAAAACAACTACCTTCTTCAACGTTAGAAGATGATTTCATAGATCCAAATTTTCCAAAGCCAAGTGATATTCCCGCAGTTCCTGACAAATTACCAAAACTAGCCACTCCAATATCTGTTGAGCCAAAGAAAAAGAAATTTTTGGGAATATTTTAAAATGCATTCTAAAAAATACGCCAAAGAATTATTTTTGAAAATAGCGTATGCTTTTTATGAGAAAAAATTAGAACACAGAAAAAAAATAGAAAAATTAATTATGTTAGAAAAAGAATTATTGTTAGCAGAAGATATTTTAGATTCTTTATCAGAACAAAAAACTATTGATGTTCACATTTTACTTAAAGTTAATTCTAAAATTGCAAAATTAAAAGAAAGAATTAGTTTTTTGAAAAAAGAAAAAGAAATAAAAATTTATTAATTTAGAGATCTTTAGCCATAACAGTTTTTCTGCTATTTCCTTCTGCTCTTCTTACTGCATCTTTTACAAGCAGTTTAACTTTTTCATCAAGAGCATCTGCAAAATCGCCAGCAATGTTATATCCTGTTGCTAATTCTTTAATTTTTGTTTTTACAATTACTGAGTCACTCATTTTTCTAACACCTCCAACGTTATAAATCTTCAAAAACGTTGTTCCTTTTTAAATTTTTGGGTGGTATCTTACATATTTTGTGTCTAGAAGGGCTTAAAAGCCTATTTATGAGTATACCAGAAAGTCATAGTTTCTTTATTATCAAGTCTTGCAAAGCCAAATCTCTCAAACTGAATAACGTCGCCTTCTTTGATGTTTTTAACTCCTGGTTCTGCCAATCCTTTAATTATTGCTTTATCAGGCATCATAATTGTTACAGGCACATTTTTTTCTGAAACAGGCAAGAAATGAAGCATTCTAGAACCTTTTTCTTTGTATGTATTCACAGAATCATCTAAATATTTGTAAACATTATTTTCAGATTTAAAATTAAGACATTCCATTAATCTGTAAACTTTATTATTTTTTAATTTATCATAATCATTTTTATCAATCAAGAATTTATCATGTGTTTCAAATTTTCTTCCGCCTTTTCTGTGTGTTGGATGAAGATTTAATTCAAACTTCTTTTTTGGAGCATCATGAATAGTTATTTCAACAGGTTCTTCTAAGAAAAAATATCTATCCGCATTATCATCAAGGAATCTTCTATTGTGAATAATTAAATCATCCCAAGTAAGAGTTGCTTCGTTTTTAGTTATTCCTGTTTTTACAACGAACTCTTTTATTGCTTCAGGTTGAAAACCTCTTCTTTTTAATGCAGCTAATGTTGTTAGAGTTGGATCATCCCACCCTATTAGTTCTCCGGATTCAACTTTTTCTCTTATTACTCTTCCTGAAGATAAAACTCCTTTCATGTTAAATCTGGCAAATTCATAAATATGCGTTTCTTTGTAGCCTAAGAGTTTTTGTAAGTATCTTTGAAGTTCATTTCTCATCTCAAACTCTTTACTTCTTATTCTATGAGTTATTTCTAAATAACCATCCATAATAGAATTTTGAAAATCATAATTTGGCCACACTCTATATTTTGTTCCTAAACGTGCATGTTCATCATCAATAATTCTAAATATTGCAGGATCTTTCATGGTAGAATTTTTATGTTTTAAATCAATTTTTAGAAGAAGTACTGCTTCACCTTTTTTCATCTCAGGAAATTTTTTCCATAATTCTAAGTTTTCTTCTGGGCTTCTTCTTCTATCAGGCAAAGGATCTCCTGTTTCTCTGCTTTTTCTTATATCTTCTGAACTTGCCAAACACATATACGCGTCGCCTGATTTTATTAATTCTTCAGCGTGCTTATAGTATAAATCCATGTAGTCAGAAGCATACACTACTTTTTTCCATTTAGCTCCAACTCATTTGAATTGTTCTAACATTATTTTGTAATACTTTTCTTTAACTAAAGAAGGATTTGTATCTTCAAATCTAAGAATGAATTCTCCTCCATACTTTTCAGCTAATAAGTAGTTTATTAAAAGAGCTTTTGCGTGACCAATATGAGGTTGTTTTTCAGGGCCAGGAGGAAAAGCTGTTCTTACTTTTTCTCCTTTTTTTATTCCTAAAAAACCAAATAAATCTACAACATGTTCTTTTTTATCTAAAGCATGCTCATCGATTTTTAGTAATTCTTTTTCTTGTTCCTCTAAAGATTTAGAATTAACTTCTTTTGAGATTTCATTAATTTTTTGCATAACAGATTTCATATCTTTTTTTAAGTCTGGAAAATCACCTAATACTCCACCTACAACTGCTCCCGGATTAGCTTTGCCATCGTGCTTAACAGCGTTTAACAATGCTAATTTTTTGATTAATGTGATTTGTTCCTTGTTCATAAAGACTATAAAAGAGAAAATCTTTATAAAAACTTTGCTTATCTTTACATAATTTGGGCTCTTAGCTCCAATGGTTATGCTCATTGGACGCATATGAGTTTCGTTATACTCAAGCTCATAATAATTATGGGCTCTTAGCTCAGTCTGGTAGAGCGCATGGTTGGCACACAATCCAATTAAGATGAAAAGAACTTGGAAAGTCCAAAGATCGTGAGGCCGCGGGTTCAAATCCCGCAGAGTCTATGAGTGGAAACAGGTCAGAATGTAGTGATAGTAGTAATTTGTGTCACACAAATGTAACTTGCAATTATTCTTCTAATACATCAATATTTTTTGGGGTTATTATTTTTGTATTTTTTATGTGTTTGAATTCTTTTTGTAATTCTGTAAATGCACTTTCTTCAACAGTTGTAAGTGATACT